>OGRU01002973.1_pt1 | contig 10529 bp, 9 predicted proteins | sample 1553541 | NCBI WGS metagenome assembly OGRU01 (sample SAMEA2580068, study PRJEB22360) | human gut metagenome | biome: human gut; feature: human-associated habitat; material: faeces | place: Denmark | collected 2008/2010 | reverse complement strand
GCGTGACTGCTATGGTTCCTCTGTCCGAGATGTTCGGCTACGCCACCGACCTGCGCAGCCGCACCCAGGGCCGCGGCCAGTACTCCATGGAGCCCCACAGCTATGTGGAGATCCCCAAGTCCATCACGGACAAGATCGTGGAGAAGCGCAACAGCGCTGACTAATTCAGAGAATTTTTTGAAAACCGGGAGAAATCCTGTTTTTCCCGTTGTATTTTTGAGGAATATCCTGTAAAATAGGACCCATGAACGGTCTTATGCACCTGTAAGACAGCTTTGTCTTTATTTTGAGGAGGATTATCAATCATGGCCAAGCAAAAGTTTGAAAGAACCAAGCCCCACGTAAACATCGGTACCATCGGTCACGTTGACCATGGTAAGACCACCCTGACCGCTGCCATCACCAAGTACCTGGCTCTCCAGGGTAAGGCTGATTTCGAGGACTACGCAAGCATCGACAAGGCCCCCGAGGAGAGAGAGCGTGGTATCACCATCAACACCGCTCACGTTGAGTATGAGACCGACAAGCGTCACTACGCTCACGTTGACTGCCCGGGCCACGCCGACTATATCAAGAACATGATCACCGGCGCTGCTCAGATGGACGGCGCTATCCTGGTCATCGCTGCTACCGACGGCCCCATGGCTCAGACCCGCGAGCACATCCTGCTCGCCCGTCAGGTCGGCGTTCCCTACATCGTCGTCTTCCTGAACAAGTGCGACATGGTCGACGATGACGAGCTCATCGACCTCGTCGAGATGGAGACCCGTGAGCTCCTCTCCGAGTACGATTTCCCCGGCGACGACATCCCCGTCATCCGTGGTTCCGCTCTGGGCGCTCTCGAGGGCGACGCCAAGTGGATGGACGCTATCCGCGAGCTCATGAAGGCCGTCGACGAGTACATCCCGACGCCTGCTCGTAACAACGACCTCCCCTTCCTGATGGCCGTTGAGGACGTTATGACCATCTCCGGCCGTGGTACCGTTGCTACCGGCCGTGTCGAGCGCGGTGAGCTCAAGCTCAACGAGCCCGTCGAGATCGTCGGCATCAAGGATACCCAGAACACCGTCGTTACCGGTATCGAGATGTTCCGTAAGTCCATGGACTTCTGCGAGGCTGGCGACAACGTCGGTCTGCTGCTCCGTGGCATCAAGCGCGAGGACATCGAGCGTGGCCAGGTTCTCTGCAAGCCCGGTTCGGTTACCCCGCACACCAAGTTCACCGGTGAGATCTACGTTCTGACCAAGGAGGAGGGCGGCCGTCACACCCCGTTCTTCGATGGTTATCGTCCTCAGTTCTACTTCCGTACCACCGACGTTACCGGTACGGTCAAGCTCCCCGAGGGCACCGAGATGGCTATGCCTGGTGACCACATCACCATCGAGGGCGACCTCATCCACCCGATCGCCATGGAGGAGGGCCTGCGCTTCGCTATCCGCGAGGGTGGCCACACCGTCGGTTCGGGCATCGTCTCCACGATCATTGAGTAAATTAGCTCTTTGATATAGCTGACTTAGAGAACCCGGCACTTATATGGGTGCCGGGTTCTTTTCTGCAATGGATATTGAGCCGTTGCTGGTGTCGAGAGGATCGATAATGGTCCTGGATGCACCGTCGATTAGCTCTCGATGGCTTCATTGATGTGTTCCAAATATGAATGGATTCACCGAGAACCAATTGATTCGAGGTTTTCATTGACAGCACTTACATAGAGCTGATAAAGTACCATCTCGTGCCCGTACGGGGCGGATATGAAAGGTTCAGGATAAATGCGTACTCTAGTTACTCTTGCGTGCACTGAGTGCAAGCGCCGCAACTATACGACCACCAAGAACAAGTCGACCATGCCTGATCGTATGGAGATCAAGAAGTATTGCCCCTGGTGCCGTCACCACACGCTGCACAAAGAGACTCGCTAGTCTCTAGTCACATACGCCAGTAGTTCAATTGGTAGAGCATCGGTCTCCAAAACCGAGTGTTGAGGGTTCGAGTCCTTCCTGGCGTGCCAGTCATTATTCCGTAAGCTCCCAATTGGGGGCTTACGGTTTACTCATGTATAAGCGCATTGCGCGGAGGTAACCCAAATGGCCAACAAGAAGAACAAGAAGAAGGCTCAGCAGCCGGCACCTGCCAACAACGCTGCCGCCAACTCCAAGGTTGAGGCCAAGAAGGCCGTTGCCAAGAAGAACGAGAAGGCTGCGAAGTCCAAGAAGAACGAGAAGCCTGGTTTCTTCGCCCGCACCAAGAAGTATTTCGCTTCGGTGAAGTCCGAGATGAAGCGTGTCACGTGGCCCGATAAGAAGGAGCTCGTGAACTACTCGGTCGTCGTTTGCGCTTCTCTGATTGTCGTCGGCGTCGTCATCGCTCTGCTCGATGCTGGCTTTGGCGAGGCTCTTGCTCTGTTCTCTGGATTGAGGGGCTAAACCATGTCTAAGCGTTGGTACGTCGTTCACACTTACTCTGGATACGAGAACCGCGTTAAGTCCGATCTCGAGCATCGCATCGAGACTATGGGCATGCAGGACCGTATCTTTGATATCGAGATTCCTATGGAGCGTGTCACCGAGATTAAAGAGGGTGGCAAGCGCGAGACCAAGGATTCCAAGATTTTCCCGGGTTATGTCCTGGTCCGCATGGAGATGGATGACGATGCTTGGACGTGTGTTCGTAACACGCCTGGCGTCACCGGTTTCCTGGGCGGCAATGGCAAGCCCGCTCCGCTTTCCCGCGACGAGTACAACAAGATGACTCGTCGTCCCGGTAAGGGCGATTCGCCCAAGCGCACCTCGGTTGATATTGAGGTCGGTACGTCCGTCCGCGTCACCGATGGCCCGCTTACCGACTTTGATGGCAATGTCTCCGAGGTTAACACCGAGGCTGGCAAGCTCAAGGTCACGCTGATGATCTTTGGCCGCGAGACGCCGGTCGAGCTCGACTTTAACCAGGTCGCTGTCATCGCTTAAGTTTTCGTCCGTTCGCGCGAGCGTGCTTCTTCTGTGACTGCTCATCTCAGGAGTGCTTCTAACACGTGCGTGCTTACGATATAGCAAGTACTTCACACTCGTGATTCGAAAGGAATGACCATGGCTGAGAAGAAGGTTGCCAACGTCATTAAGCTCCAGATTCCTGCTGGTGCAGCAAACCCCGCTCCTCCCGTCGGCCCCGCCCTGGGCGCTGCTGGCGTGAACATCATGCAGTTCTGCCAGGCCTTTAACGCCGAGACGCAGGACAAGAAGGGTGACATCATCCCCGTTGAGATTACTGTCTACGAGGATAAGTCCTTCTCCTTCATCACCAAGACCCCGCCGGCGGCTCACCTCATCAAGAAGGAGCTGAACCTCAAGTCTGGTTCCGCTAAGCCCCAGGCCGACAAGGTTGGTCAGCTCTCCCAGGAGCAGCTCACCAAGATCGCCGAGATCAAGATGCCGGACCTCAATGCCAACGACATTGACGCCGCCAAGAAGATCATCGCCGGTACCGCCCGTTCCATGGGCGTCACCATCGCTGAGTAGCGATTTCTTTAGGTAACGACGGGTGCTCCGACCGGGGCGCCCGTTGAATGTGTGCAATAGGGCACACGATACGATGTGGGAGGGCTCACGCCCGTTTAACCACAGGAGGTAATGCACATGGCTAAGCATGGTAAGAGCTATAACGCCGCTGCCGAGAAGATCGACCGCGCCACGCTCTACACCCCCCTTCAGGCTGCCAAGCTCATCAAGGAGCTCGACACCGCCAAGTTCGACGAGACCGTCGAGGCCCACTTCCGTCTGGGCATCGATACTCGTAAGGCCGACCAGAACATCCGTGGTTCCATCTCCCTGCCCCACGGCACCGGCAAGACCGTTCGTGTTGCCGTCTTCGCCGAGGGCGAGAAGGCCCGCGAGGCCGAGGCAGCCGGCGCCGATATCATCGGTTCCGACGAGCTCGTCGCCCAGATCCAGAAGGGCGAGATCAACTTCGACGCCGCTATCGCTACGCCGAACATGATGGCCAAGGTTGGCCGCATCGGTAAGATCCTTGGTCCCCGTGGCCTCATGCCGAACCCCAAGCTCGGCACCGTGACCATGGACGTCGCCAAGATGGTCTCCGAGCTCAAGGCTGGCCGCGTTGAGTACCGCGCCGACCGCTACGGCATCTGCCACGTGCCCCTGGGCAAGAAGTCTTTCTCCGAGCAGCAGCTCGTCGAGAACTACGCTGCCCTGTACACCGAGATTCTGCGCGTCAAGCCCTCTTCTGCTAAGGGCAAGTTCGTCAAGTCCATCTCCGTGTCTTCCACCATGGGCCCTGGCGTCAAGGTCGATCCCGCTATCCAGCGTGACTTCCTGGCTGAGTAACTAACAGTTACTGCCTGAGCAAAGCAAGCATTGCTAAAGAAACCCGGTTCTGTCTCGTGCAGGACCGGGTTTCTTGCTATCTCGGGCCAAACCAATACGAAGGGGACAGGCACCTTCGTGGCGGTTACCAGGGGGTTCTGGCGGTTGAGGACTCGATGGCCTCGTGGCGCTTGAGCTCGCGGCGCATTGTTTGTGAATTGAGCCAGGCTGCCTGCCAGCCACGGATGGGGTAGCGCGTCTCGTCGAGCTCAAACTGCGTATAGCCGCAGGCGTTGATGATCGTTGTCCCGCAAGCGTGCTGACGCTCGCGCTGAAAGTCGCGACCATAGCATTGGTGCACATGCCCGTGCACCATGTAGTCGGGATTCCAGGACTCGAGCGCTGTGTTAAAGCATTCGAATCCTCGATGTGGCAAATCATCCAGATCGCCCAATCCGGCAGCGGGCGCATGAGTGAGCAAGATATCGCAGCCGCCGACCATCTTCACTTTGCGTGACAGCTTGCGCACGCGCTTGACCATCTCCCGCTCGGTATACATGTTGGCGCCATCTCGGTAGCGCATGGAGCCGCCAAGCCCCGCAATGCGGACGCCGCGATACACGTACACGGTGTCTTCGACACAGATACAGCCGCCCGGTGCATGACGTGCGTAGCGGTCATCGTGATTGCCTCGCACGTAGATGAGCGGCTTGTTGATGACTGTGACCAAAAACTCAAGATAATCCGGGTCCAGATCGCCAGCGGACAAAATCAGGTCGACACCCTCAAAGCGCTCCTTGCGAAAGCACTCCCATAGGCATCGTTCTTCGGTATCGGCTATGGCAAGGATTTTCATAGGGCGTGGACTTTCGGCTCATCGTCGAGCTGCGGAATGGTGCCCACCACGTTGTCGGCCAACCAGTCCATCTCGACGATTTGCGTGCTCGGCAGTGGGGGAAAGCCCTCGATCTGCACCACGCCGTCTTGGCTGTGGAGCTCGCCGCCAAAAGGATTGATGGAGCCCTCGACGATGCCATTGCGGAGTAGCTGAACAAGCTTGCGCGTCTGATAGGGCAGGCCCGGAGCGTAGCGAATGTCGATAACGCCCGAGCTCATGCCGTACCAGTAGTTGACGGCGCGAACCTGGCTGTCGTCACTGGTCTCATCCCAGGTGCCATGCAGCAGACTTCGCACGATAAGCTCGTAGTATCGGCCCCAGTTCCATACCGGCATGGCAATGCCGGTAACCTTGCCATCGACCAGGCGGTGAAGTCCGTAGGCCGTGGGGTCTTCGAGCGACTTTGACATGTCGGCGCCGGTCATGACGCTTACACCTTCGCGGCACATGGCCTCGGCAAGGCCTCCGGCGGGCACATCGCCCCAGGTTAGGATAATTTGCGCACGGGGGTCGAGTAGCGAGGCGCCAATCGCAAAGGCGTTGATCTCGCTGAGTGCGCCCGAGGCGAAGACCGACGCGTGGTAACCGATGCGGTGGTTGTCCGCCATGCTGGCGGCAAGGGCGCCCAGGAGAAACTTGGCCTCGTACATCTTGCCAAAGTACGAACGGACGCTTTGATGGGGAAGGCCGATAGAGCAGTTGAGAAACCGAACCCGGGGATACTCAACGGCAGCCCTGAGCGTGTATTCCATCAGGCGGTGCGAGGTCGAGAAGATGACGTTATCTCCATGTTTGACAGCCGTTTCCACGGCGGCGTAGAACACGTCCGGATCGTGGCAGTCCTCGAACGCCTCGGTGCGCACGATACCGCCAAAGTGCTCATCGAGATACTGGCGCCCTTGGTCGTGCAGGCTGTCCCAGCTCGACGTCGCACAGGGGAATTCATGGATAAAGGCGATGCGCAGGGGGTTGGCCGCCGAATAGACGGTCTTGCCCATAAAGAAGTTGAACACGCCGGAGGTGGAGTTGGCGGGCGACTCCTCCTCGTCGATGCTCGGTGCTTCGACAAGATCGACCTTGTCCTCGTCATTTTTGCCGGCAATGACCAGCTCGCGCCAAATCTTGCACAGGCGGTTTACGACGATATCCGTCGGCGTATCCAGTAGGCGGTCCTGGTTGTACACATTGAGGTAGACGAGCATGGCGTCGGCGGGCGTAATGTCCAGGTGGTCGCCGCCTGCGCGAAGGTAGGCGCGCTTAAAGAGCAGGAAGGTGTGACGCAGGTAGTCGACCTTTTTCTGCGGCCATTTTTCGATAAGGTTCTGACCGAGCATCTTGGCGAGCGTCTCGTAGCTTCCCTCACGCGAGAACTCGATCTCGTATAGGGGGCAGACGCGCCAAAACGCGCAGAATTCACCGTACAGGCGGCTTTCGACGGAATCCCATTTGCCGGGGTAGAGACGGGTGACCCTAGCCGAAACCGTCGGGGCGTCTAGGAATTTGAGGACACTGGCGCGCTTGTTGCCTTCCTGGACATAGAACCGATGCATGAACTCGGTGACGATGATGGGGTCGCGATAGCCCTCGGTTACCTGAATGTCATAGAGGTTGGACCACTTGCGGGCGAACTCGGTGTTAAACGGCAGCAGGGGCATAAAGTTGCATGAAAAGGCGGACTGACGGCCTTTGGTGACCGTGCCGACGACCATTTCGAGCGGAATATCCCGCAGGCCGACGCTCACTCGCTGACCTAAGGGGAGCTGAGCAACCAAGCTATCGAGGTCCGTAAGGTATGGATGCTCGCTTTGGCTAATGGCGCGACGGCGTCCCTGCTCGCCGCGCTTACGTGCTTGACGATAGGCCTCTTCCATGGTGTCTACTCCCTTAGTCGTTTAAACAACGATATGAACCATGGTACCACGAATGAAAACCACTACAAAGATGCCTGTCCCCTTTGCGGTGGTTTAGGCGATGATGGGGGCGATGGCGCGGATGCAGGCGTCGGCTGCCGTGAAAGTAGTGCTGTCGTCGCTGACGATAAAGATGATCTTTCCTTTGATGCCAAAGTCGCCGATTTCGCTAAAGAGTACATAGGGCTCCTTGTCAAAGCCCGAGATGGGCGAGACGGCCGTTTTGGTTGCGCTCGTGAGCTCGTCTGCCAGCACGTCAAGGGAAGCCCACTTAGACGTGTCCTTTACGGCAACGGGCACGGCCACGCGCCCAAAGGGCATCAAATGCACGAGCGTGTTCTTGGAGATGTTGGAATTGGGCACAATGATGGTCTGTCCACAGGCATCCTCAATCGTTGTATGGCGCCAAGTGATGTCTTGGACAACGCCGGATACGCCGCCGACCTCGATATTGTCGCCGGGCTTGATGATGCCCATAAAGGTCACCTGCATGCCGCCGATGAGGTTTGAGAGCGTGTCCTGAAAGCCGAGCGAGATGGCGATGCCGCCGACGCCAAGAGCGGCGACGAGGGCGTTTGCGTTAATGCCAAAGCAGTTGTCGAGGATAAAGCTGCCGCCGATCATCCAGATGACGGCGCGCGCGATGTTGATGAAGATGCTCGATGCCGGAAGCGGGTTGTCGTCGCGGTTGAGCAGGTGGCGCAGGGTCTTGGATACGACCTTGGTGGCGATGGCGGTGCCTATTACCAAGATGCCGGCCCAGATGATGTTGTGGACCCATCGTTGCGCAAAGAAATGAAGAATCGGCTCAAACAATTCCATGTAGGGAAAACCTCCTCATGATCGTCCAACCATGATACCCACCAAGAAGCCCGTCCGATCAAATTCGGACGGGCTTCTGTGCTCGATATAAAGTTTACGCGGTGGGGCTGCAAGGCCCGGCGGTGTAGCTTAGCGTCGACGCTTCCAGATAATGCCGAGCATGATGACGATGATGCCGCCGATAAGGCACGCGCCAACTACTGCCAGCGTGCGGTCTCCCGTTGCGGCGAGCTTACCGGTCGTCTTCTTGGTGATGACCTTCGTGGTCGCCGTGTCCGTCTTAGGCGAGGGCTTAGGCGTCGGGGCCGGTGTGGGCGTGGGGTCCACGGCAGCGGAGCCAAAGCTGATGGTGCCCGCGAGCGAGGCCATCTTGCTCTCCCAGCTGTCCTGCCCGATCAGTGCCCTCAGCGCCGCCTCGCACGTGCCCCACTCGGTGTACTTGGTGGCGTGTGCAAAGGTGGGAAAATCGGTCGTGTTGGTAATGATGTAGTTGTTGGTGGCGACGGTATAGGTCTTGGCGGGGTCGAGCGTGCTGCCGTCTTTGGTGAGTGTGGCACTCACAATGCGCTTGCCTTCGGGCTGCGTCCAATCAATCGTCACGTTGATGCCGCCAAAGGAGAGGACGCTGCCAGAGTCATCGCGCCACTTGTACCTGTCTTGCGCCTCCTGCTCGGTATGGCCGGCTGCCACGTAGGCTTGCTGAAGCTCGTAGCTGTGATTGCACTCGTCGCTGATTTGTAGCGAGTGCTCGAGCGCTGCGAGGAAGTCCGCGCCGGTCATGGTCCAGGTCTCCACGGTGTTGCCGTAGGGCGAGATGGCGATGACGTTGCCGGCGGTCACGTTGCCCGCCGCGATGCCGCCGCGGATGCCGCCAGCGTTCTCGATAGCGAGGTCTGCGCTCGTCAGGGCAAGATAGGAGCCGCAAATCACATGGCCGATGGTCTGGGCCTTGGTGGTGTCGCCCTCCTTACTGGGGCGGAAATCGGTGGTGCGCACCATCTCCCAGCCGTGCGTGCCAGATGCGTTCTCGCCGTAGAAAAAATTGGCAGAGCTCGTGCCGAGCACCTCGCTCGATGCGGCGCTAAAGGCATCGTCGAGTGGCTTGATTTTGTTGTTGTGGACCTCATCAAGGATGCTCTGATAGGTGGAGCCCTTGTTGGGGTCTGCCAAAAGGTCGTTGACGTTCTTGGCGGTGTAGAGCTTCTCGTCGCTGTCGTCTGCAGGGACCGTGACCGTGTCATCGTCGGTCGTCTCGGTGCCATTCGTGTCGTATTTGTACGGAATGGAAAGCAGTCCCACCTCGGCAAAGGCACTGCCCGCCTCGACAACGTGGATTGTCTTGCCGTCGGCTCCCGTCACCTTCTCGTTAAGGTTGATGTGCTCGTGGCCTGCGATAAGGGCATCGACGCCACGGAGCCGCGTGGCAAAGGTCTTGGCGTCGAGCGTGTGCGCGATACACACAACAACATCGCAGCCCTCCCTGCGCAGCTGCTCTGCCTCGGTATTGATGGCGTTCGCGGCACTCGAGAACGACGTGCCCGCGAGCAGGTCCGCGCGCAGCGAGGATCCCAGCGACTCATCCATGGCACCCACGACGCCGACCTTGATTTTGTAGTCGAATGTGGAGTGATCCTCGCTATCCTCCCAGGTGCGATCGAGTGTCTTGGTGATGCTCGAGCTCCATACGCCGTTCGAGGACTTTGCGTTGGCGCAGAGCATGGCGAAGGGCGTGCCGGTGGTGCTGTAGCCGGTCATGGCGCGGAGTTTGTCCGCGCCGTAGCTCCAGTCGTGGTTGCCTGGCGTGGTCGCGTCGTAGCCGTCGGCGTAGAAGGTGTCCATGAGCTCGGCGATGCTCTTGCCCTCGCTCATGGTGGCGAAGGACTGTCCGTGGAAGGTGTCGCCCGCATCGAGCAAAAGATCGGGGGCGTTGCCCTGGGCGCTATAGAGAACCGCCAGTCCGTCAAAACCCACAGTGCCGGTGCCCTTGCTTTCGTTGTAGCTGTACTTGTAGCTGCCGTGGATATCGTTGGTGTGCATGACGGCCACGGAGCCGTCAATAGCGGCGGGCAGGTTCCCCGCGAAAGCGAGGCTTGGGATGCCTGCGAGCGCGCCGGCAAACAACGCGGCGGCTAACGCAAGGCGGGGGAGTCTTTTCATGGCAGTTTCCTTAGTCCTTAACAAAAACCACCACAAAGGTGCCTGTCCCCTTTGTGGTGGTTTTCTAAGTCGTTAGCTCAGCAGCATGCGGTCGTTGGCGAGCTCGCCGCCCGAGACCTCCTCGAACTTCTGCAGCAGGTCGGCCACGGTGAGCGACTTTTTCTCGTCGCCTGCCACGTCGTAGATCACGTGGCCCTCGTGCATCATGATCAGACGGTTGCCCAGACGGATGGCGTCGTTCATGTTGTGTGTGACCATGAGCGTGGTCAGGTGGTTCTCGTCGACGATCTCCTCGGTCAGGTTGAGCACCTTAGAGGCCGTCTTGGGGTCGAGGGCCGCGGTGTGCTCGTCGAGCAGCAGCAGGCGCGGCCTGGTGAGCGTGGCCATCAGCAGGGTGAGTGCCTGGCGCTGGCCGCCCGAGAGCAG
>OGRU01002967.1_pt1 | contig 10542 bp, 9 predicted proteins | sample 1553541 | NCBI WGS metagenome assembly OGRU01 (sample SAMEA2580068, study PRJEB22360) | human gut metagenome | biome: human gut; feature: human-associated habitat; material: faeces | place: Denmark | collected 2008/2010 | reverse complement strand
AAAGTCGGAACAAAGGAACTGGATGAGAAAGTCAGCAATATTCTTCGTTTGATATTTCGTACGTCAATCGCTCCGAATAAACCTTTCGGTTCTTTAGGTTCTCCTGAGCACGGACAGGCGGGGCGCAAAATAGCGGAAGAAGGAATCGTGCTTTTGCAGAACAATAATAATGTGCTGCCTATAGACTTGGGCAAGGCAAAGAAAATAGCGGTTATCGGTGAAAATGCAATCAAGATGATGACAGTGGGCGGTGGTAGTTCCTCTTTGAAAGTGAGGTACGAGATATCTCCATTGGATGGATTAAAGAACCGTATAGGCTCAAAGGCAGAAGTAGTGTATGCCCGTGGGTATGTAGGTGATCCTACCAGTGAATATAGTGGCGTGAAAACCGGGCAGAACCTGAAGGATGACCGTTCGGCGGATGAACTGCTTGCTGAGGCTCTAAAAGTGGCTAAGGATGCGGATTATGTTATCTTCTTCGGTGGATTGAACAAGAGTAATCACCAGGATTGTGAGGATTCGGACCGCTCTGCTTTAGGTTTGCCGTATGCGCAGGATAGAGTAATTAGTGACCTGGCAAAAGTAAATAAAAACCTGATATTTGTCAATATCTCCGGTAATGCGGTAAACGAAGTGCCCGCCATTGTTCAAGGTTGGTACTTGGGTTCGGAAGCCGGAACGGCTCTTGCTTCGGTATTGGTAGGAGACGTCAATCCTTCGGGGAAATTACCTTTCACTTTTCCGGTAAGGTTGGAAGATGTAGGTGCTCATAAACTGGGTGAATATCCGGGGAATAAGGAAGAACTGGCAAAGTCCAAACATAGCGGGGATACCATTAATACAACCTATCATGAAGATATCTTTGTTGGGTACCGTTGGGCGGATAAAGAGAAAATCAAACCGTTGTTCCCATTCGGCCACGGACTAAGCTACACGACTTTTGCTTATAGCAAACCTTCCGCAGATAAAAAAACAATGACCGCCGATGATACGATTTCGTTCACTGTCAATGTGAAGAATACAGGAACCCGCGAGGGTCAGGAAGTCGTTCAACTTTATATCAGTGATAAGAAGTTCTCTCTGCCCCGTCCGGTGAAAGAATTGAAAGCTTTTCAAAAGGTGCGACTGGCTCCGGGTGAAGAAAAAGCGGTAACGCTGACGATTGATAAAAAAGCATTGAGCTTTTTTGATGATGCAAAACACGAATGGGTAGTTGAACCGGGTAGGTTTGAGGCCATTATCGGAAGCTCGTCAAGAGATATAAAGGGAATTGTCCCTTTTGAATTAAAATAGGTGTTTGATTGGTAAGAATGGATTGTTGGGAGGATGTCTGTTATGGCAATTTGCAATATGCTAATTGTTAATGTTTTGCCAGGTGTGAATTCTTTAATTATCAGGTATTAACGTCCCTTTTTCAGGGCATTAATACCTGAGTTATTGGATCTATATACCCAAGGCGCTGGATCTATATATCCACCACACTGGAGCTATATGCCCACCACATTGGATCTATATGTCCAATAAACGTTGTGAGACAGTGTTATACGATGTGGAGGAGGTGAAGGATGATTTCTCTTCTATATTTTGTGTTTTGTTTTACAGTGGCTGGACAGAATATGATTAATGTTTGCTTAGTATTAGCAAACTTTCAGGCCCCATATTAAAAAGTAGGTCTATAATACTTAAATTAGGCAGGAAGCCTAGTTTGGATTCAAAAACCTGGTAATAAGGCTGCGGAACGAACGCTGTATCGGCCGTCCGGAAGTCCTTTTTGGGATGAATGATTTCACGAAAGTCGGCTTCGTCGGCGGTAAACTCCATTTTATATTCGGCGGTACGTTCTATAACCGGATGAATATCTATCAGTTCGCAGACCAGTCGGCAGAGTTCTTCGTTGAAATCGATTAAAAACTCGTATTTCTTTTCGTAGAAAGGAGCGAAGTCATCGGCATAATACTCGAAAAACGGACTCATATTGTAGGCCGATACCAAAGCGTTCCAGTGTAGGTGCCGCCAGTTTCCGTGGTCGGAGATACGGATGTCCTTGGTCTGGCATTTCAAGGTATCCGGCTTGACGATGGGGATGGATAGGGAGAGTGGGCCGTTCGCGGCGGCGATGGAACAACGGTTACGATAGGTTTGCTTCACGTAATTCTCGGCGGTCTCGATACGGACCTCCGGGTATTGGAGCATCTTACAATATTGTTGTATGGGGCCTAGATAGGCGGTCGCTATATATACAGGTCGCATGATTAATGAACGGGTTTAAAGATTCGTTGTTTGTCGGGGCTGTACCAGCAGAGCCAAGCGTTGCCGACGATATGGTCGGCCGGTATGAAACCGAGATGGCGGGAATCTACCGCCTCGTTGGTATTATCGGACAGTACCCAATAGTAGTCTTGTTGGAAAAAGAAGAAATTAGTCTCCCGCCCGTCCAGATATAACTTTCCGTCACGGAAGGAAGCTTTACCATCCGTCTCCCGTATGATGATCTCCTTGCAGGCGGTGAGCGAGGCGGCGTCCAGCGGGTAAGCCCGGTCTTTCCGGGGGACGATCAACATGTATTCTTGCATTTGTTCCCCGATAAAATGACGGTTTATGGCGTCGGGCAATTCCTCCCTCAATTGATATTCCTCGAAAGCCGTGAGGCTGAGCATACAGCCGAAACTTTCCTGCCTGAAATCCCTAAGTGGGATGTCCAACTTCTCTAACGTCTCCAAGAACGTCTCCTTGGCGCTCAGTGTTATGAAATAGGAACAGAGGGAGCGGGGAGAACGGGGGATTTTCTGCCCGTTTATCGTATATCCGTCCATGCTGACCCGGATCGTATCGCCCGGCATACCGATGCAGCGGCTGATGAATAAGGGAGCATCCGCTGAATCCCGCGAGAGCGGGCTGGTAAAAAGCACGACCTTGCCCCGGACGGGCTTATTCTTCCCCGGTATTTTATTGACTAGGATATAATCCCCTTTATGCAAAGCCTCTTCCATAGAGTCCGTGGAGATGCGATAGGACTCTATGCAGAAAAGGCGTATGAGCATGACGATCCCTGTGGCTAGCGCGAAAGCTGCCAGCCATTTCATGAGAACTATCAGGAATCGTTGGATTGTCATAATACGAAGTTTTCACCTCTTAATCCGGATGCACCCAACGGAACAGGCGGTTCCAACGGATACCACCGTTGAACAGACTGCGATCCTTGTCCAAGGATAGCCAAACGGCTTGCCGACAATGTGATCCTCCGGTACGAAACCCCATGAGCGGCTATCCGCGCTATTATGGCGGTTATCGCCCATCATCCAGTAATAATCGTATTTAAACGTATAGGAAGTCTCGGGCTTGCCGTTGATGTAGACCTTGCCGTCCTTCACTTCCAAGGTGTTGTTCTCGTAATTCTTGATACAACGGCTGTACAACGCCAGATTACGTTCGTCCAACGGGATGGTAGCCCCTTTCTTCGGGATCCAAAGCGGCCCGAAGTTATCACGGGTCCAGCCGGTATTGTATCCGACCGGATAGGTAGGGGCGCCCAACGTCTCCGGCTCGATGATAACCTTCTTCACGGTAGGTAACTTCTCCGCTATCGCCAAGGCCTTTTTCGTGAGTGGCAGGCGATATACCGGGTTGTACTGTCCGTTTGCGTTAGGCGTAAAGCCTAGGTATGACAATAGGTTCTGGTAATAACCGCCGCTGGAGGCCAGCATACGGTCATCCTTGCTTACGTCCATCAAACGGAATTGCTCCTCTGTGATCGGGGAACCGTCTGTTTCGATGAAGTAGTTGAACTGCATATCTTTCGGGTTCTCGGCGGGTTTACCGTCTATGTACACTTGGTTGTCTATGAGTTGGAGCGTATCACCCGGCATACCGATACAACGCTTCACGTAATTCTCCCGTTTGTCGACCGGGCGGTACATAACCTCGCCGAACGTGGCCTTATCCAATAAGATACGTTCCCGTCCGTACTCCTCGACCAAGGAGTAGTAATCTGGGTTTTGCACTTTCACGGCGATCGTGTCGCCTGCGGGGAAGTTGAACACTACGATATCATTACGTTTCACGTGGCCCAAACCTTTCACCCGTTTGTAGCCCCATTCCGGCCAATCCAGATACGATTTGCAGTTTAAGATAGGCAACGTATTTTGTACCAACGGGAAGGAGATCGGAGTGTTCGGAACGCGAGGGCCGTAACTTAATTTGCTGACGAACAGGTAATCTCCTACCAGCAAGGATTTCTCTAGGGAAGAACTCGGTATCTGATAGTTCTGGAAGACGAACAAATTGATGAAATAAACGGCTACCAGCGCGAATACGATATCGTCCACCCATTCCAATACGTTGCGTACCGCCGGGTTCTTAGACCGTTTCCAAGCTCCCCAAGGGATGTAGTGCGTCAAGAATATATCGACTAGGACGATTAATCCCAGCAGTAACCATACGTTTTGCATCCAGATAGCGAACAACGTGTATAATACGGCCGCTATACTAAACTTGATCCATTGTCTTTTCGTGAACTTCTTCATCTTTTAGCTAATACGTTTAGAATTTGAATAAGTCATTCATGCCTAGGAAACCTTTCTTTCCGGCGGTAAACTCTGCCGCTATTACGGCGCCTAGCGCAAATCCGGCACGGCTCTTGGCATCATGCTTGATACTGATCGTATCTACGTCCGACTCATACGTGATCTCGTGGATACCCGGAACCTCACCCTCACGGATGGCGTGGATCGGCAGGTCGGTCGCGTTCTCGGCGTTCTCTAAGGTCCAGCGGTCTTTACGATCGATGTTTTCCAAGATACCTTCGGCCAACGTGATAGCCGTTCCACTGGGTGCGTCCAGCTTGTGGATATGGTGGACTTCCGTCATTTTAACGTCGTAGGAGGGGAAGTTGTTCATGATTTTCGCCAGATACTTGTTCATGGCGAAGAAGATATTTACGCCGATGCTGAAGTTGGAGGCGTAGAAGAAGGTTTTGCCCTCTTTCTCGCATTTCTCCTTGATCTCGCCGATACGGTCCAGCCATCCGGTAGTACCCGATACGACCGGCACGCCTACCTCGAAACATTTCATATAGTTATTGAAAGCGGTAGCCGGGGTAGTAAACTCAATCGCCGCGTCGGCGCTCTTGAACGCTTCTGAATATATATCCTCAGCGTTATTGATATCTATGATGGAAACAATTTGATGTCCTCTTTGGATGGCGATCTGCTCGATCGTTTTGCCCATTTTCCCGTAACCTATAAGTGCAATTTTCATACTTTAATTCAATTAATGTCGCAAATATACAGAAAATGAATTACATTTGAATCCAAAATCTTAACTCTGAAAGAATATGGAACGTTTATTACACTATGTTTGGAAATACAAACTCTACGCGAGTACTTCATTGGCTACCACCGAGGGGCTTCCCATCGCTGTTATCGATCCCGGAATACAAAACACCGACGCCGGTCCCGACTTCTTCAACGCCAAGATAAAGATTGACGGCACGGTATGGGCCGGAAGCGTGGAGATCCACGAAAAAGCTTCCGATTGGTTGCTGCATCATCACGATTCGGATAAGGCATATGACTCCGTTATCTTGCATGTAACAGGTGTGAATGACGCATCCATCTGCCGGATGAACGGTGAGCCTATTCCTCAATTGCTCCTATCCGTTCCGGAACCTGTCCGGAAAAATATCGATTGGTTATTGGCAAGAGAGGTGCCCATCCCCTGTCTGGAACGGATTCAAGATGTGGACTCCGTGCATCTGGCCTCATGGATGGATACCTTGCTCAGTGAGCGGCTGGAACGAAAGACAGAGGATATATACCGTCTGCTGGATCAGTACCAAGAGGATTGGAACGAGGTGTTCTATATCCTATTAACCCGTAGTTTCGGCTTTGGCGTGAATAGCGATGCTTTCGAGTGGTTGGCGAAAAGCCTCCCCCTACGATATATCCAAAAGCAAAGGGCTAGCGAGTCGCAAGTAGAGGCGATGCTTTTCGGACAAGCGGGTATGCTCTCGGAAGAGGGATCCTGCCATTACTACCGTCTGCTGAGGCGGGAATATGAGTTTCTCCGCCATAAGTTCGACCTCAAGCCTTTGGATGAATCCTTGTTCAAAAGCCTTCGCATCCGTCCGACCAACTTCCCGCATGTGAAGTTGGCGCAACTGTCCGCTATCTGGCATCGGTACGATACGTTGTTCTCGATGATCCTGTCCGCTTCTTCTCCTAAAGAGATCAAGGATTATTTCCGTATCCAACCCTCGGATTATTGGAAGAATCATTATCACTTCCAATACGCCTCGGTGCAAAAAGATAAAATGATCGGGGAGAATGCCTTGAATATCCTGTTAATAAATACGGTAGTCCCTCTGCTATTCGCTTACGGCGGTCGAAATAAACTTCCTGAGTATTGCCTGCGTGCGACCCGCCTCTTGGAGAGTATCCCGCCGGAACGCAATCATATCGTAACCGCTTTCGCTCGATCCGGTATCGAAGTCCATAACGCTGGTGATACGCAATCACTCATCCAGTTAAAACGAGAATATTGCGAGAAGCGAAAGTGTTTGTATTGCCGGATTGGGTTCAGGTTGCTAAAACGAAGTGTTAATCCTCCTCGGTAAAAGGAGCTCTTATATACTTGCCGTCTTTATGATTATTGGTGATATAACGTATAATATATCGATCACCTTTCCGGTTGAAAAAAACATACCATGTGGTATGTTTACTGCTTTTTCGTTTGAAAAAGGCGTATTGCAAATCTTTCCCGTATCGGTTGAACCTCATTTCAGCTGTATGGGAGAGGTTATAATGTGGCGCATGAGGTAAAGTGTGGATGAAGTCGAGGATATCATCGATAAGTATGTTTGCGTACTCAATGTATGAATAATAATCTTTCTCAAATAAGGTGTCGGCTAAATCCATCAGATAAGTGATTATTTCTTTAGGGATAATAACTTTTGTGTTATTTTCTTTGTGCGTTTTTTTCATAGAAATGTTTTCTTAGTTCTTGTTTTGCGTATTGTCTGAATTCCTCGATGCTCAATCCTTTGTTCCAATCTCGTTCAAATTCATCAAGGTTACTATCCGATAGGTTTACTCCCAATCGTTGCAATATAGGATTGATCATATCCCCATATTTCTTTAAGTCGATGCGAACGTAGCTGTTGTTCCCTGCCGCATCTTTCTCCAATTCGATACCTGATACTTCTGACATAGTTGCTCTATTTATTTGGTTATACTTCCATCTATCGCGAAGATACTGTTTTTAATTAGGTATCTGCCTTATTTCGGGTGTTTTATTTTACAATAAGTTCGATGTGAATTACCGTTTTGTAAGAGATTGATAACCAGACTCGAAAAAACACGTACATGTTTTTTGGAAAAGTCGTACGTGTTTTCCGAAAAACATGTACGTGTTTTCGGGAAAACAAGCTGATGTTTTTTTCCGGATGAGCCGCGATGATATTCTTTAGGAGAGAAAAATGACAATAAGGTGAAGATAATTTATGATAACTCAATTAATTTAGGTGGCCTGTATAGATTAATTAGCGTATATATCCTTATCGTTCACGGGATTTTTCCCTATTTTTGTCCCTCAATTGAAATATGAAGATTGAATGGAAGATAAATACGTAAGAAATAGTTTACGGTTCTTTATAGGGGTACTTCTGCTGGCCGTGCTGTACTCGTGCGCGAATATAGCCTCGCCAAACGGGGGGCCTTATGATGAGGCTCCGCCTAAGTTCGTAAGCAGTACGCCGTTGCCTAACCAGATAAACTATAAGGGAAAGAAGGTGGAGATTATTTTTGATGAGTTGATCCAGATCGATAAGCCTACCGAGAACGTGATCATCACTCCACCCCAAATGGAGCAACCCGTTATCCGGGCGAACGGCCGGAAGGCGGTCATCGAGCTGATGGATACGTTGAAGGAGAATACGACCTATACGATAGACTTTACCAATTCGATCTCCGATAATAATGAGAAGAATGTATTGGAGAATTATTCCTTCGCGTTCTCTACCGGCGAATCCATCGACAGTATGGAGGTGTCCGGAGTCTTGCTGAACGCCGAGAATCTGGAGCCTATGCCGGGTATTACGATCGGCGTGCATACGAATCTGGAGGATTCCGCCTTTACGACGATCCCATTTGTCCGTACTTCCCGTACGAACGACAAGGGAGAGTTTACGATTCGTAATATGGCCCCCGGAACCTATCGGATCTATGCCTTGGAGGATGTGATGCGCTCCTATAAGTACAGTCAGCCCGGGCAGCAGATCGCTTTTTACGATTCCTTGATCGTCCCCGCGTTCGAGTTGACGACCCGTCAGGATACGATTTGGAAAGATAGCTTGACGATCGATACGGTGATGACAGTCGGTTATACCCATTTTATGCCGGACAATATCGAGTTACGCCTGTTTAAGGAGAAAGTAGAGCGTCAATATATGTTGAAGCCGGAGCGTACGGATGAGAAAATACTAACCTTGCGTTTCAATACCTCCTTGGATACTATTCCGGTACCGGTTCCTTTGAATTTCACCCCGGCGGATAGCAATTGGTATTTCTTGCAGACAGCGGAGGAAGGAAAAGCCGTGCATTACTGGTTGACCGATTCTTTGATCTGGAAGCAAGATACGCTACAAGTGGAGGTGAATTACCTGAAAAGCGATTCCATGAATATACTTCGTCCGCAGACCGATACGGTACAATTTACCGTGCGTCGCCGTCCTGTGGAGAAGAAGAAAAAGAAAAAAGACGATGAGCCGGAACCCATCGAGTTTCTGGGAATGAACGTAAACGCTTCCGGTTCCATCAACCTGTATGATACGGTCGCTGTTACGTTTAGCGAACCGGTAGCGGGGTTAACGAAAGATCATTTTTATCTGGATCAGAAAGTGGATACGCTTTGGGAAGCCGTTGACTTCGATTTCTTCCCGGATACGACGAATTCCTTGAATTTCTTCATCAAGCGCCCGTGGAAATATGGCGAGGAATTCCGTTTGGAAGTAGATTCCGCCACGATATTCAGTGCCTATGGTAAATGGAACGATGTGTATAGCGGGGAATTCAAGATCAAGAAGGAAGATGAGTACGGGCATTTATATATCAATATCGAGGGAGCGGATACCACCGCTTTCGTGGAATTATTGAATAGCAGCGACCAGCCGATCCGTAAGGTGAAGGTAAAAGATGGCGGCGTGCTTTTCATGGACTTGAAACCGGATAAATATTATGCCCGTTTAGTATTAGACGTGAATGATAACGGTGTCTGGGATACCGGTAATTACGCCGATAAACGGCAGCCGGAACTTGTCTTCTATTGCCCGAAGATGTTCAATATCATGCAGAACTGGCAAGTGGAGGAGACTTGGAATATCAAGGCTACACCGATGAAACGGCAGAAACCGATCGATATCACGAAGAATAAACCGAAAGAGCTAACGAAAAAGAAAAGAGATTACAAAAATGAGGGAACACAGTCTTCGTCCAATAGGAACAGCGGTGTGGGCGGCTTGCGCTTCTAAACTGTATATATGCGTTTTCTTTTTGTGTGTAGCGAGTCTTACGTCTTTGCGGGCACAAACGTTGCCGTTATCCCATGGGGAACGGGTGGATTACGATCTTTATTTCAAATGGGGGCTGATCATGTCGAAGGCCGGATTGGCTACCCTTTCCGTGAAAGAATCGGAATACCAAGGAGCGCCGTCATGGCATTATAACCTGTTGTTCCGCTCTGCCGGCGTGATCGAGAAAGTCTTCAGGATGCGTGATACGATGGATTGCCATTACTCAAAGGAGCCTCGGCTCTTGTTCAGCTCGAAGCGCACGAACGAGGGAGACTACTATCTGGTGGATAATCTCCAGTTTGAGTATCAAGGAAGCGGTAGGATCGATATCCACTCGCATCGCCATACATTAAAGGAGACGAAGATCGACACGATGCTAATGGCGAAAGGGCGTGTATTCGATATGCTGGGAGCTACGATGTATCTCCGTTCGCTGGATTGGCGGACGATGAGTTATGGTGCGGAGTTCCCTTTCATGATCGCTATCGGCCGGGAGCTCGTGAACGCTCGTTTCCGCTATACGGGACAACAGATCGTCGAGCATAAGGAGGCGAAATTCCGTACCCGTCATTTCTATATCGATATCTACGATGAGGCATTTTCCCAAGCCAAGGAAGCGGCGGAGGTTTGGATCGGTGATGACGAGAACCATATCCCGGTAAAGATCCGGGCGAAACTGAAGATCGGGGCGGCCGAGGTCTATTATAAAGACTCCTATAACCTGCGTGCCCCGCTTACTTGCCGTATCGTGGTGCAAAAGAAATGAAAGCTTTTAGATAGGCTTGTGTTTCTCGCACCCAGCTCATCACGGAGCTGGGGCGAGAGCTTTTTATATTGATAGGGTAGTTGTCGTGATCGTGTAGCATTGATGTAGACAAATATAAAAGATGTTTTATAATAAAGGGGGCTCATAAAGGCAGAGGTTATGACATGTGAATAATTTGTTTATGACATATTGTTTATTTAGATTGATTTAT
>OGRU01002965.1_pt1 | contig 10546 bp, 9 predicted proteins | sample 1553541 | NCBI WGS metagenome assembly OGRU01 (sample SAMEA2580068, study PRJEB22360) | human gut metagenome | biome: human gut; feature: human-associated habitat; material: faeces | place: Denmark | collected 2008/2010 | reverse complement strand
CCAATTCTCACTCGGGGCTCTCTGGCGGGGTAGCTCAGCTGGCTAGAGCGTACGACTCATAATCGTAAGGTCAAGAGTTCGAGCCTCTTCCTCGCTACAAATCGCGCCCGCTAACCGGTGGGCGCGCACTATACCTAAGAACACAGAGGTGAATGACAATGGCTAAGAGCGCCGACATCCGTCCGGGCATCACGCTGGCCTGCACCGAGTGCAAGGAGCGTAACTACATTACGACTAAGAACCGTCGTAATACGCCCGACCGTCTTGAGCTCAAGAAGTTCTGCCCGCGCTGCGGCAAGCAGACCGTGCACCGCGAGACTCGTTGATCGCAAGCATCACAGCTTTACAAAACCCGGCCCATTCGGCCGGGTTTTTGCGTATTGACTCCAGAGCCGAGTAGTAGGGTGCGGAATCAGTATCCGCATCGCGTGAGAAACGGCAGAAATCCCGCGTCTGAACGAACCCCTCGCGGGCGTTCTGCCGTTTCGGGCCGCCAAAACGGCAGAAATCCCGCGCCACCTTCGTTCAGACGCGGGCGTTCTGCCGTTTCAGCCGATGATTGCCTCGATATCGCACCTGCGCCACTAAGATAGTAAGCCATGACAAGCTTTGCAGACATCACCACCATGGGCGTGGGCGGCCCCATCGCCCATTTCATCGAGCCGACCACGCGCGTGGGACTCATCGAAGCCGTGGAGGAAGCCGATTCCAAAGGCCTGCCCTTGGTCGTCGTCGGTGGCGGCTCCAACCTGCTTGTTTCCGATAAGCCTTTTGACGGCGTAGTGGTTCGAGACGCCCGACGCCTCATCACTGTGCCGGACGAGGCTGCACCGGTAGAGGGCGAGGATCGCACCGTGCATGTCAATGCCGAGGCCGGTGCCAATTGGGATGATTTCGTGGCCTTCACCGTAGAGCTCGGGCTCGAGGGCGTCGAGGGACTGTCCGGCATTCCCGGCACAGTCGGCGCTTCCGTGGTGCAGAACATCGGTGCCTACGGGCAGGAAGTCGCCACTTCGGTCGAATCGGTGGAAGTCTGGGATCGAGACACCAAAACAACGCGCGACCTCACACCCGCCGATCTTCGATTCGGCTATCGATACTCCGCACTGAAGACCAGCATGTACGCCGGCCCCGGCCGGCCGGCCGGCCGATTCTTCCCGACGCCACGTTACGTGGTGCTTTCCGTCACCTTTGCCCTGACCCACTCGGCCGAAGGCACGGTAGGTTACGGACAGCTTGCCAAAGCGCTTGGCGTCGAAGTGGGCGACCGTATGGCCACCGCCGACATCCGCAAAGCCGTGCTCGCAGTACGTGCCGCCAAGGGCATGCTCGAGGACCCTACTCGCTACGCCTTGCCTGACATGGCCACCGCCAAGCGCGAGGCCAATATCCTGACCGATCTGGAGCGTCTGGCCTCCCTCAATGAGGCCGCCGGCATTCCCGTTGGCGATGGCGGTCTGCCTGCTCCCGACTACAATCGCCACAGCTGCGGCTCGTTCTTTATGAATCCGATTCTGACCGCCGACCAAGCGGCGGCCCTGCCCGAAGATGCGCCGAAGTTCGACGCGACTCTGCCTGACGGCACTCCCGGCACCAAGACGTCCGCCGCCTGGCTCATCGACCATGCCGGCTGCCATAAGGGATATAAGGTCGATGCGGACGCGCCGGCCAGTCTATCCACGCAGCACACGCTGGCCTTGACCAATCGTGGGGGAGCGAGCGCGGCCGATATCGCAGCTCTGGCGCGTGCGGTTCAGCAGGCAGTCAAGAGCGCGTTCGGAGTGGACTTGGTGCCCGAACCGGTCTGCGTCGGTGTGCTGTAATCGCGCTATTGATTGATGGAGTGGGTTATTAATCCCATATATTGCGGACTCTGAGTCTAATTAATAGACAAGACACGCGGGCTCTTCTATACTCGATTGTCGGTATTGTGCGCATTCGGTGCGCAAACAACAGAGAAAAAAGAAGAGCACTATGCAACTGTTCCGTACAAAATCCGTCGAACAGACCATTGCCGAAACCGGTGAAGAGGGCCGCAAGCTCAAGCGCAACCTGACTTGGTGGGATCTGTCAATCATGGGTGTGGCCGTAGCCGTGGGCGCCGGCATCTTCTCGGTGGGCGCGCAGGCCGCCGCCTTCCACGCCGGCCCGGCCGTGATCATCAGCTTCCTGATCGCCGGCATCGTGTGCGGCGCAGCCGTGATGTGCTACGCCGAATTCGCTTCGATGATTCCGGTGGCCGGCTCCGCCTACACCTTCACCTACACCACGGTCGGCGAGATCATGGCCTGGATCATCGGCTGGGATCTGATCCTGGAAATGCTGATGGCCGGCTCCGTGATTTCCAAATATTGGGGCGTATACCTCAACGATTTCATGCGCCTGATGGGCTGGAACGCCAACACCAACCTGACGTTCGGCTCCTTCCACATCGATATCGCCCCGATTATCATCGTGGCGTTCTTTACCACGCTGCTCGTATTCGGCACCAAGATCGGCGCCCGCGTGGACGGTGCTATGACCGTGCTCAAGATCGCCATCGTGTTCTTTGTGGTGATCGTCGGCTTCTTCTACGTCAAGGCCTCCAACTTCACCCCGTTCATTCCGCCGAGCCAGCCGGCCTCCACCGTGGAAGGCTCCTCCGCCGTCACCGGCGTGATGACCCAGCCGTTGTGGCAGTTCGCCACCGGCATGACCCCATCCGTGTACGGCGTTCCTGGCATCCTCTCGGGCGCGGCGCTCGTGTTCTTCGCGTTCATCGGATTCGACGTGGTGGCCACCGCCTCTGAGGAGACCAAGAACCCGCACAAGAACGTGCCGCTCGGCATCGGCGTGGGCATGCTGCTCATCATTGTCATGTACATGCTCGTGGCCGTGGTGACCACCGGCATGGTCTCCTATGCCGATCTCGCCAAGCAAGACAGCCCCTCGCTGGCCACCGCCTTCGAACTGGTGGGCGCCGACTGGGCCGCCAAGATCATCAGCTTCGGCATCGTGCTGGGCCTGGCCACCGTGGTTATGGTGCTGTTGCTCGGCCTGACCCGTATCGTCTTCGCCATGAGCCGCGATGGTCTGCTGCCGCGCGGCCTGTCCAAGACCGGCAAGCATGGCACCCCGGCCGCTCTGCAGATCGTCGTCGGCGCGGTGGTGGCGCTCGTGGCCGCCTTCTTCGACATCGGCGTGCTCTCCGACATGGTCAACATCGGCACCCTGTCCGCCTTCACGCTGGTGGCCATCTCCATCCCGATTATGCGCAAGAAGCGCCCCGACCTGCCGCGCGCCTTCAAGATGCCCGGCAGCCCGTGGATTCCGATCCTCATCGCCGTGGCCAACTTCTGGTTGATGCTCAACCTGTCCGTGCTCACCTGGATTCGTTTCGTGGTGTGGCTCGTGGTCGGCTTCGCCATCTACTTCGGCTACGGCTACTGGCATGCGCGCCTCGGCAAGGGCGACCTGACCGAAACGCTGTCCGCCGAAACCGATAAGGCCGTTAACGGCTGAGAGCGAGGAGCGTCCCAACAGGCGCGTACCCTTGTATCAGTATTTGTTAAGGAGGATTCCATGCCATATGTAATCGCTCAGCCTTGCGTGGATGTCAAGGACAAGGCTTGCGTGGACGAGTGCCCCGTCGACTGCATTTACGAGGGTTCCCGCTCGCTGTACATCAACCCCAACGAGTGCGTCGACTGCGGTGCATGCGAACCGGTGTGTCCCACCGAGGCCATCTTCTATGAGGATGATCTGCCGGACGAGTGGGCTTGGTACAAGGATGCCGCTGTCAACTTCTTCGCTGAAGTCGGCGATTTGGGCGGCGCTTCCGCCAATGGTCCAATCGGCAAAGACCCGGAACAGGTCGCCGCGCTGCCGCCGCAGAACCAGTAAGCTGATTTGCGGATAAGCGCTGCACACAGCGCATAGTTCGGATTGAACCCTCGGTCTATCACGGCCGAGGGTTCGTCGTATCTTAGGAACATACCGTCCAAGAAAGGGGTTCTCATGGGCTTCCACGCATATTCGTCGCCATACGACTGGTCTCGTATCGCCGGCTTCAAAGCCACCGCCAAAACCGTGCCGGGTGGCATGATCGACCTGTCCGTAGGCTCGCCTGTGGACCCGGTGCCGAGCAGTGTCCAGCAGGCGCTGGTTGCCGGCGCAGACGCCCCCAACGCCCATGGATACCCGGTCACCGCCGGCACCGCCGACCTTAAGGCCGCTATCGATACATGGTTCCGCGAACTGCGCGGGGTGGATCTGAAATCCATCAACGCTGCCGCCGTACCCACCGTGGGTTCCAAGGAGGCCGTGGCGCTGATGGCCAGCCTGCTGCACCTTGGCGAAGGCGATGTGGTCGTCCAACCGGCTGTCTCCTACCCGACTTACGAAATCGGTACCCAACTTGCCGGCGCCACCGTGGTCAAAGTCGATGATGTGACCGACGTCGATTCCTGGGTGAATATTCCGAACGTCAAGGCCATCTGGATCAACTCGCCGTGTAATCCCTCCGGCGAGGTCATCTCCGCTGACTGGCTGACCGACATCGTGGCTGCTGCCCGTCGCATCGGTGCCGTGGTGCTCTCCGACGAATGCTATGCGTTAATGGACTGGCGTTCGGTGCGCCGCAATACAGCCGCGTCCTCTGCGCCTGCCGCGTCTGCATCTGCTGCGTCTGTGCCTGCCGCACCGGTGGCCGAATCCAACGAGCCCGCCTCCGATACCGCATTCAGTCTCTCCGCCACGCCATGTGCCCTGAATCCACATGTGTGTGAAGGTTCGGCAGCTGGCATCCTGGTGCTCTACTCGCTGTCCAAGCAGTCCAACATGGCCGGCTACCGTACGGCTCTAATTGCCGGCGATTACCGGCTGGTCAAGGAAATGGCCGAATACCGCAAGCAGATCGGCCAGATTATCCCTGGCCCAGTGCAGGCCGCCATGGCCGCAGGCCTGAAGGACACAGCCGCTGTGCACGAGCAATGGAGGCGTTACCGTCGCCGCCTATCCGCGCTGGTTGACGCACTGAAGGCATATGGCTATTCGGCACAAATGCCCTCCGGCGCGCTGTACGTATGGGTCAAGGCCAAGTCCGGCGACTGCTGGGCCGATATGGCCGAGCTCGCCAAGATCGGCATCATCCCCAGCCCCGGCGAATTCTACGGCGCTCCCGCCTACCTGCGTTTCTCCGCCACCGCCACCGACGAGGCCATCCGTTCCGCCTGCGAACGTCTCACGGCGTAATGAGATCGTAAGTGGCGTTGAGCCGTTCACGCCCCAAACTGGGCGGCCTTGTTGCCGAATTTGCGGCGCACAGCGTCCAGTGCGGCCTCGGCATCATGCAAACGCGCCTGTGAGGTCTGGCCGCGGGCATTGTCGGCCTCTTCGAGCATGTCATCCAGTGAAGGCTGCACGGCCGTAGCCGCCGCCTTACTGAGCGAAGACGTGCTCATACCGGCCAAGCGAATAGTTTTGGGCAGGGGAGTGGCAGACTCCGCCGAGGCCGGTAGCCCCAGCATGACTTTCAGCTGCCGCACGCATTCCGGGTACAGCACGCCGGCCGTATCGGACGGCCGCTCCATCGTAAAAGACCGGGTCTGATAGCTCAGGTCGGCGAACCGCAACTTCACCGTCAGCGTGCGCGCCACCAGCCCCTTGCGCCGCAGCGTGCTGGTTACTTCGTCGCAGGCCGAACGCAGTAGCCCACACACCACGCGCATATCGCGTGTATCCTCGGCCAAGGTTTCCTCGGACCCAATGGATTTCTCCTCGCGTACCGTGGTAATTTCGCGGGAATCCAACCCGTGCGAGGCCGCCCATAATCCACGTGCCGCAGCCGGGGAGCCAGTGGCACGAGTCAATGCAGCCTCATCCAGCTGAGCCAATTCAGCCACCGAATGCACGCCCCAAGCATTAAGCCGCTTCTCCAAAGACGGCCCGATTCCCGGAATACCACGCAATGGCATCATCTGCACGAATTCGGCCGAGCGGGCCGCGGGAATCAGCAGCATGCCGTCCGGCTTGGCATTGGTCGAGGCCATTTTGGACACCAGTTTGTTACAGGCGATACCCACTGAACACGTCACGTGGAAGCGCTCGGCCACCTGAGCGCGAATCCACGCGCCGATCGCGCTCGGCCGCCCCCACTCCAGCAGTGCGGCGGACACATCCATATAGCCCTCGTCCACCGAAACCTGCTCGAACCGGTCGGTGACGGTCAAAAACACCTCATGCATGATTCGGTGCGACATCATGCGGTAATACGCCATATCCACTGGCAGAAAAATGCCGTTCGGGCACAACCGATGGGCGCGCGCGGCCGGCATCGCCGAATTGATGCCGTATTTCCGGGCTTCGTAGCTCGCGGCGGACACCACCGCGCGCGGCCCGGTGCCGATGATTACCGGCTTGCCTTTGAGCCCGGGGTTGCGCGCCACCTCCAATGAGGCATAGAAGGCATCCATGTCGATATGCAGCACGGTGCATCCGGTCTCGTCGTGGCCCCAATCGCGTTTGGCGGCCTCAAGTCTCGGTGCGGTGCTCATGCCACCATTGTAGGAATGCCGAACGAGGTCATGCTCACTATGTGGCGCGCATGACGCGGCGCTCATTGTCATAATGCCGAATATCGCCGGAATTCCAAGGGTTTACGCACTGTGCGGCTGTTTCGCATGGTGGGTGCGATTCCACGGAATCGTCCACATTGCGTCACTGTCCGTAACGCCTTCCAAGTCAATGCGCGCTGTCCCGGCTCTCCGAGTAGCGTAAACCTCATGAAGAAGGCAGTGGTCGGTATCCTCAACCGTGTTCCCGTGGTTCTTATCGTGATTGGTGAGGCACTGGTGATTTATTTGGCTACGGCCGTCGCCAAACTTGCGTTCACCCAGCTCGATCCGCTGTACTCGGTGTGGTATCGCGTGGGATTCATGGCGGGGCTGTTGCTGCTGTGGCGCAGGCCCTGGAACAAGGCGAAGCGAGCGCAACTGTTTCACCGCGACGCCCGCAGCTGGGGGCTGGTCGTACTGCTCGGCTGCTCGCTGGTGCTGATGAATACCCTGTTTTATGTGGCCATCAGCAATATGGATATGGGCATTGCCGTGTCTATCGAATTTTTGGGACCGCTTTCGGTGGCGGTGATTACCGGCAAAAGCTGGCGCGAGCGGGTCGGTATCGGTATCGCGGCGGTCGGTGTGGTGCTGTTAGCTGGCATATCATTGGCCAATCCGTCCGGCAATGGCACGTTTTTGTATGGTCTGATTGCGATTTTGATCGGCGGGTCGATGTGGGGCATGTATATCATCACCGGCCGGCGCGTGGCGGCTGGCGGCAATTCGCTGGATAATCTGTGCATCGCCGTGACCATCGGCTGGCTGGTCCAGTCCCTGTTCCTTGGCGTGCCGGCTGTGGCTCATGTGGTTCACCCCAAGGCCGATGCCACGTGGGCGCTTGAGCCCGGCGGCTCGCTGAAGCTGCTGGCTCTGCTGTTTGTGATTTCCCTGATGGCCTCGTTCATTCCCTATGTGGTGGAGCAGATCACGCTGCGACGCACCACATCCGGCGCATTTTCGGTAATGCAATCCATCAATCCCGCCATGGCGGTGGCCGTGGGACTGGCGTTCGGCGAGATTCCCAGCGTTGGTGAAATCGTCGGTGTGGCGTTGGTGATTTGCGCGGTTATCGTTACGTTCTCCGGCGACGCCGCACCCGCGGACGTTCAATAATGTGTCGTTCGGCACGCCGTATCCGCAGGACGTGGTACAGTAATTTGCTGTTGCGCATTATTGCGTAACGTGGAGTCATGCCTGAGTGGCCGATAGGGGCACCCTGCTAAGGTGTTAGTCGTGTAAACGGCTCGAGGGTTCGAATCCCTCTGACTCCGCCGATTAAGGTTCCGGGTGAAAGCTCGGAACTTTTTTGTTTTCCGGAAACTCCGGGTTAAGTAACTCCTGAAATAACCGAGGACGGGCGGTCTCCGCTTGTGGTAAGCGGAGTCGGAGGTACGCCATTGTCCGTCCGCCTCCAAACCGCCATTTTAGTGGGCGAACGAGTGCGGCACGTCGGGAAAAGTCCGAGCGACGAAAGAAAAATGTCCACTAAGTGAGACTTTTGCGTGGTGTTCGTGAATGGTGATTGAAGATTAACCGGTTTATATATTGCTTGTCCAATCGCTTGCTCATCGCCTCCCTCCCCGCAGTACTTGACCGAGATGGGCGGTACCCTAGAGAGAGAAGAAGAGTTCCGAAGGGCGGGCAAAGATGAGCCATATCGCTGGGCAGGGGCAACATCGCTCCAACTCGACACGAACCAACCGTGCGGCGCTGATTATCGTGTTCGTGATCGTGCTCGCCGTTGCGCTGGGCATCGGCGCATGGTTCGCAACCCATCGCACGGACGGCAATGGCCCCGCACACGCCGGAGTGTCGGACGTCGCGTTGAATAAAGCGAAGAACACGCCCAAACCGGTGACCGAACATCACGGCAATTCACCGGATTGCCCGGATACGGACTGCATCGCCATGCTGGTCAACGGCGATTTGTTGTTCCATGAGGGATTGTGGAGCCATTTCCAAGGCCCGAACCCCAACGCCACGGATGGCACCGCCTTCAACTTCGACCCGCTGTTCGCGCCGATGAAGCAGTACATTCAGGCTTCGGACATCGCCGTGTGCGAATTCGAAACCCCGATCGCCCAGCGCGGCGGCCCATATGCCGCGTACCCGATCTTCAACATTCCGCCGGAAGTGGCGGATGCCGCCCGCAACGTGGGATACAACGCCTGCACACACGCCACCAACCATTCCTGGGATCAGGGGGCGGATGGCATCGCCCGTCTGTGGGACACGCTTGAGGCCAATGGCATCGCCCAGACCGGCTCGTACAAAACCGAAGCCGACTCCACCAAACCGTTGGTCATCGATTCCCCGACCGGCGGCGGCAAGCTGGGTCTGGTCACCGGCACGGTCTCCCTCAACGGCATGACCGCCGACGAGGACTGGCAGGTGGATCGTCTGCGCGAAGACGGCGACCCGAATCACGACAGCGACATCCAGCGCGCGGTAGACAAGGCCAACAAGGCCCGCGAGCAAGGTGCCGATGTGGTGGCCATCGCCATGCACTCGGTGCAGGAATACCTTGATTACGCCGATTCCTGGCAGATTTCGGAAGCCCATGAGCTTGCCGACACTGGTGCCTTCGACGTTATTTACGGTGCCGGTTGCCATTGTGCGCAGCCCATCGAGAACTATAACGGCACGTGGATTATCTACGGTCTGGGCAACGCCGTCACCGAGTCGGCGAACACGCCGGAAACCTTGGTCAACAATCAGGGTGTGACCGCACGCATCCAGTTCGCCGGCAAGAAGGGCGTCAAGGGGTCGTGGCGCGTCAACCGCATCGATTGGGTGCCCACCGCCAACGTGCATCAAGGCAACTACCAATGGTGCCCGATATCCAGCGACCATCCCATAGGCACATGTTGGGACGAAGCCTACGACGCTCAGATACGCCAACGCATCTGGGATGTCATCTATTCGATGGGCGCGGACCAGAACGTCGTCAAGGAATGGAACATCACGCAGGAGCAGGCGGCAAAGCAATAGTTGCTCGGCTTGGTCTCAAGGAGGGGAAGCCGCAAGGTGACGCTTTTCCCGCCGGCCTCCTAATGTGGAGCCCATGACCGAGATTTACGAAACCCAAAGCGAACGCACCGATCTGCCCCTCGTCGTGATGCCGTCCGTGCTTGACTCGATGATCGAGCCCATCAAGGCCCAGTTCCCCGCGCTCCACGACGTTGCCCGCGTGCGTATGTTCGAGGAATTCACGTCCGACGAGGCGACCATAGCCGAGCGTCTGAAGGATGCCGACGCCCTGCTGGTGGGCGGCTACCACATTTCGGACGATCTGCTGCGCACCATCAGCGGGCAGGGGCACGTCAAGTGCATCGTGTTCTGCGGTACCGGCGTCGCCAGCTACCTCAATCTCGATAAGGCGCGCGAGCTGAAGATCCGCGTCTGCAACGCCGAACATTATGGCGATCACGCCGTGGCCGAGCACACCTTCGCCCTTCTGTTCGAGCTCATCCGCCGCGTTGGCCAACTCGATAAGGACGTCAAGGCCGGCAACTGGGCGTGGGCCAGCGGCGATGGACTGCAACTCGCCGGCCGTCGCATGGGCATCATCGGACTGGGCGTGGTTGGAGCAGCTCTGCTGACCAAGTACGTCATTGTTCCGGTTGTTTGCAAGGTTAAGCGCACGATCCAGCAGAAAAAGGCGACCAAGAAGGCCAACACGGCTGAGGCGGAAGAGATTGATCTGAGCGACGTGGAATTGGACGAGATTCCCGAGATCGACGAGTAAACCTGATAAAGAGCAGGCGCTGATAACAAGGCGCCTGCTCTTTTTCTTTTTACTATTCGAGCGACGAAAAAAGTCGAAGTTGAAAGGAGAAATGATAAATGAGTATGCGTTCATCCATTCGTGCGATTGCCAAAGCCCGGCTGAAGGCCATGGGCGTTCCTCACGTAAATAAGGTGCTGTGTCTAGGTATGTCTCATACGCA
>OGRU01002957.1_pt1 | contig 10558 bp, 9 predicted proteins | sample 1553541 | NCBI WGS metagenome assembly OGRU01 (sample SAMEA2580068, study PRJEB22360) | human gut metagenome | biome: human gut; feature: human-associated habitat; material: faeces | place: Denmark | collected 2008/2010 | reverse complement strand
ACACCGTTTGAATTGTATCATTCTGAGGTGTTGCACTTGACTTGACAATTCGCCGCATAAAGAAAGACAGCGTAAAAAGCATTTCTGCCTTTTTCGCTGTCTTTCGCCTTTGCAACGCCCATAAGTTGTGTTTTCAATATTTTATTCAAATTACTGCCTTATGTGGTGTTAGCAAATGCTCAGGCTTTTTTATTTATACGCCTTTTAGATAACGGCCAGTAATGCTTTCTGGATTGGCAGCAATTTCTGCTGGCGTTCCTGTAGCAACGATTCGGCCGCCGCTATCTCCACCGCCTGGCCCCATATCAATGATGTAGTCGGCATTGGCGATCATATCCAGGTCGTGCTCAATGACGACAACAGTGGCCCCTTGATCGATCAGGCGCTGAAAAACGTGGAGCAGTGTTTGAACATCCAGGGGATGAAGGCCAATGGTTGGCTCATCAAAAACAAAGACGGTGTCATTTTGCTGGCGTCCCATCTCGGCGGCCAGTTTGAGGCGCTGGGCTTCACCGCCAGATAGGGCCGGGGTGCCTTCGCCCAGCGTCAAATACCCCAAGCCAAGATCGCTCAATGTTTTCAGTCGCTCGTGCACTTTTTTCACGTCCTGCGTCGCATCCATCGCCTGATCCACCGTCAGTGCCATCATTTCCGGCAAGGACAGAGCGTTTGCAGGCTCCACCCCTTCTTTTGGAATGCGTTTAATGTGAAAGGCCGCGTCTTGATAGCGGGACCCTTTACAAACCGGACAGGTGATTTCCACATCGGGTAAGAATTGCACGTCCATCGTGATCTGCCCGGTGCCATCGCACTCCTGGCAGCGCAGCTTACCGGTGTTATAGGAAAAATCGCCGGCCTTGCAGCCTGCCGCCTTTGCCTGCGGCGTTCGCGCGTAAACGCGGCGCAGCTCATCCATGACATTGCTGTAAGTCGCAACAGTCGATCGCACGTTGGTGCCAATCGGCGTCGCATCGATCAACTGTACGCGTTCGATGCCGTCAGCCGTCACCGCCTGCACATGGGTGGGCAGCGCCGTGCCATTGATGGCCGCCTGCAAGGCAGGCACCAAACTTTCCAAAATAAGGGTGGTTTTTCCGGAACCTGAAACGCCTGTGACGGCAATCAACCGCCCTTTCGGCACATCCAGCTGCAACGCATGCACCGTGTGAATCGGCGCGGTCTCAAGGTGAATGCGGCCCTTCTCAAACATTTCACTCGTCGCAGTCTGCACCCGATGATGAAACGCTTGCTGCGCTTTCAAAAACGGCCCGATCAAAGAGCGTGGATGATTCGCCACCTCGTCCACGCTGCCGCAGGATAAAAGCTCACCGCCATTGGCACCAGCGCCAGGCCCCAATTCAATCAGCCAATCGGCCGCCGCCAATACACGCGCGTCATGATCAACCAACACAACGGAATTGCCATGCGCCAACAGATCCTCAATTACGCCCAAGAGCCCGTCAATATTGGCCGGATGCAGCCCGATGGACGGTTCGTCGAGCACATAGAGCACGCCCGTCGTGCGATTGCGCACCGCACGTGCCAACTGCACACGCTGCCGTTCCCCCGTCGACAAGGTGTTGGAGGCGCGATCCAAGGTTAGGTAGCCAAGTCCCAAATCAAGCAGCCGTTTCGCCGTGTGCAGAAACTGATCACAAATCGCCTGCGCCATCTCACGCATGTTCTCCGGCATGTCCGTTGGCACTTGCTGCACCCATGGAATCAGCGCGTCCAGGCTCATTGCCGTCGCTTCATCCAAACTTTTGCCGCAAAGTTTTGGCGCCCGTGCTGCCTCACTCAAGCGCGTTCCGTGACAATCGGGACAAATCTCCTGTTTAAGAAACTTCTCCACGCGCTTCATGCCTTTTTCATCTTTGACCTTCGCTAAGGCGTTTTCGACCGTATAAACGGCATTATAATAGGTGAAATCCAGTTCTCCAGCCTGGTTGCTGTTTTTCGCTTTATATAGGATGTGTTTTTTCTCGGCAGGACCGTGAAAGACCATCTCTTTTTCTTCCGGCGTCAGCTCAGAAAATGGCACGTCGGTGCGCACGCCCATGGCACGGCACACATCCGTCATCAGCGACCACATCAACGAATTCCACGGCGCCACCGCCCCTTCGTCGATGCTCAGGCTTTCGTCAGGCACCAGCGACGCCTCGTCCACCGTACGCACCACGCCTGTGCCGCCACAGGTGCTGCAGGCACCATCGCTGTTGAAGGCCAAACTTTCTGCGCCAGGCGGCATGAAACTTTCACCGCAGACGGGACACACTAAGTCCTTACCAATGGCGACATCCGGCGTTGGCTCTAAATAATGACCGTTTGGACAACGATGACTCGCCAAGCGCGAAAACATCAGCCGCAAGCTGTTCAGTAATTCCGTAGAGGTGCCGAACGTGCTGCGTATTCCCGGCACACCTGGACGCTGTCGCAGCGCCAACGCTGCCGGCACGTTGTCCACCTCATCAACCGCGGCTTCAGCCGCAATCGTCATCCGCCGTCGGGTGTACGTTGAAAGCGATTCCAAATATCGCCGTGATCCTTCGGCGTACAATACGCCCAAAGCCAGCGAGGACTTCCCTGAGCCACTCACACCAGCAATACCAACGAGCTTTCCCAACGGAATGTCCACATCAAGATTTTTCAAATTATGCACCCGTGCTCCGCGCACCATCATACGATCGGGTGCTTTACGCTGCTTTGCTGCCATACGATCCTCTCCTTTCCATCATTGTACCATAAGAAACGCCCAGACAAAGAACCTCTTGTCGATGTTCTTTGTCTGGGCGCTGGTATTACGAAGCAACGGTTTCGCCTTGCCAATCGTTAATGCCACCAAACTCCACAATATTAGTGTAGCCTTGAGCCGCTAATTTTTCCGCCGCTTGTTTGCTGCGGTTGCCACTGCGGCAGTACACCAAAATCAATTGCTCTTTATCCGGCAGCGCATCAATGGGCTCTTCGCCAATGGTTTCGTTCGGAATGTTGATCGCTTCCGGAATGTGTTGTTCCTGATATTCCTCCGGCGAGCGCACATCCAGCACGATTTCGTCATCGTTATCGGCCATCATCTGCGCCGCAGTTTCAGCATCTACTTGAATATACCCTTCGGCTTCGCCGCCACTGCATCCCGCCAGCACACACATCAAACAACACGCGGCCAGGACTTTTTTCACACGCACGCGCATTTTTTCAGCCCTTTCTCAAAAGAATTTTTGCAATCGCTACTTGCTGCTTATGAGGGATACCCGTGCCGCCATAGAAGAAAGTAAACGCATACGCGTCGCTTGGCTGTTCCCCCATCATATCGTTCAGCGCATCCAGATTTTTCCCGTAGTACGCTGGAAAATTCAGCTTCGCTGCAATATCCTCGTGAAACGCCTCGATGTTTGGGTATTGGCTGAAATCAATAATTAATTCTTTCATTCTTCGTCATCTCCGTACAAGTGTTCAAACGTATTGTAATGATCCTCCGTGTAATAAATGTTGCCATCGTTCGAGTAGACAATACGCTTCGCGTTTCGATTCCCGGACACATAGTCAATGTCGCATTCGTGATACTCACGCCCAGGTTCGTCCGGCAAAATGCCTTCGTAGTTGCCAAAGTAATCGCCGCCAATGGATTTGCCTGGCGCGACTTCATCCAGCGTCCCTTCGCTTTGCCAGCCTAACGCACGCGCTTCATCTTTCGTAATATAATTTTCCGGCAAATGACCGTACGTATGAAGATACAGCGCCACATCTTCTTTCGACGTATAACTGCCATCCTCTGCTATGCTAGCCGTTGCCGCGCTGCTTACACCATTGTTGCTTGAAGGCGCACAACCCATCAAGGTGCCAAGCGCCAGAATAACAATCAGCAGCAGCGATAGTAATTTTTTAGTTGCTTTCATTTTTTCGTTCCATATTCCTTCCGTGTCTACATAATGCCTAGGGCGCCAATAACAGCCGCGACAATCAAGCCCGGCAATGTATTAACCGTGTTGATGTCTTTAATGCCCGCCGTCGTGACGCCAATGGCCATAATCATGATGCCGCCAGCGGCGCTCATATAGCTCACCACCAAGTCGGTCAGCACCGGACTCAATAAGCCCGCCAACAGTGTCAGCGCTCCCTGATAAACAACAATTGCCACAGCTGAAAACGCCACGCCGATCCCGAGCGTGGAGCCTAAAACGATCGCCATGATGCCATCCAGGACGGCTTTTGTAAAAATAATGCTGTAATTGCCGTTCAGCCCAGCTTCAAATGAGCCGACAATCGCCATTGCGCCCACGCAAAACAGCAAGCTGGCACTGACAAACCCATCCACAAAACGCGCATCATCCACCTTCGCCAACGTTTTCACACGTATGCCAAGATTATCCAAGTGACGATCCAGGTGACAGAAGTGCCCAATCACCGTACCAATGGCGACCGATAACACGATGATCATGTCGTTGGACACATCCAATACCATGCGCAAGCCAACAACAATGACACACAGCCCCAATATTTGCATCATCAGTGTGCGCAGTTTTTCCGGAAATCCTCGTTGCAAAAAATTTCCTAACAAGGCACAAAGCACCACCACCACGGCATTCACTAAAGTTGCAATCATTCCATCATCCTCCAATTGTTTCGTCATGGAGTCATTATATCACAATGGTGAACAACGCACAAAAAAACCGAGGCAATCGCGCCTCGGTTTCTGATTTTAATTGGCTGTGTCGTCGTCTTCATCGGTGAAAAGATCTTTCATCTTATCAAAAAAGCCTTCTTTTTTCTTTTCAGCTTTTTTTGCACCGCTTGCTGTGCCAGATTTCTTTCCATCGAAGCGTTCAAGCGATTCCGACAGCTTCTGGAACAATTCACGTTGTTCGTCCGTCAATGTTTTTGGCGTTTCAACGATGACAGTAACATACTGATCGCCTTTGCCATAGCCGCGCATGCCTTTGACGCCTTTTCCTTTCAGACGGAAACGCGCGCCACTCTGAACGCCGGCTGGAATCGAGAACTTGATGCGCCCTTCCAAAGTAGGCACTTCAATTTCATCCCCCAACGCTGCCTGCGCAACATTGATTCGCTGTTCCATATAAATGTCCGTATCATCACGCACAAAGAACTCATGCGGACGAACACGAATATAGATGTACAAATCGCCAGATGGACCACCATTTTCGCCGGCTTCGCCTTCGCCTGCCATGCGCAAACGTGTTCCATTATCAACGCCTTCAGGAATATTGACTTCCAGCGTTTTCGACTCGCGGCGACGTCCTGTACCGCCGCAATCTGGACATTTTTCTTTGATTACTTTACCAGTACCGCCGCATTCCGGACAGGTGGTCTGCGATTGCATGCGGCCAAACGGCGTTTGCTGCATGCTCGTCACGCGCCCGGTCCCATGACAGCGGCTGCACGTTTCTGCACTGGTGCCAGGTTTTGCTCCTGAGCCACCACAGGTCGTACAAGTCACCCAACGATCGACGGTAATCGTCTTCTTGCATCCAAAGACCGCTTCTTCAAAAGAAAGGGTGAGGTCATAACGCAAATCATTGCCTTGGCGTGGGCCATTAGCCTGAGCTCCGCCGCCACCGCCGAAGAACATGTTGAAAATATCCCCAAGATCTCCGAAATCTGCGCCACCACTAAAGCCGCCGCTGAATCCACCGCCGCCAAAGCCGCCGAAGTTTGGCGCATCGTGACCAAACTGATCGTATTGTTGGCGTTTTTCAGCGTTGGAAAGCACATCGTAGGCTTCGTTTATTTCTTTAAATTTTGCTTCAGCGTCTTTGTCACCTGGGTTGACATCGGGGTGATATTTACGCGCGAGCTTGCGGAATGCTTTCTTGATGTCCGCATCGCTGGCGTTTTTATCAACCCCGAGCACCTCATAATAATCGCGCTTTTCAGCCATTATTTATTGTCGTCCACTTCAGTGAAGTCGGCATCATAGGTTCCGTCGTTATTTTGTCCCTGAGCCTGCTGTCCCTGTTCAGCCTGTTGCTGCTGAGCAGCCTGAGCGTACATCTTTTCGCTGACTTTGTAAATAGCATTGGTCAGAGCTTCGCTCTTTGCTTTGATGTCTTCGGTGTCTTCACTGTCGATAACAGCACGAAGATCAGCCTGAGCCTTTTCGATGGCTTCCTTATCAGCAGCATCAACGGCTTCGCCAGCTTCTTTCATCACTTTTTCACTCTGGAAGAGAAGAGCGTCGGCGTTGTTCTTCACGTCAACTTTTTCCTTCATCTTCTTGTCGGCTTCAGCGTTCATTTCAGCATCCTTAACCATGCGATCGATTTCTTCGTCGGACAGACCACTGTTGGACTGGATGGTGATGCGCTGGCTCTTACCAGTGCCTTTGTCTTTAGCGGATACATTAACGATCCCGTTGGCATCAATGTCGAAAGTAACTTCGATTTGTGGGATGCCACGTGGAGCTGGTGGGATATCCATTAAGCTGAAACGACCCAGTGTCTTGTTGTCTTTTGCCATTTCACGTTCACCCTGAAGGACGTGAATATCGGTAGAAGTTTGGTTATCCGCTGCAGTGGTAAATACCTGGCTGCGGGATACAGGAATGGTGGTGTTGCGTTCAACGATCTTGGTCATAACACCGCCGAGGGTTTCAATACCAAGGGAAAGTGGGGTAACGTCGAGAAGAACAACGTCTTTAACTTCACCAACAAGTACGCCACCCTGGATAGCAGCACCAATAGCAACGCATTCATCTGGGTTGATGCCCTTGAATGGTTCTTTGCCGGTCAGCTTCTTAACAGCTTCCTGTACAGCAGGGATACGGGTAGAACCACCAACGAGGATGACTTTATCAATTTCATCAGCGGTCAAACCAGCATCAGACAGAGCCTGACGGGATGGGCCCATGGTCTTTTCAACCAAATCAGCAGTCAGTTCATCAAATTTAGCACGGCTCAACGTGAGATCCAAGTGCTGTGGCTGGCCATTGCCGTCCATGGTGATGAATGGCAGGTTGGAAGTGGTAACAGTGGACAGTTCCATTTTTGCTTTTTCAGCGGCTTCTTTCAAGCGCTGCATAGCGGTCTTATCGCCACTCAAATCAAGGCCGGTCTGAGATTTGAATTCAGCAACAGCCCAGTCAATGATCTTCTTGTCGAAGTCGTCCCCACCGAGGCGGTTGTTCCCGCTGGTAGCCAATACTTCAAAGATGCCATCGCCAATTTCGAGCAAGGATACGTCGAAAGTACCACCACCAAGGTCAAATACCAGGATCTTCTGGTCGGTGTTGTCTTTGTCTACACCATAAGCCAATGCTGCTGCGGTTGGTTCGTTGATGATACGCATAACATCAAGGCCAGCAATTTTACCAGCATCTTTGGTTGCCTGACGCTGGCTGTCGCTGAAGTATGCAGGAACAGTAATGACAGCCTGCGTAACGGTTTCACCGATGTATGCTTCAGCATCTGCTTTCAGCTTCTGCAGAATCATAGCAGATACTTCTTGTGGAGTATATTGTTTGCCGCCAAGAATTGCTTTATAGTCAGAACCCATGTGGCGTTTAATACTAGACACGGTATTGTCAGGATTGGTGATTGCCTGGCGTTTTGCAACCTGACCAACAAGGCGTTCGCCGCTATTGTTCAAGCCTACAACAGATGGAGTGGTACGATTCCCTTCGCTGTTAGGAATGACGACCGCTTCGCCACCTTCCATAACTGCAACGCAAGAGTTTGTTGTCCCTAAGTCAATACCAATTACTTTTCCCATTATAATTTCCTCCTAAATATCTATAACAAAAAAATGAAATAAACTTATTTATTCCCCGTCACACGGCAAACCGTTGGACGGATGACTTTATCTTTAAAAATGTACCCAGCTCTTAATTCATCAAAAACCGTGTTTGCCGGCTGAGAATCGTCATCCACCACCATGATGGCTTCATGATAGTTTGGATCGTATTCCTTGCCGATGGCTTCGATTCTCTCCAGTCCGGCTTTTCCCAGGCAATCAATAAACTGCTTTTGAACCTTCGCAAATCCTTCTTGATAAGCTGCAAGGTTTTCAGCCGAATCAACTGGCGGATTCTTTAGAGCCAGTTCAAAACTGTCTAAAACAGGCAAAAGTTCTTTTACCAGGTTCATGGTGCCATACTTAGCGATGTCTTCTTTTTCGCCAGCTGTCCGACGTTTAAAGTTGTCAAAATCAGCCAACAAACGCAGATAACGTTTGTTCAATTCCTCGTAGGCACTATCTTCAGCAGGGGCTGCCTCTTCCACCTGTTCTTCGTCCGTCACCACATCAACCTCCGGAGCTTCAACTTCTTCGGTTTGTGGTTCTTTGGACTGTTCCTGTTCTGTCATGCACAGCACTCCTTACTAATATTTTCTCTTAAATATTGCCAGTTCCGAACAGTGGGTCCAATTTCCATCATGTGCCACCACCGTCGAAAGCGCATTCTTTCTAGCATCATTTTTTTCAATGCGGGTAAAAAGCTGTTCGAAACCGCTCAACGCAGCTTCAACCATCGCCACACTTTCAAGGTAATTCATACGCTTTGGCCCAATCAACGCCAAATGACCAACGTTTTTGCCAATGCTGTAGTTCCCTACCACCATGCTGCAGCCTTTGATCTCGGGTGAAGTGTTTTCATCCCCAATTCGAATGGTGATGCCTTTTTCCGGCATATTCTTAAAAAATTCCGCAACATGATCGTCACTGCCAAAGGCCATAAGCAACGGACGCAACAGGTCGATGTCTTTAAACTCCGCATGGGACAAAACATTTAATGTCCCCTCCATCATAACCTGTTTTTGCTGGCGTCTGCTTAAAATCTCATTAAGGATATCCAGAAGATCATGAACAAACGTCGACGCCGCTCCCATCTGATCTATTAAAAATTCGATCAATGGGCGGTGCCAATGCGCCACAGAAAGTCCTCTCAGGTAATGGTTCAGAACACCGTTGACCATGTTGAGCTCTTTTCGGCCAAACCCTTTCGGCAAATCAAACAAACGCTGTTCAACGCGTTCGTCGTCTGTGACTACCACCATCAACCCACGCCCTGGCATTAAATAGATCAATTCCAACATGCTCAGAAGAGGTTTGGTCACGTCCGCCTCGGGAATCACCAGCATCGCTGTATAGCCAGTGACATCCGCCATGCGCTTCAAAATAGCATGCATGCGTTCATCGTCCATACTTGCTTGCGATCGGATGTAACGATACAGCTTCTGTTCTTCAACGTATGACCGCTGCGTTCGAAACATCAATCGATCAACGTAATAACGATAGCCGATATCCGTTGGCACACGCCCAGCCGATGTATGCGGCTGAACAATGTAGCCCATTTCTTCCAGGTCGCTCATCTCATTGCGAATGGTGGCAGAACTAAATCCTATATCGTATTTCTTTGAAATGGTACGGGATCCTACCGGCTCTGCCGTCTCAATAAAATCTGTGACAATCGCAGCTAGAATTTTTTCTTTTCGTTCATCTAACATGCTCTCGCCTCCTTATTAGCACTCTATCATATCGAGTGCTAACTCTTAATAAAAAATACCATTTTATTCTTTAATTGTCAATAGATTGGCGAAAAAAATCCCATTCCAGCGGCGATTTTTAGCCATCAAAAACTTATTCAATAAATAATTCAAACGCCCAATTTCCCATTCTTCGGCCTTGATCGCTCAACTTCAAATATCCATCATCGATGATGAGCCAACCATTGTTCCTGCCAGTGCTCAACGCGTCAGCAAACACCACCGCCAATGGTTGATGATACAGATCCTCGAACGTTTTCAATGAAAGCCCGGTATTCATTCGCAGCCCCATGAACACCGTTTCACTCATTTGTTCTTCTTTGGACAACGCCTCCACCTCCTGTGGTGCCTGTCCATTCACCAACCATCCGGTTACATACGAATGAAAATCGCTCGTATTAACGAGCCGCTTCGGACGTTCCCAGCTCGTTGCCCCAAGCCCCAGGCCCAGATAATCGTTTAGGTGCCAATAGAGTTGATTGTGTTTCGACGCAAAACCAGGACGTGCGTAATTTGAAATTTCATATTGATGGTAATCGACATCACGCAGCCACGCCCTTTGCCAATCAAACCACTCTGCTGCGCCGTCTTCGTCAATCGGTGGCAGCACACCTGCGTCCATTTGTCGCACCAAGTGCGTGCCTTCTTCCGGAATCAGCTGATAGAGCGACAGGTGTTCTGGTGCAAGCTCAAGCGCTCGATCAATGGTTGCTTTCCATTGTGTAAACGTTTGGCCAGGCAATCCATACATCAAATCCAGATTGATGTTTTCAAACCCTGTTTGACGCGCAAGACGCACCGCATCGGCCGCTTCGTCGGCGGTATGAACACGGCCAACCATTCTTAACAGCTGCTCGTCAAAACTTTGCACACCAAACGATAGACGGTTGACACCTCCATGTTTTAAAACAGCCAGTTTTTCCGCATCCACTGTGCCTGGATTGGCTTCAACAGTAAACTCTTCCACACGACTGAGATCCACGCAATCCGCCAACACTTTCAGCAACTGTTTCAATTCCGCTGCTGTTAGTGTCGTTGGCGTTCCCCCGCCGATAAAG
>OGRU01002955.1_pt1 | contig 10564 bp, 6 predicted proteins | sample 1553541 | NCBI WGS metagenome assembly OGRU01 (sample SAMEA2580068, study PRJEB22360) | human gut metagenome | biome: human gut; feature: human-associated habitat; material: faeces | place: Denmark | collected 2008/2010 | reverse complement strand
GGTGCTCAATTGGGCAAGTGCCGATAGCAGCATAGGCTTGATTTTATTTGGCTGTTGTTCCATACGCAATACCATCCAATACTTTGATTCATTATGATTGCTCTCTCACAAAAAAAGAGCTTGGCCGCAAATGGACGGCCCTGCTAGGTCGTGGGTGTCAGTCATCTGCGAAACCGTGCGATTCCACTATTTATTTTCGGGGGGAGGGGGGGACGCGGAAGCGCTTCACCGTCTGTTCCAGCGCAGCGATATCCACAGGCTTGGACAGATGCGCGTCCATCCCGGCCTCCTTGCTCTTTTTCACATCCTCAAGGAAGGCGTTTGCGGTCAACGCTTGCGGCCTGTCCGCACTGGATCTTGTGTGGATTCTCCTATAAAAGCAGTGACATTATATTCTAGCATTCTGTTAAAACCGTTTCAAGCTTATTTTGAATTTCTTGCGATAATTCAGATGCGATTAAACCTCTAAAAAATGCGATTTGAGCAAAAAAAACGGATGGCTCCGCAGAACCATCCGATAAAACTGGTATCATCAGTCTTTCCGATACTTATATGCACCCTCAATGGCATGGATCAGATGATAACGGAACCGGGCCTGTTGGGGCGAGTCCCTTTCTGTTCGTCCGGTTTCCCAAAAGCCAGCGGGGGCTTTTCGGCTTAAGCAAGGATCCCGGTGGACTGCAAAAACAGCACCAGCATCATCACCGGAGCAACGTATCGGATCATCACCCGGTAGAGTTTCTTGCGGCGGAAGGTCTCGCCGTTGCGCTGCATCTCGTCAATGACGTAATCCGGTGTCATGACCCAGCCGATCAGGATGGTGGACAGAAGGGCAATGAAAGGCATCATAACACTGTTGCTGACATAGTCCATGATATCCAACAGCTGACCCACCGATCCGTTGGGGAGCTGTACTTCAAAATAGAAGATGCTGTAACCCAGCGCAATGATGGCGGAAGCGGCCAGATAGATGACCGCCAGCACAAGCACCGTCTTTTTGCGGCCCGAGTGGAAGATCTCCATGCAGTTGGCGGTGATGGATTCCAGCACCGAGATGCAGGAGGTCAGGGTGGCAAAAATGGCAGTGACAAAGAACAGGATGCCCACGAACACACCCGCCTTGCCCATGGCGTTGAACACCTTGGGCAGCGAGACGAACATCAGGCTGGGGCCTGCGCTCATGCCCTCGGTGCCAGAGAAAACATACACGGCGGGGATGATCATGGCACCGGCCAGCAGGGCTACGCCAGTATCGAAGATCTCAATCTGATTCACCGCTTTGTTCAGGTCTACTTCCGGTTTGACGTAGGAACCGTAGGTGATCATAATGCCCATGGACACGCTGAGGGAGAAGAACAGCTGGCTCATGGCATCCAGCAAAATCTGCAAAAAGCGGCTGACGGTCAGCTCTTCCATGTGCGGGGTCAGGTAGTAGCGCAGACCCTCCAGACCGGTGCGCATCTGGCCGGAGGCGTCCTCGTGGCGCAGGGTGAGGGCGTAACCCGCAATCACCACCACCAGTACCAGCAGAATGGGCATCATGTAGCGGGACACCCGCTCAATGCCTCCCTCCACGCCGTTGTACACGATGAAAGCAGTCACGCCCATAAACAGCAGAGCAAACACCACAGGGGAGACCGGCGAGGTGATGAAGCTGGTAAAATAACCGTCCTCAGCAGCGGCAGCAGACTGTCCGGTCAGGTAGACAGCCGCATATTTCGTGATCCACCCACCGATGACGGCATAGTAGGTCATAATCAGAACTGGCACCAGAAAGGTCAGGATGCCGAGGAATTTCCACTTGGGGCGCATCGTCTCGTAGGCGCGGATGGCACTCTGCTTGGTGCGGCGGCCAATGGCGATATCCGAGGTGAGCAGTGTGAAACCGAAGGTCAGCACCAGCATCAGATACACCAGCAAAAACAAACCGCCGCCATCCTTTGCGGCAAGGTACGGGAACCGCCACAGGTTGCCGACACCCACCGCACTTCCGGCGGCAGCAAGGACAAATCCGATTTGTCCGGAGAAACTGCTTGCTTTCTTTTCCATGATTCTGAAACTCCTATCCGTATTTCCTATTGTAATATAGGATAACATGGAGTATCATATCAGTAAACCGAATAAATTTACTACGACCTATAAATTTTACTTATGGAGTATTTGAGATGCGGGAACAGAAAGACCGATACGAGATATTCTTGAAAGTGTGCGAAACGGGCAGCTTTTCCAAAGCAGCGGAGGCACTGAACTATACCCAATCCGGCATCAGCCAGATGATAGCGGGGTTGGAAGAAGAACTGGGCGTGAAGCTGTTCGCCCGCATCAACCGGGGCGTGACACTGACCGACAACGGGACACGTCTTTTGCCCTACGTCCGGGAACTGGCCAACCAGAAGAACCGGCTGCGGCAGGCTGCGTTCAATATCAACCACAAGGTGGAGGGCAAGCTGCGGGTGGGCAGCTTTTCCAGCATCACAACGCTCTGGATGCCGGAAGTGGTGCATTATTTCAAGGAGAACTACCCGAAGGTGAGTATAGAGATCCTGGACGGCAACTATGATGAGATCCGGGAATGGATCATCCATGGGCAGGTGGATTGCGGTTTTCTCTCATCCATTGTGGCAGACGACCTGAAATTCTACCCGCTCTGGGACGACCCGTTGTGTGCCGTGTTCCCGGAGGGGCATCCACTGGCTGCACGACCCAGCGTAACGCTGTCGCAGCTGTTTCAGTATCCGCTCATCATTGAAACGCCCGGCTGTGATAATGACATCCAGCACCTGATGCTCAAATGCCCGGTGAAGCCGAATATCTCTTACAGCTTCCGGGACGATACCCTCATCATGGCGTTCGTGCGCAGCGGGCTGGGCGTGACCATCTCACAGGAGCTGGTGATGCAGGCATTTGGCTGCCCCGGTGTGGTGTCCCGTCCGCTGGAGCCTGCCTGCTGCCGGACATTGGGACTGGCGTTTTCCAAGACGGCAAGCTCGGTGGTGAGCCGGACACTGCTGGATTATTTGCAAAATAAAATGGTGTAAGTGAAATGCGGACGAAATTATGATAAAATAAAACAAAACGACAATCGAAAAAGGGGAAAAGCAAAATGGAAAGCATGGCAAAACAGTACTTAGAACAGATCAGCCGTGATTTACAGGATCAGAGGGCGGCTCTATTTGTAGGGGCAGGGTTCAGCCGGAACGCCGACAAGGTGACCAGTGATGTACCGGATATACCGCTGTGGGGAGACCTAAAGCGGAAATTTCAGGAAAAGCTGGGTAGCACAGACGAGTCCGACCCACTAGTGCTGGCAGAGAGCGTTGAACTGGTATATGACCGCAATGAGCTGGATCGACTGCTTCTGGACAGCTTGAGGGATGCCGATTACCGCCCCTCGCCACTGTACGAAAAGTTACTGCGTCTGCCATGGACCGATGTTTTTACTACCAATTATGACACTCTACTGGAGCGGGCCGGGGAGAAGTTGACTGAAAAGACATTTCAGATCATCACCAACAAGAATGATCTTATCGGCAGTTCCGGTAAAACACGGCTGATAAAGTTGCATGGCTCCTTTCCATCCCAGCGACCCTTCATTATTACCGCTGAGGATTACCGCACCTATCCCCAGAAATTTGCTCCATTTGTCAACACGGTGCAGCAGTCTTTGCTTGAAAACACCCTCTGCATGATAGGCTTTTCTGGCGATGACCCGAATTTCAATAGCTGGGTTGGTTGGATTAGAGATAATCTCGGAGAGGACAATGCCCCTGCTATCTATCTTTTGAACTTCAAGCCGGTGTCGGATGCTCGGAAGCAGTGGCTTCATCGGAGAAAGATTATTGCCATCGACCTGTCAGAACTCTTTCCGGAATACAAAGAGGATCCCTATGCACTCTATGAAAAAGTTCTGGATCAACTTTGGGAGCAGTATAGCTCTTCCCGGGAGACCGGACAGTTCTGGCCTATCCAAAGTCTTTACCAAGGCAATGGGCTGATGTCCTTGAAAGATGCTCTGCCTATCCTGCGGAAAAATCGGGAAAACTGCCCCAAAGTGCTGACCCTCTCGGCCAGGAACCGAGAGGAACTGGACATGGTTTTATCCGATGCAGAGCGGGTGCTTGGGGCACATTGCCGACAGGAAAACCCTGACCCAGCGGAAGAACTGTACTATTTATATGAGTACAATGCACTCCACGAAAAATCGATGCTGACCTTGTTTGCCTCGGAGAGAAAGCTCTATGCGCAGGTTCTTGCCCGGCACACAGCAGAGAAAAGCCCGGAAAAATGCGATATCCTCTTCTCCCTTCTCCGGACAGATCGGGAGGAAGGCGACATTGACGGGTGGAACACACAGTATGAAGAACTTTGTGCCTTGAACTCCTGCCTGACCTCAGAGCAGAAAGACCGACTGCAATGGGAAAATTGTCTATTCCGACTCTCCCGATATGAGTTCTGCCTGTTGAAAGAGGGGCTGAGAAACTGGCCGGTCTCCCCAGATCGCACCCTCTGGGCTCTGCGCAAGGCTGGACTTTGCGCCGAAGTAGGAGACTATGAACAGGCGGCAAATCTTTTGCAGGAAGCTTTGCAGAATCTGCGGCATCGGCTGGCTCGTCAGACTAGGCCGGACCGTTATCTACTCTCGCTGGAAAGCCCCATGATGCGGCTCCAAAGTTTCATCGATCAGGCGGCACGTCAGGGTGACTGGGAAGAAAAGACGTCCAAGACAGATTGGGCCGCTGCAATCTTTGTGGATGAGCGACACCGAGCCCGCCACAAAGAGTATGGGGTGGATTGGGACGAACTGAATCGGTCCTTCTGCTCCCGGATGGAAAACAAATGGGTGCCTTTCCAGACTCAACAGAAAAAAGCTACTTTTGATTTTGGAGTGGTGCAGTCCTCACTTCATTTTGGTACAGATACCGAGCGGATGGAAGCATTTCGGTTTCTCCGTTTCCGGGAGGAGACTGGCATCCCATTCCAACTTGGAAGAACCGATGGTAATGTGAAAGCGGCCTGCGGTGCAGCACAGCGGATTGCTCTGTATTACCCAGAGTGGGCCATTCTTACTGCAGTCCGGGCGAAAGCGGATGAAGAGCAGCTTTCAGCCATCCTGCCCCGGAGCGTGCTGAGCGTCTGGACTCAGGAGGACACGGACAAAGCCTGTGATTTTTACATGGGAGCAGCTCAGCGCACCGAAGAGGAACTGCTGAGAGTCAAACAGTTCTGGGATTCCACTTTTGCGTCCCGAACGGCAACGGTTCTGCCAATGGTGCTGTCGGAACTGTGTTGCAAATGCTCCGAGAAAACGATGCCTCACCTGTTGGACTTTTTGGAAAAACTTTATTGTTCTCCCCAAAAGATGCACTATATGCAGGCAAAGCTGTTGATGAAGAGACTTTTGCGTTTTTATCCAGAACAGCTTCGACCGGAACTGTTGCAAACACTGCTGACCTTTCCTCTGCCCGATGTTGAAAGGGTTAGGATAGACCGGGATTTGCCCGACCCCTTCAATGCGCTTGAGACCCCTTCCAGTGGATATGATGTCAGCACAGAGACTGCTTACCCGGAGATTGAAAAATTGTTTGGGCTACTGAGTACCGATAGGCGGATCAGTGCCCTGGAACGGCTGCTCCACTGTGGGGCCCATGGGTTGCTGACTTTAGAGCAAAAGGAGCGTCTGGGAAAACTTATCTGGAACGGTGGAGTCCCAGAATTGCCTCGAGATTGGTTCATCACGGTCTGTCTTCATCTGCCAATTCCACAGCAGGAAAATCGGCTACGGGTCGTGTGTGCAAAAATTACTGAAAATGTTATTGCACAAGCCGATGGCACCATGCAGATGAACCGAAACAGCAGGGTTTTACAGGAGATGCAGAACGCCCTTTATTTCAAGGCGGATGCTTTTTCTCCGGAAGAGATTACAGCGATTCTGACAGCCTGTGCCAAAGACATTGCGGTGGTCGCAAAGCAGATGGATCGGGAGGATGACTGCTATGGTCGGAACGAACAGGCCGAAGCTTACATTTATCGGAATCTGCACGCCCTTTGGCTGTTGACATCCTTTTCCAAAAACTGGGTGCCCACCGAAGTGGATAAGACAGCACTGGCCGATATGCTGGATCGGTGCGGGGAGGTCGGTCTTAGTCACCACGGCGCAAAGCGGCATTGGTTTGCGTTGCTGGATCGGAATACTGTGACGGAAAAAGATCTGGAACGAGTAATGCACTCTACGGATGAACAGACGGCCTTTTATGGGTATCACGTTTTTGCAACCGCAATGGAAAACCCAGAGAAATCTCTTCTGTCCGAAAAAGAACTCCAAACCGGGATGGAAGTCACAGCACAACAGATTGCATGGGGTGTACCCAAGCGGCTTGCATCGGCATTGCAAGCCGCATCTTGCGCGGCAGAACGGCGGCCAGACCTGCTGACCGAGCGGTGTACAGAGCTGGTTTTGAACGGCCTTGCGCAACTGCTGGATGAGACCCGCATCACCTCGGAGGATACCATGAAAATGGCTTCTGAAAAAGGTAATATCCGCAGCGAAGCTGTCTGCCTTGCGGCAAAGCTTGACGGAAAATCTTCCACAGAAGAAGGTCGAGAGACACTGGAGCGTTGGCGTGCGGTGAGCTGTGACCCAGAGGAATTCGCCGAGATCCGCACAGCACGATGAAACTGGAGCAAAAACATTCCCCATAGAATCCGGAAAAGCTAGATCTATGCAGGTGGTGGAGGTATAGCGGTTCTGCTTGCTGCCGGACACGGAGACTGGCGTTTTCCAAGACGGCCAGCTCTGTGGTGAGCCAGACACTGCTGGAATATCTGAGATCCACCCGGCAGCGAAAGGATACACCGCAGATAAAATAAGAACAAAGAGCGGAGAACGGTATAAAAGCCGCTCTCCACTTTGCTGAATGGAGATGTGCAGTTGGAACAAGAGGACAATTCCCTGTTTTTCTTGTAAGAGTACGGGATTCATGGTATCATAGAGGCAATGAAAAGTCCGTGCATGGCTACGAGAAGGGAGCGGCAGAGATGAAAGACATGAATATTCCTGTTGGAGTTTCGGACTTTGAGAAGATTCGGAATGGCGGATTTTATTATATTGATAAATCCGGCTTGATTACGCGAATTTTGAAGGAAAAAGCGGAGGTAACACTCATTGCTCGTCCCCGCCGCTTCGGTAAGACGCTGGGCATGAGTATGCTGGAAAGTTTTTTTGACATCCGCAAAGACAGCAGAAAGCTGTTTGATGGGCTGGAAATTGCAGAAAACCAAGCATTGTGCGATGAGTGGATGAACCAGTATCCGACCGTTTCCATTTCATTCCGGCAAATTGATGGCTTGAATTTTATGGATGCATATCGGCAGCTTGTCTATGAAATTGCTCTTCTGTATCAGAAGCACACATACCTATTGGATAGTCAGGCAATAAGCAACCAAGAAAAATCTCTTTTTCAGCAGATAAGTGATCGAAAAGCGGAAAAGACGGATGTGATGCGCTCTATTCAATTTTTAACACTGCTGTTAAATAAGTATTACAATAAAAAAGTAATTCTTCTTATTGATGAGTATGATGTTCCTATAGCAAAAGCGAACAACAATGGTTACTATAATGAAATGCTGGATGTCATGAAAGGCTTGATGCAGGCGCTGAAAGACAATCAGGCACTTCAATTTGCAGTTGTTACGGGCTGCTTGAAGATTGCGAAAGAGAGCATCTTCACGGGAACCAACAATTTCGTATCGGATACCATCACAAACTCACGCTTAAGTGAGTATTTTGGGTTTGTGCAGAGCGAAGTTGACCAGCTGCTAAAGGATGCTGACCTGACGGAACAGGCTGACAATATCAAGAAATGGTATGATGGATATCATTTCGGCGATTTTGATGTTTACTGCCCATGGGACGTAATGAATTATATGCTGGAACTGCAGCGCGATCCGAAAGCTAAACCAATCAGCTACTGGAAGAACACCAGCGACAATGCTATTATCCGCTCTTTTATCGACTATGCCGGCAGTACGATCACAAAAAAACTGGAAACGCTGATGGCTGGCGGCTGTATCGTTGAGCGTGTGGATGAAAACCTGACCTATGATTATCTGCACTCCTCGGAAGATAACCTCTGGAGTACGCTGTATCTGACAGGATACTTGACCAAGGCGCGCGAAGAGGATTATCAAGGTGAACTGCCGGACGGGATGGTCGCTTTGATGATCCCGAATGCAGAAATCAAAGAGATTTTTGAAACGACTGTTATCAAATGGTTCGATGACAGTACGAAGAAGTGGAATCGGAATGCCCTGTTTGATGCAGTCTGGAACGGCGACAGTGAGGGCATTACTAAAGAGATGAATGCGCTGCTCCGGCGTACCATCAGCTACCATGACTATCGGGAGGACTTCTATCACGCTTTCCTTGCGGGCATCTTCACAGGTGCCGGATATATGGTGGATTCCAATAAGGAGCATGGCGAAGGACGAAGCGATGTGGTCGTTTATGATTCCATCAACGCTCGTGTTGCGATTTTTGAGGCAAAATATACGAAAACATTAGGAAATCTGGAGAGTGAATGCGAAACGGCTTTGCAGCAAATAGATGATCGGATGTACGCAAAAGAGTACGAGGATGACTACGATCAGATCCTTTGTTACGGCATTTCGTTCTTCAAAAAGCGTTGCATGGTAAAGAAAAAGTGAGTCACTTGCAGGCTTTCATTTGAATCCTGCATCATAAGAACCAAAACCGCGGGCTGTCCGAAGCAAAAGCTTTTGGATAGCCCGCGGCTGTTTTAAGAGAGAAAAACAGTTTATCCGATTTGTTGAGATAATTCGCTATCCGATGAAGTATTAGAAGTAAAATAGGGAGAAAATCCTACAAGTCTCAAATTGGTCCACAAAACCGACCGAAAACCTTGTAGGGCTTATTTTTTGCACTTTTTCAAATTTATATGTGAACGAAGCGGTATAGGACTTGACATTGTGCAGAATTTATGGCCACTATACAAGAAAGTGACCGCCCAGTGAAAGTGTGTTTACAGAAAGATAAGAGGCATCCGACTCAGAATCGGGTGCCTCATTATGTCATGCAAAGTTTTCCTGAATGATCTTTCCCCAAGGCAGCATCTGGTCGAAACGCTCCGGGTGGGGCAAAATCTCCATGTCAGGCAGATTTTCAAAAAGGAACTACTATAAACTACTTCATTCCCCTTCTTTTTCGCTGTTTACGATAGCCTGCACCTTGGTGGGCAGACCATAGATGCTGATGAAACCGGTGGCGTCGCTCTGCTTGTAGTCGCCGCCTGCGGCAAAGGTGGCGATGTCCTCACGATACAGAGAGAACGGCGACCAGACACCTGCATTGATGAGGTTGCCCTTGTACAGTTCCAGACGCACCTTGCCGGTGACATGCTCCTGTGTGGAGGTGACAAAGGCACTCAGAGCTTTGCGCAGCGGGCTGAACCACTGGCCATCATACACCAGTTCGCCAAAGGTGATGGCCAGCTCACGTTTCTTGTGGGCGGTGAGCTTGTCCAGCGTCAGAGTTTCCAGCACTTCGTGGGCTTTGTACAGGATGGTGCCGCCGGGGGTCTCATAGACGCCACGGCTCTTCATGCCCACAAGACGGTTCTCCACGACATCGTACAGGCCGATGCCGTTGCGGCCGCCGATCTCATTCAGCTTTGCGATGATGGCAGCGGGCTTCAGCTTCTCGCCGTTCAGAGCTACCGGCACTCCCTGTTCAAATTCCAGCTCCACAAACTCGGACTTGTCCGGTGCGGTCTTGGGACTGACACCCAATTCGAGGAAGCCGGCCTTATCGTACGGAGGCTCGTTGCCTGGGTCTTCCAGATCAAGACCCTCGTGGCTCAGATGCCACAGGTTCTTGTCCTTGGAGTAGTTGGTCTCCCGGCTGATCTTCAGCGGGATGTGATGAGCCTCGGCATAGTCGATCTCTTCATCGCGGCTCTGGATGTCCCACTCGCGCCACGGGGTGATGATCTTCAGGTCGGGTGCAAAGTGCATGATGGCCAGCTCAAAGCGCACCTGATCGTTGCCTTTGCCGGTGCTGCCGTGGCAGACCGCATCCGCACCCTCGGCGCGGGCAATCTCCACCACGCGTTTTGCCAAAATGGGGCGGGCAAAGCTGGTGCCCAGCAGATAACCCTCGTAATCTGCCCCGGCCTGCATGGTGGGAATGACGTAATCCTCCACAAATTCATCGGTCAGGTCTTCGATGTACAGCTTGGATGCACCGCTTGCCTTGGCACGCTCTTCCAAGCCTTCCAGCTCACCCTTCTGCCCCACATTGCCGCACACGGCAATGACTTCGCAGTTGTTATAGTGCTCTTTCAGCCACGGGATGATAATCGATGTGTCCAGACCGCCGGAATACGCCAGCACGACCTTTTTGACCTCAGACATAGGAACTGCCTCCGTTCAAACCAACTTATATACTTTTCGATTTCCCTCGTGCAATTTCATGATTGCAGTGTCCATTATACGGGCACTTGGAAAATGTGTAAAAAGTGTTCTGCATATAGCAGCAATATGAAAGCAG
>OGRU01002953.1_pt1 | contig 10576 bp, 9 predicted proteins | sample 1553541 | NCBI WGS metagenome assembly OGRU01 (sample SAMEA2580068, study PRJEB22360) | human gut metagenome | biome: human gut; feature: human-associated habitat; material: faeces | place: Denmark | collected 2008/2010 | reverse complement strand
GATAATAGATAGTTCCGGCCTTACCTGGAACAGTTGACGGACGTAATTTTACTTTTACAGTTGCCATAATTCTTAACAATTTTATTTATGCAATTCATTTAATTAAATAATAATAGTTGAATATACTATTTTGCCCTATTTCCTGTTGCTAAGATTGATAATCATCTCTCTTGCTTCAGTAGATCATGTCTTTCTAGGAGTCGGACTGGTATAATCTGAGAAATAGGGTATACTTGCCTTCTTTTTATTTAATTTTTACCGTATTGTAATTTGTCTTGAAGAAGGACTTGAAATATTGAACCATTTCGATCCTTGTATGTTCATCTGATGCAGTATAATTAGGAATAAGTCATATTACGCAAAAGGATATGGTATAGTCTGCAAGCGTAAACGGTATAACTCCTGGAAATTACGGTATTAGTTTTCCAAATCTATGCTGTTAGTTTGAAAAAACGTTGAGGACTGTCGGGGAAAATTTTTTCTTTTTTGGGTTAGGAGCACGGTTGAATTTTTAAAAAAGAATTATATTTGTACTACTCATTACCGAAACTATGGCAAAGAATAATTTACTAAGTGAGCAACTTGCTTATATTGGTGTCAGTTGTACTCCTACGCATCTGCATTTGTGCAGTTATAATGCTGAAAGTATTTGTATGCAGGATGGGAAAGATATAGATAGTTTAATCCCTTATTTGAATAAGAATGCTATAAACTGGATACAAATTCATGGTTTTCAGAATACGGAGGTCATACAGCATGTCTGTCAGAATTTTAATGTCGACTTTTTGACGATACAAGATATTTTGAACTCCAACCATCAGACTAAGATAGAACAGCATGATACATATAATGTAGTGATTTTGAAGTTACTTTTTTCTAATGATGATGGCTATGTGCCACAACAAATAGCCATTGTGCAAGGTGGAAATTATCTGTTGACCTTTATGGAGAAGGAAACAAACTTTCTGAATGATATAAATACGGCATTGGAAAAGAATGTGTTGAAAATACGTAACCGGCAGTCTGATTTCCTGCTCAGTGTTATTCTAAACAGTGTGATGGCCAGCTTTATATCCATCATTTCGGAATTGGAAGATGGATTAGAGGATTTAGAAGAGCAATTGCTTTCACCGGAACAGACTGATATGCCTGGTATTGAAAATATACAGCAATACCGCCGTAATTTTCGTGTAATAAAGAAATGTATTTTACCATTAAAGGAGGAAATCAGCAAGTTGTTGCATACTACTGATAATGATCTGTTGCACAAAGCAAGCCGTCCTTTCTTTAATGATGTCAATGATCATTTGCAGTTTGTATTGCAAACTTTAGATGGTTGCCGTGACATGATTTCAGCTTTGGTAGATATTTACCTTTCCAATAATGACCGGCGGATGAACAGCATCATGAAACAGTTGACTGTTGTTTCTACTATATTTATTCCGTTGACTTTTCTAGCAGGAATCTGGGGAATGAACTTCCAATGGATGCCTGAACTGGGGTGGCGGTATGGCTATGTATTTGCATGGACATTGATGTTAATACTAGTAGCAGTTATCTACTTCTATTTTAAGCGTAAAAAATGGTATTGATGGGAGAGGATGGATGGGATTTACTTAAATGTGAATCCCATATTCATGTTTTACTTCATTCATTACAAAGGTGCTTTCCAGTGAGCCCAAACTGTCAATCGTACCCAAGACATTGAGGATAAATTCCTGATAATACTTCATATTAGGGGAGTGTATTTTAAGCAAATAGTCATAACTGCCTGATATGTTGTAGCACTCTGTTACTTCAGGGATATCCTGAATTATTCGTGTAAATTCCGCAGCAATGTCCCGATTCAGTCTTCTTAGTTTGACACTGCAAAATACCACGAAGCCTTGGTTTAGTTTCTCAGCGTCCAATACGGCGATATATTTTTTTATATATCCTCCATTTTCCAATCGTTTGAGGCGTTCGAACACCGGAGTGGAGGAAAGGCTTACCCGTGCAGCCAGTTCTTTGGTGGTCAGTCGGGCATTTTCTTGCAAGGTACGTAGTATCTGCAAATCTACTTTGTCAAGTTTCTCTAAAGTACTCATAGAATAATATTCTTTCAAGAGGTTGATATTATTTTCATATCTGTCAATACAAATATATTGCATTTATCTTAGATTCCGGAGAATTTTTCGGGAAATGTAGTACAGAGTTATATTCTTTTTTTGCCAGAGAATGCAAGAAAAAGGCAGAATGATTTTATCTCTCAAAAATACTTTTTATCTTTGCAGCCGCTATGACAAAGTATATATATCTTTTTTATATCTTGTTAGGTGTATGTCTGTTGGCGGGCTTTGGTTCCGCATTTGGTAGCGGACAGGAGCACGATGTAGTTCGTACAGTTGATTTGGAAAACAGTGCGGTGGCGTTGTGCAACATATCTGAAAGCAATAACGGGCAGGAAAAAAAAGAGATAAATAATGAAAGCTACCATTTTTATAAAGTCGGTATCGGCGGGGGAGGGACTTTTTCTTTTCGCACCTTGTGCTCCTCCAAAATTCTGCGAACTCATTCCTCTGCTTCCGTCATAGCCAAGTTGGCTAGATTCTTGAAAGTACTTCTTCCTGAAGAAAAACAAATTTCTTTTTCACCTATTCTTTATTTTACCCAATATTCCAGTGAATACTATATTTATCAGTTGAGGCGTATTCTTATTTAGCTTATTTTTCTTTTCGGCAAGGCCTATTTTTTTATGCCTTATATTTCTTTTGTTTTTATATTTTCATAATGGGAACTGGGGTGGATGCTTGTTCCTTTTATGAATGGTGTTATATGTTAATGTATTAATAACTAATGTATAATGGAATTTTTATTGGACTTTATACTTCACATTGACCAATATATGATAGATATTGTTCAAGAATATCATACTTGGGCTTATGTCATACTGTTTATAATCATTTTTTGCGAAACGGGATTGGTTGTCACTCCATTCCTCCCCGGAGATTCTTTGCTTTTTGTCGCGGGAGCTATTTCGGCTTTGCCCGATATGCCTTTGGAGGTTAATATTCTCGCTTTGGTTTTATTTATTTCGGCTGTGCTGGGCGATTCCTGTAATTATATGATAGGACGCTTCTTTGGGCGTAAACTTTTCAATAATCCCGATTCCCGTATATTTAGGCAAAGCCATTTGGAAAAGACACATGAATTTTATAAAAAATACGGAGGAAAGACAATCATTATTGCCCGTTTTGTACCTATAGTCCGTACATTTGCTCCTTTTGTTGCGGGTATGGGTAAAATGCATTATTATTATTTTATGGTGTATAATCTGATAGGGGGAACTTTGTGGGTCGGTATTTTCTGTTATGCCGGTTATTTTTTCGGCGATCTTCCATTTGTACAGAAGAATCTGAAATTGCTGATTGTGGCTATTATTGTCGTTTCTATATTGCCTGCCGTCATAGAAGTAGGCAGGAATAAGTGGAAAACTCGCAATTACTAAAATCAAACATATCAAAAACAATTTATTCAAATTACATTTATGAAAAATTCTTTTTTTAGTCGATTCACACCTCAGGAACCTAAGTTTTTCCCTATGTTGAAACGTTTGTCTGAAATCCTGACCTCATCATCGGATTTATTGGTAGAAAGCATGCAGCATGATAAGCCGGAAGAGAGAGCGAACTATTATAAACGCATCAAAGATATGGAACGTGAAGGTGACAAGCAGACTCATTTAATTTTTGACGAATTGGGAAAAACTTTCATAACCCCTTTTGATCGTGAGGATATTCACGATTTGGCATCGACTATGGATGATGTAATAGACGGGATTAACAGTTGCGCCAAACGCATAACGATCTATAATCCCCATCCCATTGCTAATAGTGGAAAAGAGTTGAGTTTGTTGATACAGCAAGCGGCTGTTTATATAAGTAAGGCAATGGATGAATTGGAAATTTTCCGTAAAAAGCCTACTGAATTAAGAGCATGTTGTACAAAATTGCATGATATTGAGAATCAAGCGGATGATGTATATGAACTCTTTGTTAAGAAACTATTTGAGGAAGAAAAGGATTGCATAGAACTGATTAAGATCAAGGAGATAATGCATGAATTGGAGAAAACGACCGATGCGGCAGAACGGGTAGGGAAAATCTTGAGAAACCTGATTGTGAAATACGCATAAAAGCAGAAAGTACAACATGGAATTATTAGTGATTATTATTACGTTGGCTTTGATTTTTGACTATATTAACGGATTTCATGATGCAGCCAATTCAATAGCCACCATTGTGTCAACCAAGGTTCTTACTCCGTTCCAAGCGGTGATATGGGCGGCATTTTTTAATTTTGTTGCGTTCTTTATTGCTAAATGTATAATCGGAGGGTTCGGAATAGCCAATACTGTATCCAAGACAGTAGTGGAACAGTATATTTCCTTGCCGATTATTCTTTCAGGGGTTATTGCAGCTATTGTATGGAATCTGTTTACATGGTGGAAGGGGATTCCTTCTTCTTCTTCGCATACGCTGATTGGAGGTTTTGCTGGTGCTGCTATTATGGCTCATGGTTTTGATGCCATTCAGCTCAATATTATATTGAAGATTGCTGCTTTTATCTTTTTGGCACCATTTATAGGGATGGTTGTTGCCTTTGGATTCACGTTGCTTATCCTCCACATTTGTCGTCGTGCACATCCGCATACGGCTGAGATGTGGTTTAAGAAATTGCAGCTTGTTTCTTCGGCTTTGTTCAGTATTGGTCATGGGTTGAATGATTCCCAGAAGGTAATGGGTATTATTGCTGCTGCCATGATCGCCGCTCATTCGGAAGGGTTAGGAATGGGGATAAATAGTATCAATGATTTGCCGGATTGGGTGGCATTTTCTTGTTTTACTGCCATTTCTTTAGGAACGATGTCAGGTGGATGGAAGATTGTGAAAACCATGGGAACTAAGATTACCAAAGTAACTCCTTTGGAGGGGGTTATTGCGGAAACTGCTGGAGCATTTACATTGTATCTGACAGAATATCTGAAAATACCTGTAAGTACGACCCACACCATTACAGGAGCTATTATCGGGGTGGGCGCTACTAAGCGTCTTTCAGCCGTCCGGTGGGGAATAACAAGAAGCCTGATGACGGCTTGGGTGTTGACTATTCCTGTCAGTGGAATATTGGCCGCTGCCATTTACGGAGTGGTTGGTCTCTTTTTAGGATGACCGGATTGTAGGCTGTTCTAGAAAATAAAGATCTGCCGTGACCGAGGTGACTGGGAAGCTACCTCGGTTTTGTATATGTACCTATTTGTAGGTAAAAAGTGGATGAAACAGATAATAAATATAAAATGTTATTGTGATTTTGTTATTTGTTTCTATTTTTGCAGTGGACTTACTGAACACAAAAATGAGAGAAAACGCAAAAGGCAGGATTTTTATAGCATGGCTGTTGTTTATGACGCTTATGCCATTTTTCATGGTGAAGACTTTTCACTACCATGAAGAAGATGCTGTTTGCCATTCTGATAGTGGAAATTCTCATGACTCCTCTCATCAGTGTCCCGTGTGTAACTTCACACTTTCACCTTTTACGCAAGTTGAAACATTACAACTTCATATTGTTCTTCCGGTTTTTGATTATCAGCCGGAAATAACGGTGGATAAGGTTTGCCAGGTTAAATCTTATCCTTATTATCTACGTGCGCCTCCCGTTTGCTGATTTACATAGTATCTTTTATTTATTCACAACATCAAATGATTGTAATTTATGCGTATCAGATATGTTTCGGGTACGCTGGGAATGTTTTTTGCCTTGTATTCAAATGCACAGGTAGTTTCTGATACGATTAAAAGTGTAGATTTATCCGAAGTGGTGGTGACGGGATCTTACCGACATGCTCAGGAGAAAAAGACTACCCTGACACTTGAGTTGTTTCAGAAAGATTATTTGAACCGGCATTTTACCGGTAATTTGGTACAGACTTTGAAAAATGTTCCCGGTGTACACTCGATGGATATCGGTGCGGGGTTCTCCAAACCTATGATTCGTGGTTTGGGATTCAACCGTATTGCCGTATCCGAAAATGGAATAAAACAAGAGGGGCAACAATGGGGAGCCGATCATGGGCTGGAAATTGATGCTTTTAATGTAGACGAGGTACGGATTCTGAAAGGTCCGTCTTCACTGTTCTACGGTAGTGATGCGATGGGAGGTGTCATCGAAATCCTTCCTTTGCTGCCACAAAAAGAGAACCGGTTTTTTGGTGAGGCTGCCTTATTGGGAAAATCAGTGAACGGCACTGTGGGCGGTTCACTGATGCTAGGTATTGAGAAGAATGCATGGCTGGTCAGAGTACGTTTCTCAGAACAGCACTATGGAGATTATCATGTACCGGCAGATACCATTGTATATCTTACCCAGTTGGTGCCTGTTTACGGTCATAAGCTGAAAAACACCGCTGGGTTCGAGCGCAATGTTTCTGCCATGGGAGATTATAGAAAGAAGTTTTATCAGATGAATATTGCTGTGAGCAATGTTTATCAGAAGATGGGCTTCTTTCCTGGTGCTCATGGCATTCCTGATATTTCCCGTTTGGAGGATGATGGGAACAGCCGTAATATTGACTTGCCTTATAGCAAAGTGAACCATCTTAAAGTAGCCACGCATCAACAGTATCTTTGGAATGGGGTACAACTTTCAGGTGATTTCGGCTATCAGTTCAATCATCGGGAGGAATGGAGTGCTTTCCATACCCACTATGACACTCAGGTGATGCCTGCAAAGGATCCGGATAGGGAACTGGTGTTCAAACTGCATACATTCAGCTCCTCTCTGAAGCTGCGGTTGTTCAATTCCTCTTCCTGGGAGCATATGGCAGGGTGGAATATGCAGATACAGAAAAATGCGATTGGCGGATATTCTTTTCTGCTACCGGAATACAAGCGTTTTATTACCGGAGCTTTTTGGCTGACGACTTTCCGACTGGATAATCAGTTGTCTGTAACTGGTGGGATACGTTATGATCGGGGAAGGATTGATATAACAGCATTCGAAGATCCTTATTTGGTGGAGTATCTACACAGACAAGGATATGAAGAAGAGGTAATACAGGCATATCGTTGGCGAAGTTATCCGGTGGACAGGGCTTATGGTAATTACTCCTGTTCGGCGGGAGTAGTGTGGACACCCGCTGCCGGTCATCTTCTGAAGATGAATGTGGGACGTAGCTTCCGTTTGCCGGGGGGCAATGAATTAGCATCCAACGGAGTACATCACGGAACTTTCCGTCATGAAAAAGGAGATGCCACTCTTTCTTCGGAACAAGGATGGCAGATTGATGCTTCCTATACCTTGGCTTATAAAAAAATGGAACTGGTTGTTTCATCTTTTGCCGGTTGGTTTGATAATTATATTTATTTGCGTCCTACGGGAGAATGGTCTGTATTGCCCCATGCCGGACAGATTTATCAATATAGTGGCGCACGTGCTTTGTTCATGGGTGGTGAGATAAATTTCAATATGGATTTTCTACGTCATTTTAATTATCGTTTGGTTGGTGAGTATGTCTATACTTATAATCGTGACGAACATACGGCTTTAAGTTTTTCACCTCCTGTATCCATGCGGAACATTCTAACATGGAATAAAAAGGATTTTCAGTTGTATGCTGAATTTCAAAGTATAGCTTCACAGAACCGTATAGCGAGAAATGAAGACCGCACATCCGGAGCTTGTTTGATTCATCTGGGTGGGAGTATTCATATACCTATGGCCAAGGCGGATATTGAAATATCTTTGGGTATTCGTAATTTGTCGGATGTGAAATATTACAATCATTTGAGTTTTTATAGGAAAGTGGAAATCCCTGAACCGGGAAGAAACTTTCAGATTTCGATTAAAGTACCATTTAAACAATTATTAAAATGAAAACAAAATTTTATTTTCTTGTAATCAGCCTATTGGCTATATGCTCTGTTTGTCTGCCTGCGTGTGATAATGATGAAAAAGGGGATGTAACAAAGCCCGTGATCGATTTGATAGAACCCGAAGAGGGAGCGGTGTTGAAAATTGGTAATGAGAAAGGGGTACATTTTGAAATGAATTTGTCAGATGATGTGATGTTGAAATCGTATAAAATCAATATTCATAATAATTTTGACCACCACGGACATGATTCCCGGGCAGCCGGACAGAAAAACATAGCTTTTACTTTTGACAAGGTATATGATGTTTCCGGTTTGAAGAATACAAAAGTACATCATCATGATATTGTTATTCCGGCTGATGCTGCTCCCGGAGATTATCATCTGATGGTATGGTGTACCGATGCGGCGGGCAATCAGACAGAAATGGCTCGTAATATTGTCTTGAGTGCGGACGGAGGTACTGAAACGGAACATGATCATGACCATGAGTGATCTTTTGTATCAATCGTATTGTGTGTATTAATTGTCTGATGGCGGTCGATGTGAATCGGCCGTCACTTTATTTTGTTGGATGTCGCCAAAGAATAATTTTCTTCCAGGAGGTAATAATCCGTTTGTAAATAGAATATTTGTTCTGTAAATAGTGATGATTGTAGCTCTATTTTCTTTATTTTTAGTATATCTTGTTTGATATAACTACCTTTAATACCTTTGCAACAGGTAAAAACAGAAATATATAACTCTAAAAAGATAAAGATTATGGCTACAAAAAAATTACATTTCGAAACATTACAACTTCACGTAGGACAGGAACAACCAGACTCGGCTACGGATGCTCGTGCAGTTCCTATTTATCAGACTACATCTTATGTATTTCATAACTCGGCACATGCAGCCGCACGTTTTGGTTTACAAGATCCGGGTAATATTTATGGGCGTCTGACTAATTCCACTCAAGCTGTTTTTGAACAGCGTGTGGCTGCATTGGAAGGAGGAGTGGCAGGACTTGCCGTAGCTTCCGGGGCTGCTGCCATTACTTATGCGTTTCAGAACATTACTCGTGCAGGTGATCATGTTGTAGCTGCAAAGACTATTTACGGAGGTACTTATAACCTGCTGGCTCATACGTTGCCGACTTATGGTGTGACTGCTACATTTGTGGACCCTAGTGATCTTTCTAATTTTGAGAAAGCTATTCAAGAGAATACAAAGGCGGTGTTTATCGAGACTTTAGGGAATCCTAATTCGAATATTATAGATATAGAGGCTGTGGCGGAAATAGCACATCGCCATCACATACCTTTGATTATTGATAACACTTTTGGTACTCCTTATCTAATTCGTCCCATTGAGCATGGAGCGGATATTGTGGTACATTCCGCTACAAAATTTATTGGTGGTCATGGAACTTCACTGGGTGGCGTGATTGTTGATTCAGGTAAATTTGACTGGGTGGCATCAGGTAAATTTCCTCAACTGACAGAACCAGATCCTTGCTATCATGGGGTGCGTTTTGTAGAGGCGGCAGGTCCGGCCGCTTATGCTGTCCGTATTCGTGCTATTTTATTGCGTGATACTGGCGCGACTATCAGTCCGTTTAATGCTTTTATTCTGTTGCAGGGATTGGAGACACTTTCATTGCGTGTGGAACGTCATGTAGAGAATGCGTTGAAAGTGGTGGAGCATTTGAAAAATCATCCGAAGATCAAGAAAGTAAATCATCCTTCCTTGCCGGAACATCCTGACCATGCTCTGTATCAGCGTTATTTCCCCAATGGAGCCAGTTCTATTTTCACTATCGAGGTGAAAGGTGGTCAGGAAGAAGCACATCGTTTTATCGATAGTCTGGAAATTTTTTCTTTGTTGGCCAATGTCGCTGATGTGAAGTCATTGGTTATCCATCCTGCCAGTACCACTCACTCTCAGTTGAATGCGGAAGAATTGGCGGAACAGGGTATTTATCCGGGGACAGTGCGTTTATCAATAGGTACGGAACATATAGATGATTTGCTGGCCGATTTGGATCAGGCATTAGCTGGAATTTAATAAGATATATTAATAGAATAAGGAATATTACTACAATATAAAATCAATATATGGATAAGAAGTGTATGCCGGAGGTTTGTGTAAAGATACATTATACATGCTTCTGGCATTACTTTATTTTTACTAATAAAAAAGGATAGATCATTAATCCAAATAGGATTCTTTTTTGTTATTAAAAAAAGAATCTTTGCGGAAGTGGGGTTTCAAAGGCTTAATTTAAGAGTTTATGGATACCGTTTCTTTAACTTAAATACAATGGTTATGAATCTAGTCCTTGCTATTATTCCGGTATTGCTATTAATTATCCTGATGGCGTTTTTTAAAATGTCCGGTGACAAAAGTAGTGTGATTTCCCTTGTCGTTACTATGCTGATTGCTTTTTTCGGCTTTCATTTTCCGGTAGACGATTTGCTGTTTTCTTTTCTGTACGGTGCATTGAAAGCTGTTTCTCCTATTCTGATTATTATTTTGATGGCGATATTCAGCTATAATGTTTTATTGAAGACTGAAAAAATGGAGATTATCAAGCAACAGTTTTCTTCTATTTCTACCGATAAAAGTATTCAGGTATTGCTGTTGACATGGGGATTTGGTGGCTTGCTTGAAGCTATGGCAGG
>OGRU01002951.1_pt1 | contig 10583 bp, 9 predicted proteins | sample 1553541 | NCBI WGS metagenome assembly OGRU01 (sample SAMEA2580068, study PRJEB22360) | human gut metagenome | biome: human gut; feature: human-associated habitat; material: faeces | place: Denmark | collected 2008/2010 | reverse complement strand
GTAGCCGCAGGGGCGGCGGGCGACGTTCAGGGTATCCTGGTCGCGGTTGCCGCAGTTCGGGCACTCCCAGACGAGCTTGCCGTCATCCTCGACGATCTGAATCTCACCGTCGTAGCCGCACTTCTGGCAATAATCGCTCTTGGTGTTAAGCTCGGCGTACATGATGTTATCGTAGATATAGCGGATGATCTGCAGGACGGCTTCGAGGTTATTCTGCATATTCGGGACCTCGACATAGCTGATGGCACCGCCGGTGGAAAGCGCCTGGAACTGCGACTCGAAGCGGAGCTTTTCAAACGCGTCGATATGCTCGGTGACGTGGACGTGGTAGCTGTTTGTGATATACGGCTTATCCGTAACGCCCGGGATGATGCCGAAGCGGCGCTGGAGGCACTTTGCGAACTTGTACGTAGTGCTTTCAAGCGGCGTGCCGTACAGACCGAAGCCGATGGTGGTCTCTGCCTTCCATTTTTCGCACGCAGCGTTCATGTACTTCATGACAGCGAGCGCAAACGGCGTTGCGCTGGGGTCCGTGTGGGATTTGCCCGTCATGTAGCGCACGCACTCGCACAGACCGGCATAGCCGAGCGAAATGGTGGAATAGCCGCCGTAGAGAAGCGCATCGATGGGCTCGCCTTTTTTGAGGCGGGAGATTGCGCCGTACTGCCAGAGGATTGGCGCGGCGTCGGACAATGTGCCCTTCAAGCGGTTGTGGCGGCACATGAGTGCGCGGTAGCACAGGTCGAGGCGCTCATCGAAGACCTTCCAGAATTTTTCCATATCGCCGCCGGAGCTGAGCGCAACATCGACAAGATTCAGTGTGACGACGCCCTGATTGAAGCGGCCGTAGAACTTATAGTTGCCGTTTTCATCCTTCCACGGGCTTAACGCGCTGCGGCAACCCATGACCGGGAAGCAGTTGCCTTCTTTGAGCTCTTTCATCTTCTTTTCGGAGATGTAGTCCGGCACCATGCGCTTTGCGGTGCACTTTGCGGCAAGCTCGGTGAGGTAATAGTATTCGCTGCCGGGGATAATATTATCCTCCTGCAAAACATAAATGAGCTTCGGGAATGCCGGGGTAACCCACACGCCCTTTTCGTTTTTGACGCCCTCATAGCGCTGGAGCAGCACTTCCTCGATAATCATGGCAAGGTCGCGCTTTTCGCGCTCGTTTTTCGCTTCGTTCAGATACATAAACACGGTGATGAACGGCGCCTGACCGTTCGTCGTCATCAAAGTCACGACCTGATACTGGATGGTCTGCACGCCGCGCTTGATCTCCTCACGCAGACGGCGCTCCACCATTTTGGAGATTTGAGCCTCATCCGGGGAAACGCCAAGCTCGCCGATTTCGACTTCGACCTCACGGCGGATTTTCTCGCGGGAGATCTGCACGAACGGCGCGAGATGTGCGAGGCTGATGCTCTGGCCGCCGTACTGGTTACTTGCAACCTGCGCGACGATTTGCGTGGCGATGTTGCAGGCGGTGGAGAAGCTGTGCGGCTTTTCAATGAGCGTGCCGGTGATGACCGTGCCGTTTTGCAGCATGTCTTCGAGGTTTACGAGGTCGCAGTTGTGCATGTGCTGCGCGAAATAGTCCATATCATGGAAATGGATGATGCCCTGCTCATGTGCTTCGACGATTTCGCGCGGAAGCAAAATGCGGCGCGCGATGTCTTTGGAGACCTCGCCGGCCATGTAATCGCGCTGGACGCTGTTTACGGTTGGATTTTTATTCGCGTTTTCCTGCTTGACTTCCTCGTTGTTGCACTCGATAAGGCTGAGAATCTGGTTATCGGTGGTATTGGCGCGGCGCGCAAGCGAACGCGTATAGCGGTAACAGATATACTCCTTAGCGACATCGAACGCACCCTGCCCCATGATCTGCTTTTCTACGAGGTCCTGTATTTCTTCCACGGACGCTGCACGCCCCATGGCGACGCACGCTCCTTCGACATTTGCAGCGATTGTGCGAATTTGCTCGTTCGTAAGTCTCTGACGCTCGTCGATCTCTTTATTTGCCTTGGAGACAGCGACGATAATCTTAGTGATATCGAACGCTGCTTCCGAGCCGTTTCTCTTAATGATCTTCATGTTCCTTACCGCTCCTTCATACCGCCCGCGGGAGCTGTATGTCTCCAGCCCCTTTGGTTTTCATAATCAGTTTCCATAATTTTCTTTATATTGAATATTTATGCGTAACCACAAGATATTGTGTTCGTTTTTGCGGTTCCTGCCGCAAGCACCCTACCAGTATACACCGAAGTTGGCATCTTGTCGAGTAGTAAATGCGCTTTATTTTAAATTTCTTTTTGTACCCTTTTACCCATTGTGCAATAAAGCGTGAAAGGGCGCCGCGGAGCGATGCGGCAAAGCGCGGGTTTGGATGTAAAAAAGGGCGGTCATTGACCGCCCTTGCAGGAACCCATGCAACTGGGTTCCCTACGATTTGAATGTCCCCCGGACATTCAAATCAACCTTCCTAATTTTATGTAGGCAAAGAGATTTCGCTTTCTGATGAAAGCAACTTAGGGCGCTGCCCTAAGTACCCGCAGTCTTTTGAAAAAGGCTGGCGAAAACTTTTGACCACCGTTACGGGAAGTTTCTTTTCTTACTCTTCCTCTGCTTTTTCCGGCAGAAGATCTGTCATGCTTTTGAGGCTGATGCCGAGTGTGGACATATTGTGCAGGAGTGCGGAGGTAGTCGGCTGGATGATTCCGCCTACGCCGAGCAGGATAAGCATGAGGTTGAAGCCGACGATGAAACGGTAGTTGCGGTGGATGCGCGCCATGAGCGCAGTGCTGAGCTGACGCAGGGTGACGAGCTCATAGAGATCGCCTGCCGCAACGGTGATGTACTTAGGGGGGGGTCACAAGCACACAGACCCCCCCTGCCGCAACGGTGATGTCCGCGATCTCTCTGGCAATGGCGGCGCCGGTATTGATGGCAACGCCGACGCTTGCTTCGGACAGCGCCGGAGAATCGTTCACGCCGTCGCCGACCATGATAACGGTGCGGCCCATTTCTTTTTCGCGGCGGATAAAGTTCGCCTTATCCTCCGGCAGCACTTCGGCGTAGAACTCGTCCACGCCGACCTCTCCCGCAACGGCTTCGGCGGTCTTGCAGTTATCGCCGGTCATCATGACAACCTTCTTGATGCCGCAAGCGTGCAGAGCGCGGATGGCGTCCTTTGCTTCCTTACGCAGCGGGTCGGAGATACAGATGACGGCTGCGAGCACACCGGAAATGCACAGATAAAGGTGCGAATACTCGGCCGGAAGTGCATTGAACTTCGCTTCTTCGCCCTCCGGGATTACGCAGCCCTCGTCTTCAAAAACGAAGTGCGCGCTGCCGATGATGACCTTTTTGCCCTCCACAGTGCTGGAAATGCCGTGCGCGACGACGTATTCCACGCGAGAATGGTACTCTTCGTGGGAGAGGCCGCGTTCCTTGGCTTCGGCCACGACAGCGTTTGCCATGGAGTGCGGGTAATGCTCCTCAAGGCAGGCGGCAAGGCGCAGCATTTCGCTTTCCTCACGGTCGCCGAACGTTTCGATCATGGCGACACGCGGTGTTGCGTACGTCAGCGTTCCGGTTTTATCGAACACAATGGTATCGGCGTTTGCAACGGCCTCCATGAAGCGGCCACCCTTGACGGAAATATGGTGTGCGCTGCTCTCGCGCATCGCAGACAGCACCGCGATCGGCATGGAGAGCTTTAACGCGCAGGAGAAATCGACCATCAGCACGGCGAGCATCTTTGTGACGTTGCGCGTGAGCAGATAGGTCAGCGCCGTGCCGCCAAGCGTGTACGGCACAAGCTTATCGGCAAGGCGGGAAGCCTTGTCTTCTGCAGTGGATTTCAATTTTTCGGATTCTTCGATCATGCGGACGATGCGGTCATAACGACCGCCGCCCATGGCTTTTTCGACGCAGATGACGCACTCGCCCTCTTCGGCGACGGTGCCGGCATACACGTAGCTGCCGACGGACTTCTGCACCGGCAGAGATTCGCCGGTCATAGAGGCTTGATTGACCAGAGCTTCACCCTCGACGACCTTACCGTCGAGCGGAATCATATTGCCCGTGCGCACAACGATGCGGTCGCCCGCCTGAATGTCGCCGATGGGCATGAGCACCTCGGTGCCGTTCGCCTTGAGCCAGACCTTATCGACATTGAGGGACATGGCGCCCGCGAGGTCGGCAACAGACTTTTTGTGCGTCCACTCCTCGAGAATCTCGCCGAGGCGCAGCATGAACATAACGGAGCTTGCCGTATCGAAATCGCCGCGCACAAGAGAAACGGTGACAGCAGTGGCATCAAGCACAGCAACGGAGAGATGGCCGTGCAGCAGCGCCTTAACGCCCTCTTTGATGTACTTTGCGGAGCGGATGATGGCAAGCATCATGCGAATGGGCGCCGGGAAGAACATTTTAGCCATGGCGCGGCGCAGCACCGTGAAGACGAGCTTGTCTTCAAACTCGCGGTTCAATGCACGGGCGGTGTGATCCGGCACAAGCTCCATGCTTTCGGCTTTTGCGAACGAGAATGTCGCGAGCGCACGAATAAGGGATGTGCGGTCGTTTTGATAGACGATGACGGCGTCCTGTGTGCGGTCGTAGACCTTAACTTCCTTTACGCCGTCCACGGCGCGCAGGTAATACTCTAAAACGTCGGCTTCTTTCAGCGTCATGCGGCCGCAGACGAGATGTACACGCATGTGCCCGCGCGCTTCATGCAGAATTTTACACTTCATAACTTTATCCTTCTATGCAACAATATATTGGAAGCTCCGAAAAACAGAGCAGATGAACGAAAAAAGAGAGCCGCTTTCGGCGGCTCTCCGGTAATTCAGACCCGGGATAGACCCGCGATCAAGCTTCGGTGGATTCTTCCGCGGAAGCTGTTTCTTCCGTGCATGCGCAAGCTGCATCTTCGATGACCTCTGCGGCAGCATCGGTAGCGCGCTGCTCGTTGATCTCCTTAGCGTCGGTCAGGATGTCGTTTGCGTTCTCCTTGATGGTCGTGACCGTTGTCATGACGCACTCCTTGGCACGCAGAGCAGCTGCAGTGGTCTCGGTGTAGACCTTCTTAGCGTCCTTGCTGCCAAGCACCTTGATGCCGGCGGTACCAAACAGAACACCTGCTGCGAAAAGACCGATTTTTGCCCAATTCATAAAAATACCTCCTGTATTGCGGGCCGCATTTTAACCATGCGGCTCATAAAATTATTTTTTCATGTGTCCACTGATGAGAGTCAGCACGAAGAACAAAACGGTAAGCCTCGCAAAATGCTTATGCATTTTCATATCCATTCACCACCTTGTTTGTTCTGGCAAAAGAATAGCACGATTTTTACCTAACTTCAACAGTTTTCACACAAAAAACACAATTTTCTATTATTTGTAAAAAACAACCTGCAAGTTAGCAATACCATTTTGGACAATTTGTTAAAACAGAATCGGTTAGTTTAAACAACCACAGGTTTCATGCCGGCTTTTGCGGTTTCAGTACAGACGCACATACGATATATATACAGCTCAAAAGAAACATTTTGGCAATTTTCGAACCAAAAAGACGAAATTACTCCATTTAGACTTTCAATATAACTTTCTCTTTCCGCAGCATTGGAATACAGCGGTTTACATTGCACTTATAGGAACAATTAGACGCGCCACAGGTATTCTCTATTTCCCACTCTGTACGGTACACAAGGACAGACAGCAAAGCGTGCGGCACGGGAAGCGCCCATAAAGGCTGCTCATTACCATTTCGGTTCTACGTACTCCTTTTGTTTCAGCGTTTTTGCACCCTAACGACTTTGTTTTAGGTTAGTCAAAACAAACTTACAAACTTATTGTACGCCTGCTCCTTTCGATTGTCAAGAGCCATGTGTAAAAGCAGGCGCTTTTTTAGAAATGAGACCTGTGCGCGTGGGCTTCTTTGGTGACACCTTGCGTAAGCCGCTCGAAAAACAGGGTATCCCCTACCACCTTGCCGTGACGCTTATACAAAATAAGCTGCAAAAGTCCGCTTGTTTGGTTTTGCAATATCCCCATCGGACGTTTTAGTCCCATTTTTTCGCTGAAAACGACGAAAGCACGAGTCATACAGGATATAGGGCGAATTTGCAGGCTGTGTCATCGATTCTAAATGGCTTATGCTAGAATAGAAGCAGAAAAAACACGGCTGAGCCGCATGAGACACATTTTTAAGGAGGAACGGCGTGCGTCTGCGCGACACGCAGTGCGGCTTGTTTGCGACCGGCAAGGTGCTGCGCCGCTTCGGTGTGCCGTTTACGTACCTGACGAACTGCCGTCTCAACGGGCAAGTGAACTACGTGCTCGAGGGCAATTCGAATTACACGGGCGCGGTCATCACGTGACTGAAAGAGGACGTCTCCCTCATCGCTTCGGCCGGCGAGAGCGAGCAGCGTGCGCAGCAGGGTTTTCCTGCGGATTATATGACCCGAAGACGATCTTTGCGAACACGCACCGCAGCTGCTTCACACCGGAGATGGATAATACCGAGCGCGAAGCGCGCTACAATGGTTGGCAGAAAGCCGTGCGGCAAGTGCTGACGCACTAAAGCTTATTGAATTTCAAAACACATATTCGCAAGGCAAAACCGCGAATATGCGTTTTTTCACTATTTTTACACCTTGCGGTTGACAACGCACGCGGTTTTGTAATAGACTGGAGATAACGCCGAAATGCGGCGAAGAATCTTGGGATAAGAGGTAAGTTTACTATGAAAAAAGGCGCGAAACGCAACCAAATTATCAGCGAGCTTTTACATGTGACGGACGAGGAATTCACAGATGAGGAACTGATTCATCAGCTGATTGCAACGGAAGTCACAAAAAACGCAGACAAGGACGAGCACATGACGTTTGGGCAGCGTGCCGCGGACGCAGTGGCGCGCTTTGCGGGCAGTTGGGCGTTTATTTTCAGTTTTATCGCCGTCATGGTCATTTGGATGGTCATAAACCTCGTTTTGGGTTCGAGAGCATTTGACGAATACCCGTTTATTCTGTTAAACCTCGTGCTTTCGTGCATCGCTGCCGTGCAAGCGCCGCTCATCATGATGAGCCAGAACCGCCAAGAAGCAAAAGACCGTCAGCGTGCAGAGAATGACTATAAGATCAACTTAAAAAGCGAGCTCATCATCGATGATCTGCATAAAAAGCTCGACCTTGTTCTGGAAAACCAAAAGAAGATCAACCGCCGCTTGGATAAGATTGAAGCGGAGATTGCGCCGGAAAACAAGGAAAAATAACGCTTTACATATAAAGATTTGGGAAATCGTATTAAAAAAGCATCACCATCCGTAAAGGAACAACGGCGGATATCCCCGCCGTTTTGGAACAGAAAAAGCAGATGCGCCCGATGTGGATTCGGGGCATCTGCTTTTTTCTTTGGTTACTAAATATTACTTTTTCTTCGGTTACAATCCGCACAGAGCATTTGACAGTTATCGGGTGTTGTTTTTCCGCCTTTACTCCATGGCGTGATGTGGTCCGCTTGCATTTCTTCAAATTTAAAATGTTTACCACACTTCGGACAAATACCGTTTTGCTGCTCATAAGCTGACTCTGCTATTTCGGGTGAAAATGCTCGGATATTCAAATGTTTTTCCTGCCCATCAAGCAGATACTCATAAATCCCTTTTTGGTTCGTAATATAGTTATTTTGATAATCCTTTATCAATTCAACAATACGAGTTTCAAGAGCTTTAGGGTCATACGCAACGCTACCATATTTATTATAATAAATGCCCCAATCAAGCCCGGACATCAATTTTTTGCGGAAATTCGGGAAAGTTGCTTTTACCCAATTTATAACTGTCTGGAAATACAGCCACAATGCTGATGCCGCGACATATAATCTTCAATTTCGATGCCGTCGCGGTCGGCAATCCACTTGATAGCGGTTTCAAGGTAATTTTGCCGAATGGCACTGCCGCTTAGATAATCGCCTGCAATTTGATAAGCCGGGCATTGACTTTTGCTGAAATACTTCTTCGCTTCGGTCAGCCACTCGCCCGTGTAAATTGCATTGCGAAGTTCCTGCGCAGTTAATTGCTCGCCTGCAATATTGATGATCTTGAACCAGTCCAGCTTTTCTTTATCTGTTCCCTCACAAATATAAATCATCAGAGGATAATCTAAAATTTGTTGCTGTTCAGTTTCCGTTAAATTATGAAAATACAGATGGTCAATAGAAAAATCGCCGCTGACATATTGGCAAACACTGATTGTTCGCTGCTGTCCGTCCAGCAATTCATAATTACCGCTATCGTCTTTTACCCAATACATCACGTTCAACGGGAATTTCTTTTTAATTGTCCGAATCACTTCGTCACGCTGCTTATCTTTATAAATAAATTCGCGCTGAAAAGCAGGGCGAATGTTTAATTTCCCGTCATATCCCACGACGCCGTTTTCCGCGCTGTCTATGTATCCTTTTGTTACATCTCGAACCGAGATTTCGTGCAGTTCGATTTTCATTTTGTTTCACCGCTTTCTGCGTATAAATATTCTTGTGTATTTCTTGTTTCCGTCAATATACGGCTCATTGTGTTTTTTGAAATGCGGAAGTTTGAAGATATCTGGTACATAACCATTATCGCTGCATCCTATTATTTCAAATTGCTCTGGATTAAATTTATCAATGAAAGTAATAGGTACACCCATAACGCCATTACAACTTGTAACGGATAAACAGTCGTTTATATTTGCGCTCTCCTCGGACGACTGGCTGTGCAACTCCGCTTGTATCATTCCACAATCCATTTGAGAATCCCTTGCCTTCACTTTCCGTTGCTCCGACAAGTTCAAACTGATCCGGGCAATATCTGTCAAGGAATGTGATTGGTACGCCAATGATTCCGTTACATCTTTCTGCGAATGACAATGCGGCTGTATAATCTGCGTTTCGGTCGGTCGGTCGGTCGGTCGGTCGGTCGGTCGGTCGGTCGGTCGAAGTATGATTCATTTCATCATATTTGTCAATACTTTCTGATAAATAAAACCTGCCCGTACCATGCTTCCCATTTTCTAAATCAACGGGCTGCGCTACATCATAATCTGCTGCAACAATCTCAAACTGATCCGGATTGTGTTTGTCTAAGTATGTAATCGGCACTCCTATATCAGCAAAATAATCACAAGGTATTTCAGATGTTTTATCCACATTGATTGCATCGTAATTATCATACTTGGGGTATTCATCTTCATGCCCGTGGTACTGTTTATACAAAACCAGTTTTTCGTGACGAACTGCATAATCAATATTTGTAAACCATCTGACGCCTTTTACACGAATATATTTTACACCGTTTTCGTCAATTCGGTATCCTGACGCTTTCAGTGGATAACTGTCCGGCACTCTGAATTCTCTGTCGCCGCTATGAATAGATGCACCGAGCCACAACTTATTTTGCATAATAAGTGGAAAAACCTCTTTATAGGTTATCGCGTTGACATTTCCAATAATCAAAAAATGTTTTTCATACTTAACTAATTGTGCAATAAATTCCCGAAACAACGAAAAAGGCGGATTTGTAACCACAACATCGGATTCTTTCAGCAATGCAATACATTCTTCGCTGCGAAAGTCACCGTCTCCCTCAAGGGACTGCATTGTGTTTTTACGATTGCGCAGCAGATATTCCACATCAGTAAGATCTGTTCTTCCATCACCGTTTTCATCAGTTACTTCTGTGATTTCAACTTTATATGCTCTACTTTGTTCAGTATCTGCCGTTTGCTCAAAAGAAATTTGCCCGTTTTTTTCAATATAATAAGGAAGTTCCTCCCCTGCAAATGGTGAGGTTACATAGCATGTGGCTATCAGCTTTTTTATATGCAAAGCATTAAAATTCATAGCAAAGTACTTAAAGAAATTGCTTTCAAAAGGATCGTCACAATTACAAAAAACGACCTTGCCACTAAAGAAATCTTTATAATAGCGCATTTCTTTTTCTATTACTGACAACTGCGTGTAGAATTCATCTTTTTTCGCTTTTGCCGCGCGATTTAAATCGGAGTTTTTAGCCATTATCCTCACCCATATCAAAAAAGCCGTGTTATACTACATGAATATTCTTCACATAGTATAACACGGTAAAATTGAAATTACAATATGGGAAATGCTGCGTTTTACTCTGCTTCGCTCAAAAGCATACGGTCATTATCGAGGGCTTTGCCGGCGGCTTGCTTGAAGCGGTCGAGGAGGTCGGCAACAGTCATGTGGGCACGCTCTTCGCCGGTGACGTCCAGAATGATCTTACCGGCGTTCATCATGATGGTGCGGTTGCCGAGCTCCAGTGCGGACTGCATATTGTGCGTAATCATCATGCACGTGAGGTGGTTTTTCTCCACAGTGTTTTTCGTGATCTCGAGCACCTTTTCGGCGGTGGCGGGGTCAAGCGCGGCGGTGTGCTCATCGAGCAGAAGGAGCTTCGGCGGGTTATATGTGGCCATCATAAGCGTGAGCGCCTGACGTTGGCCACCGGAAAGCAAACCCACGGGCTGGGTCATGCGGCCTTCGAGCCCCATACCGAGCAGGGAGAGGCGTTC
>OGRU01002934.1_pt1 | contig 10630 bp, 7 predicted proteins | sample 1553541 | NCBI WGS metagenome assembly OGRU01 (sample SAMEA2580068, study PRJEB22360) | human gut metagenome | biome: human gut; feature: human-associated habitat; material: faeces | place: Denmark | collected 2008/2010 | reverse complement strand
GATGATGTCCTTGTTGACCACGGCGGTGTAGGTGATGACCAGCTGGCCGCTCTTGTTGGCCAGATCGAACTTCAGCACAGTAGTGGTCTTACCACTGTCATTATCGACAGTTGGCTCGGTCACGTAGGTAAACGACATGTCCTTGTCGCCGATTTTCGCGGCGAAGTCCTTGTTGACCGTCAGACCCTTGGATGCGACGTCCTTCACATAGTACGGATAGGTGTCGTAGCCTGCTGCCGCGTCCGGAATATCCAGTGTGATGGTGTAGGTGATGGTCTGCCCGATGCCCACACCATCCTCGGTGGTGATCGAGTCGGCCGTCTTGCCCGGCTGGTCCGGATCGTTCTCGTTCTTAGCCACGAACGCGCCGACCGCGTTGATCATGCCCTGGCCGGTGACCGCGTCGCCCTTCACTTTGAACGTGGCGGATAGACCGTTGAGCGTGGTGGCGACGATGGCGTTGACACCCAGTTCGCCGTACTTGTCAGTGTCGGTAACGAGGTACCAGCCTTCATCAAGCGAGCCGATGGTCGCAGCCCCGCCATTACCGGCAACGGTTCCGTCAGCCGTAACGCCGGTGCCGGCCTTCATCGCTTTCGCAAACTCGCGGAACCAAGCTGCATCATTGTCGCCGGTTTTGGTGGCTGCGAATGCAGCGGGATTGCTGTCGTATTCGCTCGGCATGGTACCGGCCGGATCCATCGCGTTATTGGCTTCGACCACCGCTTCGGTCACTGCTTGAACCCAGTCAGCATCCGTATCGACCTGCACCGCGTCACCGTCCACCGTCAATGACGCGAACTTGTACGCGGAGTAGGTGTGCCCCTTCTGCGAATGCCGCACTTCGATCGATGCGCTGCCGGCCGCATACGCTCCGGCCGTGCCGAACGCCATACCGCCCAGCAACGTTGCCGCCGCGGCGATTACTGCACAAAGCCTTCTCGTCTTCATGATGAGAGACCTCTCTTCCTTGGTTTGGTCGGCCTTGTTACCGCAGCCGATTGGTTGGTTTTATGGGAAGTTTCGTATATTGTGTTGCTCTTTAGTTGTGATTGAAAAATTGCGATTGCCGGATTGCGATCAGAGAATTGCGATTGCCGTCCGGCAGTTCCGTCACGGCCGTCCGCGCCCGATCAAAGCCAGTCCGACGATGCCCGCAAGCAGCAGCACCAGTGCCGTGACGCCGACCACGACCAGCCAGGTCCGTCCTTCCGATGCGCCGGATAGCGGCAGCGCGGCCACCGTCTCTTTCACGTTGGTGAACGAAGCTTCGTAGGTGGCGGTCTGTCCCTTGTCGAACGCGCTCCACATGTCGGCTCTGGTGATGCTGATCGGCACTGAGGTGACGTTGCCTTTCGCGTGATAGCCGGCGATGTTGCCTTCCGTGACGGTGTAGTCGCCTGCCATCACGCCACGGAATGTGTACTGCCATTCGCCGGTAGGCAGCTCGTCATCTTCGGAAAGGTCTTTGCCCAGCTTCGATGCGCCGCCCTGCATGAAATCGATACGCAATGTGGCTCCGCTCGCCGGCATTCCGCCTTCCCAATGTTTCGTCACGACCACGTTGGCGGACGGCACCTGCAATACGGGATGCTGGTAGGCCGCGCAGGCGGACTGCTTGTCGAAGGTGTAACAGACCTGCGCCGACGCGTTCGATCGGAAGCCCGGCTTTCCTGCGGAGGTCGTGCCGGTGCCCGCGTCGCCGGTCGCGTCGTAGTTGATGCCGCCGTCGACCATATTGACCCGCGCGTAGGCGCTGTCGGTTGGCACTATGCCGTACGAGAGCGTGTAGGTCGCGTTGTGCAGCAGCTCGTAATCGCCGGCGAATTCGACGCGGATCTTGCCGTTGCCGGCGTCGCTGTACCACAATGTGTAATCACGTTCCAGCACTGGAGGCGTAGCCCCCGAAGGCAGATTCGTCACGTTGAGCGTCACGCCGCCGGTCACCCGGTAGTAGGTCGCTCCGCCGAAGTTCCGCATGCTGGCCATGTTCCAGACAACGCCATCGACCTGCGCGTATTCGGACAGCTCGTCGACGATCGAGACGCCGCTGTAGGCGCTTCCCGTGGTGATTTCCTTCTGGATGTCGTCGAAGATCTTCGTCAGATCGTCCGCGCTGTTGGTGGCCTTGTAGTAGCCGAGGTTGCCGCCCGTACCCCAATTGGCTTTGTCGTACGCGGTGGCGTTCGGATAGTTGCTGGACACGGCATGCATGAACTGGTTGGCTTGGTCGTTCTCCCAGTTGTCGAACGATTGCTGCTCCGGATTGGCGCCTTCGAAGATGCCGATGCTGTAGATGAGCGTGCCGGCCGATTTCATGGCGAGCGCGGTTTGTACGGCGTTATTGGCGACTCTTGTGCTAAAAGCGTTTTGCGTGGTCGGCACACCGTCCGCGAAGAAAATGACGACTTTCTTCGCGCCTGGCCTTGCCCGCAGCAATGCCGTCTGCGCGGCGGCCATGCCTTTGTCCGCAGGGGTCGCGCCATTGGCGGACAGCCTGCTCACCGATGATTTCAGAGCGGCGGTATCGCTGGTCAGGGAACTCACCACGCCGGATGTCTGCCCGAATTGAGCGATGGCGATTCGCACTTTGCTGTTTTCGTCCTGGATGGTGTCGTTGGTGGTCTCGGTGGCGTCGATGAAGCTGGTCGCCGCTTCTTTCAGCGCCGTCAACCGCTTCGGATTCGATTTGTTGCATCCTCTTTGGCTTCCGTCCATGCAGTAGTTCATCGATCCGGACGTGTCCAGTACGAGCACCACTTCGATTTTCTCCGTGGTCTCATGGCTTTCGCGGGTATCCTTGCCCACCACGTTGAGGTTCAGCGTGTATTTGCCGCCGCCGTTGTATGTGATGCTTTTCGCGTGGTCCGGCGCCTGCACCGCTTCGTTCGCAGCGGCGCGCATCACGGTTTTGCGATTGAAGGTGAAGCGATCGCGCATGATGTGTTCGTCGGCGTCGGCATCGTCTTTGGCAGCATCATTCTTGTCGTTATCGTTGCCGTTTTGAGCCGACGCGGCATCCTTGTCGGCGTCATTCTTACCGTTCTTGTCGGCATCGTCGGCATCTTCAGCAGTGTTGCCATCGTTGTCAGCATCGTCCGCATCGCCGGTTTTGCCGTCATCGGCTGTCGCGCCCGCATCGCCATTCGCCACAGCATCCGTGCGATTTTCGCCGGCATGGTCGTTTCGATCGCCGTCTTGAGTCGGTGCAGCACCATTTGCAGGTACGTCAGCGTTCTCAGCCGTCGGCTGCCTAACCGCCTGCCGTTCCTGCTCCTTCTGCTCATTCGGCTGTTCCGTCTTATCGCACGGCTGCCGCTGTTCCGGCATCGTCTCCGACGGTTGTTCCGGTTGCGATTGCGCTTGTTCGTTCGATGGCCGATGCGATTCGCCGTCGTCCATAAGGCATTGCGCGTCGTCATCGTCCGTTGCGGACTGTCCGGCAACATCTTGCCCGGCAATGTCGGCAACGTCCGATCCGACTGCGTTTTCAGCATCGGATTGTTGTGTCGATTCCGGCTGGCTCGCTGCGGATTCGGCGGCCACGTTGCCGCCATCCGTCACCGTTTCGTCGGCGAACGCGGTCGCGCCGGCTCCCGTGGTGCCGGCCAGCATCGCAATCGTGACAAGCAATGCGGTGAATTTTCCCATCCGCGCGCCACACCGGCTTATGAAGCCGGCAAGCGGGTCCTTCATCCACTTCATGACATGTCCATCTCTCATGGCGCTGCGGCGAATTGCCTATGCGCCTCCATGCCTTGAACCTTATGGATGAACGTTTTGAAACCCGTCCCCTCCATTGATGGGTTCGGGGAACGTGCGGACCCGCGAAAATCGCGGCCTTCCCCCTTATCCTTTACGCGGCCAGGCGGAAGCGTGCCGCATGATTCGGTGTCGGGGCCGCATCGACCGCACGACCATGCAGCACAACAGCATGCCGCCCATCGTGCAAACGATGGTCATGGCGAGCGCGCCCAGTTCGGTCGCACGTTCGTCGCGCACGTCGTCCGGATCTGGCGCGGGCAGCGGTATTGCGACGCGATGCCCGGAGACTAGCAGCCGATGCGTGTTGATGCCGTATGGCGTGCAGGTCATCAACGTCAGCCGGTCTTCGCCGGGCACGATTTTCAACCGTGAGACGTCGTCCGGTTCGATCACGCTGATTCGGTCCACTTCGTATCCCAGCGTCTCGTCCATCACTTTGATGTACATGAAATCGCCGTCGTGCAGTTCGTCGAGCCGTGTGAACATCAACGATTTGACCAGGCCGCGATGCCCAGTGACCACCGTATGCGAGTCAGTGCCGCCGACCGGCAGGCTGGTGCCGTACAGATGCCCGGCACCGACGGCGAGTACCGGTTCGGACGTACCATGCCGAATCGGCAGTTCCACGCCGATTTTGGGCACCAATACCGTGCCCATGATGCCTGCGCCGGAATCCAGCAGGCCCTGATAGTTCGCGTCCGTGTCCGCCGCGGAAAGCCCGGAACCGCCGGAAGGCGCCGAATCGTCGGCGACATCAGCATCTCCGGCAGTGCCAGCCGGTCTGGTAGTGAACGGATCGGCCGCCTCGCCCAATACCGGCTGTCCTTCCACGGCAAGCCGCCGATTGTATGCGCGCGCCCGTTCCAACTCCTCCATCGCCATCGGATACGGCCATCCGGCAACCGTGCGAGCCGCCGAATCGGATGTCTCGGCCAAGCGCCGCGCGGAATGCGCCTGCATGGCGAACGGCAACGACGCGACCACCACCGCGCCCACGATCAGCAGCACGGACACGCACCGCACCAATATGAAACGAATCCGCCGCAGCCTGCGCGCACGAACCACATCGGCAATGTCAATCGCCTCGTAAAACGACGGCGTTCCAGCGAACGTTCCAGCAGACGTTCCAGCGAACGCAACAGTTCCGGCATGACCACTGTCGGCAGCTGCACCGGCATCAGATCCGACTCCGGCGCCGTTGCCGATGCCATCGTTATCATCACCGGCATCATAGGAATCAGCCGAGGCGCCCGCCACGGCACCGAACAGCCGCATGGGCGAACGCAGCACCGCATGCGCATGCACGTAGGAATCCGTCCTGCGGGCGAGCAGACGGACGGGTTTACTCATCAATCGAGAGGCAGACCAAAACATGGGTTTCTCCTTCGAACACACCCATGTTCACACCCGCCATACGAAAGCCCTTGCCCCCTATAGGAGGGCTTACCCCTAGAAAGACAACGGTTTCAGGCACGAAACCGGCAATTATGGCACCAAACCGCGCAGCACCCCACCTACCGGCGGAACGCAGCTCAGACAAGCCGTTTTTCAGAGGAATGCAAGTCAGACGAATGTAAGCCAGACGAATGCAATCCAGGCGGACGAGCCCCGCAAATCCTTAAAAAAACAGAAAAAGTCAAAGAAAGCGCTCAGATGAACGCACGCTCACCGAAAATCGCAGTGCCGACGCGCACGATGGTGGAACCTTCGGCGATGGCCAGTTCCATGTCGCCGGTCATGCCCATCGACAGTTCCCGGCAACGGTCCGTGCCCGGTTCGCCGGATGCGAGGATGAGGTCGCGGGTCTTGCGCAGGTGCGAGAAACCGCGGCGAATCACCGTTTCGTCGTACACATGCGCGCCGATCGTCATCAGTCCCTGCAATTCGATGCCGTCCAACGTGCCGATTTTCTGCGCGATGCGGATGGCGTGCGCCGGATCGCAACCGGATTTCGATTCCTCGCCGGATTCGTTGACTTCCAGCAGCACGCCGACAGTAATACCGCGAGCCACGGCTCTACGTGAAATTTTTTCTGCCAAATCGATTGAATCGACCGATTCGATAGTGTCGACCACCGGCAGCACTTTGCCGATTTTATTGCTTTGCAGCTGGCCGATCAGGTGGAATGGAATATGCTCCGCCGCAGCATCCGGCGCGACGCCTGCGACGCCCAGCGAAAACCCGCGTTCCGCGCATCGCCGTGCCAGCCCTTTGGCCTTCGCCGTCACTTCCTGCGGACGGTTCTCGCCGATCATGCGCACGCCGGCATCAATCGCAACCATGATTTCGCCGATGTCGCGCGTCTTCGTGGCGGCCAGCAGGCGCACGGAGCCGGCTTCGCGTCCGGCTTGTTCCTCAGCTGCCGCGATGCGGTCGAGCACACGATGCACGCCGTCCGTGATCTCACGTGCGCGCGCATCGTCGATCACCTCGTTGGCGAGGTTCTTGTGATCCATGTATGCAGTCATCGTCCACCTCTCGCAAGTTCATTCGACCGCCGGTCCGCGGCCGGCACCACCGTTTCCGGCATGTCGGCTGATATTTCGATACCAGTGTTACCAGAAAACCGCCGACAACGTATAAAGAAGCCCGCACGATGACCTGAAGTGAAGCGATAAAGCGGTCATAAATTCGCGCGGGCTATAAAACCAGACGGCAGTAGAAGGGGGACTTCAAAGACTCCGTCTACGCATTTAATGTATCAGATAAATGCGCGCGAACCGCCGGAAAAAACCAATAAATCTGAAAACTTTTTTTCAGATTTTATCCCCCTTGCGCAGCCCCTCCACCAAACGCTCCAATTTATCGACGCGATCGCTCAACACCATCACCTGGCATACCAGCGATTGAATCTTGCCCAACGGCACTTCCGACATCGCATTGTGGCTGTCCACAGCCGTATCATGCGGTTCCGGCTCTTCGGCCGCCTTGCGCATGATGTCCTCGTCGCGCTTCCAGCGTGCGATATTGCGTTCGATGCGCTTGTGCCCGATGACCGATGGGCTCAATCCCGCGGAAATGAAGATCGCAGTTGGCTTCTCCCCCTGCAGATACCGCCTCATGCAGTCGATTTGGAATTCCCTCGCATACGTGATTCTGCTGTCCGTCACCGCGTCGATCGACGGCAATGTACGCAGGTATTCGATTTCCGTTCTACTGAACTGTCGCTTTGTCATATTCGCCCCTTGTAAATCCCCTTTTGACCGGCCATACCGATAACGCATAGACCGAATTGCCGAAATCACCACCCAGAATACCGGATGACGCACACCACCTTACGCACACCCCAAACGAAACGCGCGGCCCGTATCACCATGCGCTAAATATCCTTCTCACACTGTGAGATATCTCACAGCGACAGCACGTTTCCGGAGCACGCCGCAACCTCGGCATGGCACGTCACCGCACGTCCAGCAACGCATTCCACAATCGCGTCCCACGAAACCCGCCGTTCCGGCCGCCGATGCAGGTACAGTTGCAAGCATCGGCGCAACCGGTCTCTGCATCGGCAACACCGAACCGCCCGCCAACGACAGGAAGGAACCCCGTGCCAGGTCGTTTCGCACCCACCCCATCAGGCCGCATGCACATCGGCAACATCTATGCGATGCTCGGCGCATGGCTGTCCGCGCGTAGCCGCGGCGACGACATGCTGCTGCGCATCGAAGACATCGACGAACCGCGCGTGGTGCCCGGCGCGGCCGAACTGATGATGGACGATCTGCATTGGCTTGGCTTGGATTGGGACGGCGATCCGGTGTTCCAATCCGCTCGGCACGACCTGTACCGTGAGGCGCTGCATTGCTTGGAAAACCTGACGATTGACGACGCATACGATTCGCCGTTTGACGAGCGCAACGACCACACCCCCGCAGTCGGCAGCGCAGCCAACAACGCAATCGCTGGCACAACCCCGCTGATTTACCCTTGCTTCTGCTCGCGCGCCGACATCCGCGCAGCCTCCGCACCGCAGGAAGGCGACCGTTTCATGGTGTATCCCGGCACGTGCCGCCGGCTTATCGCCAGCAATCCGGATACCGTCCGGCGGCGGCTGGCCAACGGCGACCGCCATTCGCTACGCATCGCCATGCCCGCCGACACAAACCCGCACGCAACCGTCCAATTCGATGACGCAGTGTTCGGCCATCAGGAATTCAATCTGGCGCACGACGTCGGCGACACCATCGTGCGCCGCGCCGACGGCCTGCTCTCCTACCAGCTGGTGGTGGTCGTGGACGATCTTGACATGGGCGTCGACGACATCGTGCGCGGCCGCGACCTGCTCCGGTCGAACGCCTTGCAAATCGCCATTCGCCAAGCGCTTATCAAGGCGGGATTCCGCAAGGCGAAAACGCAGGCCTCTGCACCATCGCAGCACGCACCACAATCGCAATACACCCCATATAACCCCGAAAACCCACGGTACGCGCATCTGCCGCTTATCGACAACGCGGCCGGCCGCAGGCTCGCCAAACGCGAGCGCTCTTTGGATATGGGGGCGCTGCGCGCGCATGGCGTCACCGCGGAGCAGGTTGTCGGCTATTGCGCGTGGCTGCTTGGTTTGCAGGGCGATTCCGCGCATACCAGTCCGCAGCCGATGAGCGCCGTCGAGGCGTTGCAGGAGTTCGATTGGGGTAAGGTACGGGCCGATACGGCCGACCGCAGTATCAGCCAAGACGATTTCGACGCGTATTTCGGCTTGTGACAACGGCTGGCCGGGTCTCGCCGAATTGCCGAGACGACCCGGTCAGTCCGGAAAACAGCAGAAAGCAGCAGAAAATAACGGGAAGCAGTCGACGTTCAGCCGATCCACAGCTCCGAGTCAAGCGGATATTCGTTGACCTTGCAGCCGTCCAAATGCATGGATTGCTCATGCATCAGCGGCGCCAACTGGCCTTCGCCGGCGCAGGTCGTTTCGTTGTCGATGTGCCCCAGCCGGTGTCCGACCTCATGGTTGATCACCATCGTGCGGTATCGCGCCAGGTTGCCGCCGGCGGCGAGCCATTGTTGCGTGCCGCCGTTCCAACGGTCGTCGTTGACGATCACGTTGTTGTCGACCCTGCAGCTGTATTCCACCGAGCATGATGGCGAGAACGACGTCATTTCCGACGCTTGGGACAGCACGAGATTGAAATCGCAGTTGCCGTCCGTGGATTGGTCGAATATGGCTCCGGCGCGTGGCCATCCGTGTTCGTCGTTGAGGATGCGGAACGCCGCGTTGCCGAATTCGTCGGCCGAACCGACGTTTCCTTTGGTTGCGATGCAGTAATGGTATTGCGTTACCGGTTTGCCGCTGTTTTGCGCGGTTTCCTGCGCTTTGTTCAGAATCGCGGTTTTCTCGTCGTCGCCCAGTGCCGCCGATTGCGCGCTCACCGCTTTGGCGACGGCCTGCTCTTCCTGCGATTGTTTGGTTTCCGGTTTAGTTTTTTTGGCCGTCTTATGCTGATTGGTTTTGGCTGTTTTCTTGGCTGGCTTCTTGGCCGACGTCGAATGCGTGGCTTGTGCCGTCGTCTGCGTGTTCGGCGTCATGCGGACCAGTAGTGCGTGCACGCTGCAGGACGTCATCGATGCGATCAGCAGGAACAGCACGAGCACCAGCACGGCGGCCCTGCGGATGCGAAACGCCTCAAGCCGTTCCCGTTGGCCCATTGTGGCGTCGGCTTTCGGATCGAGCGCACGTATGATACGACGAATCCGCTTCAATCCAGCCTCCCGATATGGTGATGTTTCTCTCTTCGGCAACAGTACCAGTCTCAGTCAACATGCCGAAGCCGCCGACCGCCATGCATACCACCTATGCGTAAGGCCCGCGATTCCGGAGGGAATCACGGGCCTTACCAGCATGCCAGACGAATGCCGGCAATCGTCAAAGTAATGCTCAGGCGAACAGCACCTTGAACAGGAACGCGCCGACGATAGCGCCTGCGATCGGAGCCACGACCGGAATCCAGGCCTCGCCCCAGCGGGAATCGCCCTTGTTCGGAATCGGCAGGATGGCGTGCAGGAGGCGCGGCATGAGGTCGCGGGCAGGATTCAGACCAGGGCCGGTCGGGCCGCCCATGGAGGTCACGAGGCCCCACACGATGAAGCCGACGACGATGGATGCGGCGGCCGGGTTCGCCTTGCCCCACGGCAGGGACAGGCAGCACAGGGCGCCGAGCACCAGCATGAAGGTGCCGAAGAACTCGTTGAGGAAGTAGTTCACGCGGTCGTTGTGCGCGTCGGTGGTGCAGAAGGTGCCGAGGATGGCTTCGGCATCGTCGGTGTCCTTGTAGTGCGGCAGGTAGGTGACGTACACGATGAGCTGGCCCGCCACTGCGCCGAGCAGCTGGGCGATGATGTACGGCAGGACCTCGTTCCACGGGAACATGCCGTTGACGGCCTGCGCGAGGGTCATGGCCGGGTTGATGTGGGCGCCGGAGACGCCGCCGAACATCAGGACCGGGAACATGACGCCGAAGCCGTAGCCCATGGCGATGTTCAGCCAGCCGGCATGGTAGCCCTTGGTGTTTTTCAGTTCCGCGTTGGCGACAGCGCCGTTGCCGAAGACCATCAGCACGGCGGTGCCGACGAATTCCGCGGCAAGCTTGGTGAAGAGTGTGTATTCCACTGCAGTTTCCTCTATTGCTTCTTCTCTAACGATTCTTACGATTCGTGCGATTCGAGATGAATTGCGATTCCGCTCTGGGCGGACAACAGCGCACTACCTTACTCCGTACGGAGGAAGTAACGCGGCTTTGGGTGGACACATGTCCGAAATACGAAAAAGACCCAAGCCATTGGCTTGGGTCTTGTCTGTGCCCCCTCAGGGATTCGAACCCTGGACACGCTGATTAAGAGTCAGCTGCTCTAACCAACTGAGCTA
>OGRU01002923.1_pt1 | contig 10659 bp, 5 predicted proteins | sample 1553541 | NCBI WGS metagenome assembly OGRU01 (sample SAMEA2580068, study PRJEB22360) | human gut metagenome | biome: human gut; feature: human-associated habitat; material: faeces | place: Denmark | collected 2008/2010 | reverse complement strand
AGAGTAATACAGTGAAAAACAAATTATAAACCAACATTAAACTTATGAATTCTAAATTATTACTATTACCGACCGCCTTGATGGTTGCTGGCCATTCTGCAGCAGAGGCGAAAGGCAAGAAATCGGACAAACGTCCTAATATCTTGGTAATTCTTGCAGATGACCTTGGCTATTCCGATCTGGGATGCTATGGTAGCGAGATTCATACTCCTAATTTGGATAAACTGGCACAAGAAGGAGTACGCTTTAATCATTTCTATAATGCAAGTCGTAGTTGCCCGACTCGTGCTTCCCTGTTGACGGGACTTTATCAGCACCAAGCCGGAATTGGACGAATGACCTTTGATGCTCACTTGCCGGGCTATCGCGGAACACTCTCACGCAATGCCGTTACTATTGCCGAGGTGTTGAAAGAAGCAGGATATACCACCAGTATGGTTGGAAAATGGCATGTTGCAGAGACTCCACTCCGTAAAGACCAACGCGAATGGTTGGCACACCGTGTCTTCCATGATACATTCTCTGATTTATGTCATTATCCGGTTAATCGTGGCTTTGATTCTCACTATGGAGTTATTTATGGAGTGGTGGATTACTTTGATCCGTTCAGCCTGGTAGAAGGTGAAGTGCCTATAAAAGAAGTACCCAAAGGATATTATATAACCCAAGCTCTTTCTGACCGCGCTGTGCAAGAGGTAGAAGAATATGCAAAGGATGACAAACCATTCTTTATGTACTTGGCTTATACAGCACCGCATTGGCCGCTGCATGCACTTCCTGAAGATATTGAGAAATATAAGGATACTTATAAAGTAGGTTGGGAAGCTATCCGTAATGCCCGTTATGAACGTCAAAAGCAGTTGGGTATTTTCCCGGGAATGGATAACTTTTTGTCCGAACGTCAGTTTCATGACAAATGGGAAGACAATCCACATGCAGAATGGGATGCCCGTGCGATGGCCGTTCACGCTGCAATGATTGACCGTGTAGATCAGGGTATCGGACAAATTATCGAGGCTTTGAAAAAGACCGGACAGCTTGATAATACACTGATTCTTTTCTTGTCTGATAATGGTTGCAGTAATGAAGACTGCCAGAACATGTCTGGTGGAGAGAACGACCGTCCGGATATGACTCGTGATGGAAAGAAAATCATTTACCCGCGTAATAAACAAGTATTGCCTGGACCACAGACTACATACGCTTCATTGGGAGCCCGTTGGTCTAATGTAGCGAATACTCCATTCCGCTTTTGGAAAGCTAAATCTTATGAGGGAGGAATCTGTACTCCGATGATTGCTCATTGGCCGAAAGGAATTAAAAAGAACGTGGGTGGCATGACATCTGAAATAGGTCATGTGATGGACATCATGGCTACTTGTGTCGATTTAGCGGATGCTGAATATCCAACTACCTATAAAGGACATGATATTCTTCCAATGGAAGGAAAGAGCTTACTTCCTATCTTCAAGACCGGACATCGCAAGGGACACGACTATCTGGGCTTTGAACACTTCAACGAACGTGCTTTCCTTTCCAATGATGGCTGGAAATTAGTTCGCCCCAAGAATAACTCTCAATGGGAATTGTACAATTTGAATGAAGATCGGAGCGAGCAACATGATCTGGCTGCTAAATATCCGGAGAAGGTGGCAGAAATGTCAAAAGCATACGAAGCATGGGCGAAGCGTTGCATGGTAGAACCTTACCCGGGACAAAAAAAGAAATAAAGCCTACTCAATTAATTAGAAAGAGTACTCGATTAATTATTTTATATTTGACTCCTGTCGGAAAATATCCAATGATATTGCACGACAGGAGTTTTTTTATATGCTTTTATCCATTCTTTATCAGGCCTCACCTGAAATCGGAGGCTGACCTGTATACTCCTTAGGCAGTACACCATATTGCGCTTTAAAACATTTCGCAAAATAAGAAGAAGAAGTAAATCCTACCTGCGCTGCCACTTCAGAAATCCGGGTACCGCTCATTATCAGTTCAGCAGCTCTATTCATACGAAGTGTCTTCAAATAATCATTAGGAGACATTCCGGACAAAGCCTTTATCTTCCGATAGAAATTAGAACGGCTCATATTCATCTGTTCAGACAGGGTATCTATCGAGAAGTTCTCATCCGCCAACTGTTCGGCTATTACTCCCTGTATCTTCGCTATAAATTCACAGTCTTTTTGAGACATCGCAAAATCCGTTGTCGAAACAGCAACCGTATCTCCTGCCAAGCTCACCATCAATTTATGGAAAGACTGTCTCAACTTCAACAGATTCTCGATCTGCATATGGAGCTGTTTAACAGAGAATGGTTTCTCAACATATACATCCGCCCCACATTCAAATCCTTCGACTTTAGACTCCAAAGTGGTTTTCGCAGTCAACAATATGACCGGAATATGTGAATAAGAGATTTCAGACTTCACCTTGCTGCAAAGTTCCAGCCCATCCATCTCCGGCATCATAACGTCACTCACTATTACATCCACGTTTTCCTGCGCAAGCACTTCAAGCGCTTCACGACCGTTGGAAGCCCTCAACACACGGAACCACTCTGCCAATGACTCACGAGTCAGATTCAGCAAATCAACATTATCCTCAACCAACAGAACTGTGAACTTCTTTCCTGAATACTCCGAAGAGATCGTTTCAGAAGCATCCGCATGCTCCGGGGATATTTCTACAATATCACTCGTTTTTTCCGTCTCCCACTCTTTGACCGGAAGAGACAGTATAAACGAAGAACCACCTCCAATATTATCTTCCAGACGCAAATCTCCCTGATGAGCTTCTGCCAAAGATTTCGCAAAAGCCAATCCGATGCCAGTGCCTACTGCTGTGGCCACCTTATCGTCAGGCAGTTGATAGAAAGCCTCAAATATCTTTTGTTTCTGTTCATTTGGTATTCCGGGACCATCATCGTTCACTTGTATCTCATATCCCCCATCAGTAACAAGCAGCCTTAAGTCAATATGCGCATGCGCATATTTGATGGCATTTCCCATCAGATTGACAAGAATCTTACTTAATTTGTCCTTATCCACCGTAGACACCAGCTCTTGTTCAGGCACAGTCAGTTGCAAATCAATTCCTTTTAATTCAGCAGGACTTGTAAACTGATTATAAACGTCACTGACAAGCTCTTTAATATCACTCTTTTTCAGATTCAGATGCAGCGTACCACTCTCCATTTTCTGAAAATCAAGCAATTCATTAGTAATCCCCAGCAGATAATTTACATTCTTATCTATCACTGACAAATACTTGAGATCTTTTCCTTCACGTTCTTTCTCCAATAATTTTTCCAAAGGAAGCCGTATCAAACTAAGCGGAGTACGTATTTCATGCACCAAATTGATGAAGAAGCTAATTTTCGACTTGTAAACTTCCTGTTCCTTGGCAGTCTGGTATTTTTCCATCCGCCGTTTATATTTGCGTTTAACACGGAGATTCCATCGCCAAGCCATCCAACCGATCCATCCCAACAGCATGAGGACATAAACGAAGTAAGCAAAGGTACTACGCCACCAGGGAGGAGTAATCACCACTTTTAAAGTGGTAGTGTTCTCGTTCCACTGACGATCATTATTAGAGCCTCTAACTTCGAACAAATACTCACCGGGAGGCAAATTGGTGTAAGAAGCCATATTGTTATCGGTATTCAGAATCCATTCCTTGTCCACTCCCCGAAGTATGTAAGAATACCGGTTCTTCCCCGGATCTTCAAAACTAAGAGCGACAAAACGAATAGAGAAGCTATTGTTTTCGTAAGATAAAGTCACCTTATCAGCCATATAAAGCGGCTTATCCAACTGAAGCAGTTTCTTCACCTCCTGCTCATCGGTTTGATAAGGTAACCGGATATCGGTCACATAAACCGGAGGAATATATTTGTTATCTACAAACTGTTCCGGCTGGAATACATTAAAGCCATTGATCCCACCAAAATACAATTTTCCTTCGGATGATTTCAATGAAGATCGAGCTATAAACTGATTTCCTTGCAAGCCGTCATTAATCGTAAACTGGCGGAAATGATCTTTGGTAACAGGATTAATCTTAAAAATTCCGGCATTGCTGGATACCCAGAAATCACCTCCCTGATCTTGCTCAATCGCATAAATAACCTTGTTAGGTAATAAAGTATTATGCGGGTCAAATTCAATGAATCTTTTCTCCTTAGCATCAAAAGAACACAGTCCTCCCCCATTCGTTCCAAACCACATGGTTCCTTTCGTATCTTCAAATAAAGTAATGACCGAATTACTGGTGATCGTAGTTGAGTCTTCCCGTTCGTGCTGATAATTTTTATAATGACCATTTATCGTGTTGTAAGTGAACACGCCACTACTGGAAGTAGCGATCCAGAGATGATTGTACATATCTTCATGCATATCGGTAATAGAGATCATAGAACCAATATTTATGATGGGCATAAAGTTATCTTTAGCGGCATCATAACGACATAAACCCCAGCTCGTTCCTACGTAAATTTCTCCGTTCCTCCCTCTATAAAAGCATAATACGTCGTTACTACAAATCGTATAGGGAATCCCGCGAGAATGAGTATAAACTTTCACAGCTCCGGTACGCAAATTGACAACCCGTATCCCTTTCGCATAAGTACCGATCCATAAATGGTCTCCATCCAACAATAAGGAACGAATGTCATACTTTTGATTATCATGTCCTCCGATTGGATAAGGAGAAAGTTCGCGGGTAGCAGCATGGAAGAAATATAAACCGCTTTGAGTTCCAATCCAGATATTCCCATCTTTATTCTCACAGAAAGGAGCAACAACCTTTCCCGCTCCGGACACTCCGGCCAGATAGGCAGGCGAATAATAATCAAAATGTTTGGTCTGCTTGGACATATAGTTGACTCCCCCCAAATTGGTCAACACCCAGAGAGCTCCTTCTGCATCCCACATCATGCCATTGATAGTCTGATCGCTCAAGCTTCTCGGATCGGTCGGATTATCCGTCCGCTGGAATGTATTTGTATTTTGATTGAACAGATAAAGCCCGTTATCCGTACCTACCAACAGCTCTTTATCCGTATACTTCAGCAAACAATGAACAGCTCCGAAATTAAACGCCGAACCACTGTAATTATCCATAGCATCGGTTCGTTCGTCCAAACGACTCAGCAGATTGTTTCCCGCACCAATCCAAATATCTCCATCGATATTCTGAATACAGTTTACTTTATAACTATCAGAAGCATTTATATCTAATGAAATTTCATACGTCCGGAGAAACTTGCCGTTTTCGTCAAAGCACAAAAGTCCTTCCTGTAAAGAAGATATATAGACCCTCTTCCGATCAGCACTCTGACAGAGGTCCCATACAAAAGATGTCTGAACACTATTTTGAGTCAGCACCTCTGTTTTCGGATCATAAATAAAAAATCCCTGGCCCAAAGTCGCAATCCAGATAAGACCATTTTCCGTCTTGATAATCTTTTTAATCTCACTGCTGATATACACATTATACTGCGTCGTTTTATCAAAGTAAGAGAAACGATCGGTATCCCGGTCATAAATATAAAGTCCGGAGTTTGTTCCAACCCAGAGATTCTTGTCCACCTCTATCAAGGCTTCTACAAAATTGTTTTCTAATGAGAACTTTTCGTTGAGAACATTCCGGTACACTTTATTGCCCCGCCCGTCATAACGGTTCAGTCCGTCACTGGTACCCAACCAGATAAAGCCATAACTATCTTGAAGGGCGCACCACACGGTATTATGAGACAATCCATCTTCTACCTGATATTTCTTGAACGAAAAATAAGGAGACGCGGATAGTGTTCCGGTCCAGAAGATCAGCAAGCATATTAGTATTTTAGTTAACTTCATTCTACGTGTTTTTTATTCAATTATCGGTTCAGCCAAGGTTCAGGATTCAACTTTTCTTTCTCCCTACGCAACTGGAAGTGCAATACCGTCCGTCCATTATCCGTGCCGTCAGAAAAAACCTGACCGATAGATTGCTTCGTCTTCACCGTATCACCGGCTTTGACGGATGCAGAAGAAAGATTGCAATAAACAGAAATATAATTGCCATGACGAATGAGGACATTAAATAATCCGTTCAATTGGAATACAGCCGCCACCTTTCCATCAAAAATGGCACGTGCCTGTGCACCCGGTTTTCCCTGAATATCAATACCCTTGTTATCCAGTTTCACGTTGCGCAACCCCTCTACGGCATATTGTCCGTAACGGCTGGTGATAATATAAGCACCGGATATAGGCATAGGAAGTTTTCCCCGATTGGCTGCAAAATTGCCGGACAATTCCCGGTCGGCTTTACTCATTGTATAAGTTTCCAGAGGCTTCGAGTTCGTTTTAACGGTTGTTCCGGTTCCGGCAGTTTGACTTTCTTTACCCTCCGCTTTCTTACGGGCGGCAGCCTCGCGTCGGGCTTCTTCCTCGGCACGCTTGCGGGCACGTTCTATTTCTTCTGCAATCAACTTGTCAATGCGGGCATTCAATTGGTTAGCTTCTCTCCGTTTCTTATTGATCTCACCTTGCAACCCTCTCTGTTTCTTTTGCAGATTGGCCACAAGCGTACGTTTTTCCTTCTCCTGCGCTTCCAGTTTGGTCTTCTCGCCTTCACGCTCTTTCAACAGACTCTCTTTAGCGGCTTTCACCTGTTCCCGTTCCACCTTTTTCTTCCGTATCTGTTCCTGTTTCTTCAGGATTTCCTCACCTTGCAACCGTTGATAAGTAGCATATTCACGAACATAGCGCATACGGCGGTAAGTCTGCCCGAGATTCTTGGCAGAGAAAATAAACATCAATTTTTCTTCAATCGACTTGTTCTTATACAAGTATTGGACAGAAGCCTCATACTTTTTCTTCTTATCCTTCAAATCCTTTTGCAAACCGTTCAACTGACGTTGCAAGGAAGTCAGTTCACGTTCTATCGCTTCCACGTCATTATTGATAGCAATGATATAACGTTTCCGCTCCTCGATCTGGCCGGTCAATACCGCCAGACTATTCAACTGACTACCCACATCTTTCTTTGTATCCTTCAAGATTGATTCCGTCTCGGAGATCTGCTTTTGCAGCGCACCACGTTTGCTTTCCAACTCACGAATCAGCTTGTTCGACTGAGCGAAAAGAGGAATTGCCAACCATAGACAACCAATCAGAATTACAAAGAAATGTTTCATCATAAGAAAGCTACCAGCATTTTTACTAATTCTTCCAAGGGAACTTGCCGATATTTAGAAGTAAGTTCCGTAGGAGTCATTGAAAATTCTTTTGTCGAGAACTCATAAAGTTGGACTTTTGCCTTTTCTAATGAAGGAATTCCTATATCTTTTCCTGTCAGCTCTGTCTTTCCACCAGGAAGAGAGGCATCCATCAATATCTTTTCCAAACGGGAAAACTCCACATTCTTCGACAATACATTTTTCAATTCAGCTTTAGTGGCACGAACAAAGCGTTTATTCATCCTGTCTACCAATAAAACTTCGTCGGGAGTAACTTCTATACGTGCCACTTCTGTACGCAGAATAGGCATCAATAAGGAGATTTGTACCCGCTCATGAGTTTTCATCTTCATGGTTCCCCCTACAGACATGCTTCCCTTCTTGCCGGGAATAGTCAACTGAAGCTTGGAAGCCAGGTAACTGGATGTCGGAGCCTTTGTCGAAGTCTTAGTTTCCGAAGTTGCCAAGTGCTTCGAACTCTTACAGCCGGCCAACACCACTACCACCAACAACAGTAGATAAATGATTCTTTTCATTCCGCAATATATTTCTTCTTCTCTATTTTCTGTTTCAACGTTTTCGACTCGCTACCCATTTCCAGTGCCTTCTTCCAATATTTCAACGCACCTTCCACATCGCCGGTCATAAAATAAATATCTCCGCAATGCTCCACAATCACATCACTCTTCTCGCCGTCGTTCTTCATTGCATTGTCAATATAGATACGGGCTTCGGCATAGTTTCCCTTTTCAAAAAGAATCCATGCATAAGTATCGAGATAGGTCGAATTATTAGGTTCGGCTTTCACCGTTTTGTAACTCATCTCCTCCGCCTTGTCCAAGTCACGACGTTCCACAGACAGATAATAAGCATAATTATTTAATGCGCCAATATTGGAAGGATTATATACCAAAGCCGAATCGTAAGCAGCATAAGCCTCCGTCATTTGTTTCTTGGTATGATAAATATCCCCCATGATAGAATAAAAATCTGAAATGACTTCTTTTCTGGTATCGGCAGTTACATGTTCCAATGCTCTGCTGCAAACACTCAATACACTATCCGTCTGTTCTGCCTGATGATAAGCAATAGCCAGATAATAATAAAGTTCCAACGCATCCGGAGTAGCTTCAATGCCCGGTTCGCAGACCTTGATAATTTGCTTGTAATCTTCCTTTTTCACCGCCGCGCTAACCAGCATCAGACGGGCAGCCTTATTGGTAGGATCCAGATCAACCACCTGCTCCAATACCGGCACAGCCTCCTGTTCCATATTCTTCGACAACAGGTATTGAGAATAAAGCATCGGTATCTGCGGATCATCCATATCCTGCTTCATCATCCGGTCAAACAAGGCAATCACCTGAGTGCTATCTTTAGCGGACGACTGTTCATTTTCCGCAATCACCTGTCTCATGACACTGATTTTAGTATCAGAAGTCACCTTTTTGTTCAATAACAACGTATCCAGTTGCTGTTGATACAATTCTTTCTGCCCGGTCTGTTCATAGTAAGAAGCCATCGAGAAGAGAGCCATCGGATTATCAGGCTCTACAGCCAGTACCTTCTGGTATGCATCATAAGCTTCCTGCTTTTTCCCGTTCTGAAGATATACATCTCCCAGTATCACCTGATAACGCATATCCATCGGATATTCCTGTACCAGACTTTCTATTTCCTGAAATGCCTTCTTATCATCTTTCATCTGAAGATAAATCCGGAATTTCTCCATAGACAGCTGCTCATTCTTACCCAAACGTTTCTCTAAACGATTCAATGTAGAAATGACATCATTATACTTCTCCTGGCGACTGTAAATATCAAGAAGGCTGAACAAAGGGTCCTGTTTCGACGGGAAACGGGTCACCATCTTCTCAAGCAAAGCCGCAGCCTTATCCAATTCATTTTGTTGCTGGTACAAACTGACCAATCCCTGACTATACCAATAGTTATCAGGCGCAAAAGCCACTGCCTGCTCCAAAGCAACCTGACCTTGCGGCACCTGGCGAAGGAACATATAATATTGCGATATTTCATAAAGCGCAGAAGAAGCAGTGGGGTTGATATCCAGACAATGCTGTAGCAATCCAAATGCCGCATCATACTCATTCTTTCCTTTCATCCGCATGGCTTCCAAGAAGAAGTAGTCATATTTACGCTGTTGTTCAGCAGAAAGCAATGTTTCCTTCATCAAAGAAGCTCCATCTGCTTTCGCTGTTGTTTTTGCTGTACGCACAGACCGGATTCCCCCACATGAAGTGAGCATCAATACCGTCACGAACAGCCATCCTATTTTTATCTTCATTCTATTTTCTCCATTAAGCATTCATCATACTCCGGTATGTCCGAAACCACCGGCTCCCCGTTCTGTTTCATCCAGCACCTCTACTTCCTGCCATGCAGGCTGTTCGTGCTTCGCTATCACCATCTGCGCGATACGTTCACCGTCTTCAATCACAAACGTTTCAGAGGAGAGATTGACTAAAATGATACAAACTTCCCCACGATAATCCGCATCAATCGTACCCGGAGAATTGAGCACCGTAATTCCTTTCTTGATCGCCAGTCCGCTACGTGGACGAACTTGCGCCTCAAATCCCTTCGGCAGAGCGATATACAATCCTGTCGGCACCAGACAACGTTGCAACGGTTCCAGTGTGATAGGTTCAGAAAGATTAGCACGGATATCCATTCCTGCGGACAATTCAGTGGCATAAGCCGGAAGCGGATGCTTCGATTTATTGATAACTTGAATATTCATAAATGCATGTTTACTATTTAACGGGCGAAAATACACATTTTGAACTGAAAAATAGTTAAGTTTGCAGTTAAATAATGTACCTGCAACCAAATTGCGAATGGTAAACAACTAAATCCTAAATAAAAAGATAAGTCAAGCATCTTTAAGTTCAAATGATAAACGGAACTTCCAATCACAACGTTGCCGCCTTTAGCTACAACCGAAAGTTTCTGTTTTGTAGTCCAAAGCGGCAACCATAATTTAGTTATAATCAAAAGAATATTTACATCTTAGAAAAAGAAAGTTTATATACGATCAATCTGCCCTAAAACGTTCAGTCTGCACATCACGAGAGTTTGCTCCTACCATGACATCAAATTCTCCCGGTTCATAAACGTATTGTAATCCTGAATTATAAAATCTCAAATCGTCTTCCGTGATAACAAACTTAACTTCACGACTCTCTCCTTTTTTCAAGAAGATACGTTCAAAGCCTTTCAGCTCTTTCACTGGACGAGATATTTCAGCGTAAATATCATGCAGATACATTTGTACGATCTCATATCCGTCAAAATCTCCGTCATTGGTTACAGTCACAGACACTGTCAACTCCCCATTTCTGGACAGTACATCCGAACTAAGTTGTAAATTCCCATAAGAGAAATTTGTATAACTCAAACCGTAC
>OGRU01002921.1_pt1 | contig 10666 bp, 6 predicted proteins | sample 1553541 | NCBI WGS metagenome assembly OGRU01 (sample SAMEA2580068, study PRJEB22360) | human gut metagenome | biome: human gut; feature: human-associated habitat; material: faeces | place: Denmark | collected 2008/2010 | reverse complement strand
CATTGTATCGCTCGCGTCCGCGCCCGTCGCGGAATCGGCCCTCCGGCCGGTCTCTGCGTTCCTCCTCGCCGCTCCCGCGGCGGTAGAACATCATTTTTGTCCTGGCGTCCATATCGTCCCTCCTTATGCCGTCGGCGCCGTGCCGTTGACGCTCGCCAGATTGCTGCTCGGCGCGCAGGCAGCGCGACCCAGCAGCCGAAAACTGCCGCCCGTCGCGGTGGTGTTGAGCACCGTGCTGTACTTTGTCCGCGTGCGGATCGCACAGGCGGTCAACTGTGCGCAGCCGCAGCTTGTCAGCGGATACTGTACTGTCCCGCTGCCGATCGTCACCACGACCGGAGCCGTGATGGTCGCCGTCGTCGGGATCGTCTGCGCCACGACGAGACAGTATTTCTCGCCGTCGTTGTAGCTCCCGGCCGGCAGGTTGATCGTCAGCACGCCGTCCGCAAACGTCACGGCCTGCGAGATCACAAGGCGGCGGCACAGCTTACACACGTTGTTGCATGCCATGGTATATCCTCCTTTGCTCAGGGGCGGCATCTGCCGCCCCGATCTCTCATCCCGTCAGCAGCAGCCGTAGCCCTGCTGGCAGCCTGCGCCGCAGTAAGCAGCGTGCGGGTTCTGGACGAGGTACGTCGGCTGCGGCGTGGAGTTGCCGGTCCGGCGGATCAGCTCTGCCGTGTTGGCGTCCATCGCGGCCTTGAGCACGGCGTTCTGCTCGCTCTGCGAGGCTGCCAGACGGAGCGTCTGGTTTTCCTGCTGCAGGGTCGAGATCTTGTCGTTGACCATAAAGTCCAGGATGCTGCGCGTGTTGGCGTTGGCGTTGTCGATCACGTCGCGGGCCGTGCTCTGGATGGTGTTGCGGATGTCGCAGCTCTGCGTCGCGAGGTTGTAGTTGGTGTCGGCAAAGCCGCGCTCCATCAGGCGCTGCGTCTCGCAGCAGCACTGCTGCTGTCTCGCACCGAGGTCGCAGATCTGTCCCTGTACCCCGTTAAAGCCCTGCATCATGCCCATCTGCGTGGCGTTAAAGCCCTGCTGCATCGCGATCTGCCCGTTGAGCATGCCGGTGTTCATGGCGTAAAAGCCGTCGCACAGGCCGTTCTGGAGCCCGCGGATGCCGCTCTGGATCTCTGCCGTCGCAAAGCCGTCGTTGACTGCCTGCCGCGTGTCGATGCCGCTGAGATACGGCACCGCCATACCGGCCCCGTTGTTGCCGTTGTTGCCCCAGTTGTTTCCAAAAATCAGGGCGAACAGGATGATCACGATCCACCAAGATCCGCCGCCAAACATATCGTTGTTGTTGCGGTTGCCGGAGTCAGCGCCCAGCGCATACCCCATGCCAAAATCATCTGCCATTGTTGTATCCTCCTCAGTTTTTATGATCCCACGGGCCGCGCGCGCCCGGTGAGTCCTTGCTGCGCGGCTTTTGTCAGGATCCGCAAACCGAGTTGATATGCTTACCGACGGAAAGGCAGCCCCAGCTGCTGTGCCATCTGCTCTACCGTCGTACCGCGCTCCCGCGCGGCGTTGTCCGCCATCTGGAGGAGCTGGTTATAATTTTTGCCCGCCAGCATCTGCTGCATCTGTTGGAGCTGAGGCCCCGCGCCCATCTGCTGCAGGGCACCCAGCGGGTTCCGGCCCCGCTGCGCCATCTGGATCATCATCATGAGCGGATTCATTCTGCCGGTTCCTCCTTCTTTTCTGCGGCAGTGAGCCGCTCGCTGATGCCGTTAAGCTGCGCCTGCATCTGCTGCAGCATCGTCAGCACCGGGTCTGTCGCGGTCTGTGTGCCGTTCTGCGCGGGCTGCGGAGGCGGCGCTGGAATATACTCCCCGAAGCGTGCGGCCCCCGCCGCAGCGTCCCAGCGCTTGGTGTAGATGCGGTTGTTTTGGATGTCCGCAAACACCATCAGGCTGCCGGAAAAGTCCACCGGCGTTGAGCTTGCCTCCTCGCGGCTCGATACCATCCGGCACATCGGCCCCTGCGGCTGCAGCGGCTGCTGTCCGTACCCGCCGTATGCCGGCGGCATCACCTGATTGTACCCGGTCTGATAGGGATATGCCATTGTCTCCGCCTCCTGTCTTTGATGGATATATCATACCGTCTCAGCCTCTGCGCTGTGCCCGTTTCCGTCGCGTCTGTGCCCGCAATGTGTGCAGCCGCCGCTCGATCCCCTGCATCCGGCGGGACACCGTGCTCCGCGTCATCCCCTGCCCGAATTTGTCCTCCATCTCAAACGCAATGTCCAGCTGCGCCACCTGATCGATCAGGCACCGCCGCGCGATGTAGCTGTCCTCCTCCCCAAGGTTCGCCGCCCGGATCAGTGCCTCTACCTCCTCGCGCCGCATCCCGGCCGTGCAGCTCCCCGCCTGCATCCTGCCCTTTGACATAGTTCCCCCTCCTGTGCATAAAAATGGGAGAGGGCTTTCGCCCTCCCCCGCTGTGCGGTATTTTGTTAATGCCACGGAGCCCTGTACAGGTCCCGCTCTGCATAGCCCTCCGCCCGGTATAGCAGGTCTTTCTGCTCCGCCGTCAGCTGCAGGCTGTTGATGAGTGCAAGTATCTTCGCCTTTTTCGATCCGCTGATCGACTTGCCGTTCGCGTCCTTGTCCGCGCTCAGCTCAGCCTTTTTCCGCCAGTACTGCATCCAGATCTTTGCGCCGATGCCGCCGCTTCTGGCCTCCGTCAGTTTGTCGTAGGTCTCCTCGCTCAGCACGGTGCTCAGCGCCCTGTAGAGGCTGGTATCCGTCAGGTTCTGCTTGAGCAGCACGTCCACCTTGTCGTTGGTCGTGAGCTGCCCGTTCTCGCCGGTCCCCTTTGCGCTGGCCAGCTTGTCGCTGACCTTTTTGGCGTCGGTCGCGCTCAGCCCGGCCTCCGTCAGGTTGGTGTAGCGCTCCGCCTCCTGCGCAAACATCTGGTAATACTTGAGGCCGTTCCGGATCGCCTCCCGCTTTTTGCCCTTGATGTTGTGCTGGTCGAGCCAGTATGCAAACTCGGAGGCCTGCTGGCTGCTGCTGAGGCTCTCGTCCTCGTACAGCGTCCGGTACTCCTCGTACACGTCCATCACGTCATCCCAGCTCATCCCGGCGTCCATCATGTTGGCGAAAACCTCATCCTTCGAGGTCGACTTCGCGCCGGTCTCCTTGTCGGCCACGCCGAACACCTCGGCATAGATGTATGCCTTAACGCTGTCCCGCACGTCAAGCTCCCGGATCGCGGTGCGCTTCTGCCGGTTTTTGTCGTTGGTGGATAGATTCTCGTCCCCGTCCGCCTGCATGAGCTTGTTGTAAAACTGCGTTACGCCGTCCCAGCTCACGCCCTCGTCCATCAGTGCCTCAAACATGGCGTCCGTTGCGTGCTCATACTCGCCGGTCTCCTTGTTCCTCCGGCCGAACTCCTGCCGGAACAGGTAAGCCTTTTGCTCGTCGGTCAGGCCGGAGTTGTTGATGGCGTCCCGGATATCCCGCTGCGCCTGATCGGACGTCAGGGTGTCGTCTGCGTTGATCTTGATAAACTCATGCAGCAGGTTGTAGGTCTCGATCGGGTCCGCCCCGTCCTTGGATAACGTCTGCCACGTCTGCGTGTCCTTGGTCGACAGGCTGGAAAGCCCGGATGCCCAGTAGGCATTTGCCTGCGGCGTCGCGTTTGGCCCGAAGAGGATGTTCTGCAGCGCCGTCCCAACGTTCCGCTCGACCGGATACTGCAGGCGCTCCTTGTCCCCGAAGCCCTTTGTCCGTCCTCCCTCGACGATCGTTTTGATGCCGGAGTACGTCTTGTTGATCTGCCGCCCGCCGGGGATCGCCTGCGTCACAAGCCCAAGCAGTGCCTCTCCGCTCTCCGGCGAGAGCAGCCCGTGCTCCGTTGCCGCGTCCCACAGATCTTTCCCCTTGCCGAACAGGTCCGGCATCATCAAAGTTCTGTCTCCCACGCCGACCATGCCGGAGAGGTTGGAGAGGAACGGGACCTCATTGCTGATGTTATACAGCGTGTCCTCCACAGCGTTGCCCCAGTCAAAGCCCTCCTGCGGCGTCGGAACGTCGTCGAACAGGTCGACGCCGAACATGGCATTGCTCGCCTTGTTGAACATGTATCGGATCCAGTCGTTGGTAGTCAGTCCCTCGCCGGATGCGATGAAATTCATGCTCATGCCGATGATGTCGAACGGGGCCGGAGTCCCTCCGTAAATCTCCTCCGTCACGCGGTTGACCACGAAGGCCGCAAGCACGGTCTTCAGGATCACGCTGCTGAGCACGCGCGCTGCCTTGGCCTTTCCGCTCTCCGCCGCGATCTGCCGGAACTGCCGCGGGAGATCCTGCGACACATGCTCCCAGCTGTTGAGCGCCTCAATCTGGAACATGTTGACCATCTGCATGACTGGTGTCTTGGAATGGAACATCAGCGGTTTGGCGCCCTTGGTACGGTCGCCCATGATGGAGCGTGCGTAGGCGTCTGCTGCCCGCATGGCCTCCTCGTGCGTCTTGCCGTCACGGATCGCGTCGAGGTATGCCGCTCTGGCCGCGATCGTCGACATCGTCGTGTCGACGAATTCGGCCGGCTTGAACATGCCGGACATAAACGAGTCCGCGAAGGTGTTGGAGATATAATCCACGCCCTTTTTGCCCGTGATGAAATCACTGTCCATCTGGAACTGCCGCAGCTTGCCGGTCGAAAACTCCAGCGCCGCCTGCGCGATGGAGCGCTTGCTCCGCTCTCCGAGGATCGTCGGCAGCTGCGCGATCTGGTTGACGGCCGACGAGACGTTGCCCGCGACGTTGGCCCTAGCAAAAGCCTGCGTGAGCTGCGTGCCGAGCTTCAGGATTCCGCGTCCGCCTCTGTGTTCCGCCCCGCGGTCTCCGCCGAACTGCTTCCCTGCCAGCACGTCGCCGTAGTTTTTGAGCCAGACGGCAAGATCGGAATACCGCGTATTGTTTTTCTCTGCGGCGAACAGCTCGGCGATATACTGGTCAAGCTGTTTGTTGATCTCCGCCGTTGTCGGCTCTGCGAAATCATCGACTCGCTTCAGCTCCCGCAAAAAGTCCAGCTTCTCGTCTCGCTGCCCGCTGCGGGAAAGCTCGATCGCCTCCGCCAGTGAATTTTTGAAGTCGTTCTTGCCGCCGAGGCGTGTATAATTTTCCAGCGCGCGGATCTTCTGGATGTCGTCCGTGTGGAAAAGCACGTCGGACAGGTACGTCACATAGCTCTCAAACCCGTGCACGATGTCGTACTCTGTCTGCGTCCCCTCGCGGCTCTGGAAGAACGGCGTCCATCGCTTGTTCGGCCGGAAATCCTCCGTCCTGCCCGCGATCTCTGCCGGGAGCCTCGTTGCGCTGGCGTTAAAGCCCAGCGCCTCGAACGCCTGGTTGAGCAGGTTGACCTTGTCGGCCGTGCTCAGGTGCGGCGCGTAGTAGTCGATCTTGCCGATTGGCTCGTCGCCGTGCGACACGAGAAAGTCTGCAATTGCGTTGTAGTAGTCGTCAAAGAGCTGCCGGTACTGCTTCACGGCCGCCGCACATTTCTTCTCGTCGATCTCGCCCTTGATCCCGTCCTTCTGCGTCAGGAACTGTGCGTACTGCTGCGCCCACTTGCTTTCGGCGGCGTTCAGGTCGAGGTCTGTCGCCACGCGCTGGATCTCCGCCTCTCTTGCCTCCGCGTCCGGGCTTGCCTTCTGCGCGGTCTCCATCTTTGTCAGCTCCGTCACGGCCTTCTGGATCGCGGCCTTGTTCGGCGACTGGTTGATCCGCTGCACGGTCGCCTCGATGTCGAGGGCCATGTGGACGTAGGCACTCTCGGCCTTGTTCAGGCCCTTGACCTTGTCGCCCTCGCCCTGGAACTCGCGCACCGCGTCGAGCTGCCGGTTCATCCAGCGCAGTCTCTCCGCCTCGTTTCTCGTTACCGGGTCGAAGTAGTACCGGTTGATCTCCTCGCCGCGCTTGTCGCCGAACATCTTGAGCATCGAGCGCTGCGGCGTCCGGTAGTTGAGTACGAGCAGGGCCTCCTTGTCAAAGCCGCCCGGATCGCTCATCAGCTCCAGTTCGTCCGGCAGCAGCTCCATGGCCTTGTAGAGCAGCGCGTCGCGGATCGCGTACTTGCGCTGCAGCCGCAGGTCCTCACCGAGCATGCGCTTGTCGATGTACAGGTTGGCGAGGTCCGTCACCGTGTCCCACCTTGCCGTGTCCGGGATGTCGGCGTAGGAGTATCGCCCGGCCGCGATGTCGCGCGCGAAGTTCTTTTCGAGCGCCGTCGCGCCCCACCGGCGCTCCGCCTTGGAGATCAGCTTGTCGGTCTGGTATTCCGCCTCGGCCCTCTGCCGCATCTCCTTGGTCGTCCGGTAGTCCGTCACGCCCATGTCGATCTTGACGCCGATCTTGTCGAGCGCCGGGGTCGCGCGGAAGCTGTCCTTTGCCACGCCCTCGGCCGCCACGGTCGTCGCCCTTGCCGGGGCCTCTCCGTTCCGGTATGCCGCTGCGTCCGCGTCCGCTCTGGCCTTCTTGGCTGCGTTCAGGCGGTTCGCCGCCTCCTGCGGTGTGTACATGCCCTGCTTTGCCGCAAAGTCCGTCTCCACGGCGCGCCAGCCGCCGTTCTTGCGCGGCTCCACGCGCCATCGCTTCCCGGTCACGGCCTCCAGCAGCTCCACGGCCTGCTTGGGCGACAGGTCCGTCGTCTGCGAGTAAAACGGCACATCCTTGCCCCATACAAACCCCTGCGGCATGGCGTTCGTTTGCTGCTGCACCCAGTCCCGGAAATAGCTCTCGCTCAGGATCGGCTCACCCCGGTCGTCCGCATACCCGAGCACGTCCTCCGGCTGCGTTTCCTCCCGGTCGCTTGCCAGTTCCTTCCCGCGGATGCCGTTCTCGCGGATGTCCTGCAGCTCCTCCTGCACGGAGAATTTCTGCAGCGGCCCGATCACGCTTGTAAATTTTTCTCCGGATATCTTGACACCGTCGTCGTCATATGCTATACTTCCAATATAGCCGTCCTTGTGCGAACCGTCTGGGCTACCGCTTTGGTAGCCCAGCGACCGAAGCACCTGGGCGGCTCTTTTTGCGTCTGTGTACAGCACATCGCTGTCCTCCAACGAGAGTCTGCCCCCATCCTTCGTGTATGCACTGTTTACCTTCTGCATCCCCTCAAACCTGTATCCGCCTTCCGTCGGAAGCAGGTCCAGCACGACCTGCACGGCTTTCCCATTCTCGGCTCTGACGTCACCGAACATGACGAGCCGGGTGTTTGCGTTTTCTGTGTCTACCGCTCGGCTCGCCAGCACGATTGCGGGGTTTTCCAGCACCTGCGGGAGCGCCTCAATGGTCTGCAGGCTCATCTCCTTATGGGTTCGCATGATCTTGGATATCTTCCACCCGTTCAGGTAGATGTTCCCGTCCTCTGCTCCCAGATTCTGCAAAACGGGGCCTGTCGTTCCTAATATCAGCCGCTCGTTCCCGTTGCGGCCTCCCCGGTCCCATCTCTCCAGGTCACTCTTGTACTGCTCGTTGATCTCTGCAGAGATACCTCCGCCCCCGCGGAACAGCGTGTTTTCATCCGCGCCCTTCGGCGCGGTTTTTCTTCGCTCCTCCTGCGCCATGCGGTATCGCTCGGACACATTGCGCGCCTCGATCTCTCCCGCCGTGTTGAGGTACATCTCGTAATACGCGGACTGCGGGTTCTCCATCTTCCGCTGGAGGTCAAGCAACCGCCGGAACCACTCGTTTTTGTAGAGCTCCTCATACAGCTTGTCCTGCTCTGCCTCGTATTTCGCGTACCGCTTCCCCGCCTCACTCTCCGGGTCTGCCGTAAACGTCGCCTCCATCTCGCGGTCCAGCTCGTTGTAGCGGATCACCTTGTTTTGGTCTGCCTTGTCGAGGCTGGTCAGGATGCGGCTGTAAAGCTCCTGCGCGCGGTCGCTTGCCGTGTCGCCGCTCTCATACTCGCGTGCCGCCCAGTATTCCGGGCTGGCTCCGCTCTCCCAGCCCTCGATCTGCTGGATCGCGTGCTGGATCTCGTGCAGCATGGTCCCGACTTTCGCGCCGTCTCCCGGCTTGTCCTCGGAGATCGTGATGGTGTTGGTGCTCGGGTCATAGCTTCCGTTCTTGCTTCCCGTGTCGCTCTCCAGCCGGACCTTGACATTCCGCAGCTCCGGGTACGCCTCATAGAGCGAGTCATGCTCCAGTACGTCCGCAAGCGTCGCGTTCCCGCTTTCTACCCGCTCGCGCAGCCTCGCATACTCTCCGCTCCAGATATCATCCAACTGCTCCATGCGCTGCATTTCGCTTTCGCTGATCGTGCCCTCGAACATCTTCTGCAGCAGGTCCTGATATTCCGCATAGTCGGCATGATCCTCCCGGAACTGTGCATCTCCGCCGCCGCGGTATTCCGCCTCGCTGTTATCGATCTCAAAGCGCCAGCTCTGGCCGTCCATGGTGCGCGTCCATCCGGTCTCCTGCCAGATTTCCTCGCTGCTCGCGCCCTCCTGCTCCATCTGCTCGGCGAGCTGCAGCGTCTGTGAGTTCGCCGTTCTGGCCTTCTGCCCGGCAAGCGAAAATCGCCCCTCCGGGCTTCCCCTCGTCTCCTGCGAGGTCTGCGCCGGTTCGGACGCCCGCTCGCTCTGCTGCACTTCGCTCTGCACAGCCTCCGTGAACTGCGTCGCGCCCGCGCGGAACCGGTTCATGCCGGCGTAGGCGTCTGCGAGGACCTCCTCGTAAACGTCCTCCATGCTCTGGTAGGCCCCGCTGTAGCTCTGCACATACTCGCGCGCCACCTGCTCAAATGCTTCCTCGCCGAACGTCTCCCGGACCTTTTGCAGCGCCTGCTGCACGAGGGCCGGGTCTTTGTTTCCCCGGACGTGGAAGAGCTCATGCTGCGCCAGCTGCCCGCCGTCATACTGGATGTCCGTCGCGCTGACGACGGCGCGCTTCACCGCCGCGTCATATACGCCGTTGATGCGCATCAGCTGATCTCCCCGCTGCATGGCCATCGATCCGCGCACAAAGACGACGTCCACGCCGAGCTCCGCCCCAGCCTGCTTTGCCGCCCGCATCCCGTCGTCATACATGCTCTCCGGGATCACGGCCAGCGTCACGGCATCCGATCCGCCCCGCACGAGTTGCGCAAGGCTGGTGTCGCTCTGCAGGCTGGCGTAACGGTTCAGCCGTTCCGCTCTTGCTGCGTCTTCGGGCCGTAGATTCGCTCGACGATTTGCCGGACCATTTTCTCCTGCTCCGGCGTAAGCGTTCCGCCGCTCTCCTTCTGCCGCTGCTGCTCCTGCTGCCATGCCTCCAGTCTGCTCTCCGGTACCCAGACCTGCATCCCGTTGGCTGCCTCCATCAAAAATCTCCGTTCTGCCATTGTCGATTCCTCCGGTTTCTGCCGCATTCACGGCGGCGTTTGTTTCCGCTTCCGCGCGGATGGTGTTGACGCCCTGCGCAGCCTCCTGCACGGTCTCCTGCTCTGTCTCGGTCTGCGGCGTCCCCTCTCCGTATCTCGCGTTGAGATACGCCTGCAGGTTCGCCGTCGCGCCCTCGTTGATCATGCTCAGCTCGTTTCGGAGGTTCAGGGCCGTCATGGCATCCATCGTGCCATCCTGCACGGCCTTGTCAAGATAGCTTTCGGCCGTCCGGGCCATTTTCGCGATCTCTGCATCCATGCGGCCGGTCATCGCAAAATTCGCTGCGTTCTCCTCTGCACTGTCCCATGCCTGCCGGATCTGTCGCACATTCTCCTCCAGCGTCTCCTCCGAGAAGGTCTTGGCGTCTACGCCTTCGATGCTCCCTCTCGCATCCGCGATCACGCGCTCGGCATCCGTCCCCCGGTATGCCTTCCCCGCGCCGGTCTTGGACCAGTATGCCTCGGCATCCACGAGATTCCGATATACCGTGTTGTACTCGTTCACGGCCTGCGCCCAGCTCTTCTTGGCTGCGCTGCGCTGCACATGGTCCCATCCGTTGGCAAGCATCAGATCCTCGTCGCCCGCCAGAAACTCGACGGCGTACTTCTCCATCTGGAGGTTCAGCTCGCCGCGGTCGCTCTGCGCTGCCGCGTCGAACATCGTGATGCGCTTGGCGTTGCCCTCGTGGTCGTTTTTGGCCAGCACTTCGGCCGTGTCCGGTCCGATGCTCAGGATCATCGCCAGCGCAAAGCCGGAGATAAACTCATCCCGCAGCTCGTCCCAGCTCAGGTTTGCCTCGCCGGTCAGCGCATAGTCCAGCGCGGCCGATCCGATCGCAGAGGCCACCTCTTCGAGGCCCTCGCCGATGCGATCAAATGCCGCGGATGAAACGATCTTTCGGATCGTCTCGTTGTTGGTCATCTTGTAGACAAGCTCCGTCACCTTTCCGGTGTCCCCGGCGTCGATCAGCGGGTTTCCGCCGAAGAGCATGTTTGTGCCATATTCCAAAAGGCCGCCCGCGGCGAAGCGGATAAACTGCTCGCCTCTCGCATCCCCGTTGCTCTCTGCCTCGCCGTAGGAGTTGATCGCCGCGAAGCTGCTCGTCACGATGTTGCTTCCCTGCTTGGCCATCTGCGCAAACTTCTCGGCCTTCGTCGCGGCGCTCGTCACCAGCGGCGATACCTGTCGGCTACCACCCGCAAAATTAGCCATCGTCCCCGTCGCCGCTCCGGCAATTGTGGCGGAGGCCGCCCTTTTCCGCGCGGCCGTCGTCCGGCCCAGAAGTAC
>OGRU01002914.1_pt1 | contig 10684 bp, 9 predicted proteins | sample 1553541 | NCBI WGS metagenome assembly OGRU01 (sample SAMEA2580068, study PRJEB22360) | human gut metagenome | biome: human gut; feature: human-associated habitat; material: faeces | place: Denmark | collected 2008/2010 | reverse complement strand
AAAAGATGCGGAAAGTCAGGATGCACAGAAAGTTACCGAAAAGAAAGACAGTGAGCAAACAAAACAGGAAGAGTAAATTATGTTTGATATTCAGGAAGAACTGAAAAAACTCCCGGCAAAGCCGGGGGTATATCTGATGCATAATGCACAGGATGAGATTATCTATGTCGGTAAGGCAAGAATCCTTAAGAACCGTGTGCGTCAGTATTTTCAGAGTAGTTATAATAAGAGTGTAAAAATCCAGCACATGGTTTCTCACATCGCTTATTTTGAATATATCATCACAGACTCGGAGCTTGAGGCTCTGGTTTTGGAATCTAATCTGATTAAAGAACACCGTCCACATTACAATACGATGCTGAAAGATGACAAGAGTTATCCATATATTCGTGTCACAGTGCAGGAAGATTATCCGAGAATTTTATTTTGCCGTCAGGTGAAAAGGGATAAATCGAAATATTTCGGTCCGTATACGAGTGCGGGGGCGGTGAAGGATACAATTGAACTAATGAGAAAAGTATACAAAATACGGAGTTGTAGCCGGTCATTGCCTAAAGAGATAGGGAAGGACCGGCCCTGTCTTTATTATCAGATAAATCAGTGTGATGCACCGTGTCAGAATTATATTTCTAAAGAAGAGTACCGCGCCCATGTGGATAAGGCGTTGAAGTTTTTAAATGGCGATGAGAAAGAAATCATAAACAGTCTGGAAGAAAAAATGAAAAAAGCGGCCGCAGAACTTGAGTTTGAGCAGGCTGCCGAGTATCGTGATTTAATTGAAAATGTAAAACGAATCGGTGAGAAGCAGAAAATCAATGATACTGGTGGAGATGACAGGGATATTATTGCTATGGCAAAGGCCGGCGATGAGGCAGTTGTGGCTATTTTCTTTATCCGAAGCGGCAAGCTTCTCGGCAGAGATCATTTTCATATGACAGGAATCGGAGACAGTGAAAAGCAAGAGATTATCACGGACTTTATTAAGCAGTTCTATGTAGGGACTCCATTTATTCCAAAAGAAATTTTAACGCAGGAAGAAGTTCTTGATCAGGAAATTCTTGAAAAATGGCTTTCAGATAAGCGTGGAAGTAAAGTGATTTTTGCTATGCCGAAGCGTGGAAGTAAACATCAGATGATGGAGCTTGCAAGAAAGAATGCACAGAATGTTCTCGCACAGGACAGTGAGAAATTAAAGAGAGAAGAACGCAGAACAATTGGTGCGGTACATGAATTAGAGCAGGCATTAGGAATTGGGAACTTAAACCGTATGGAGGCATTTGACATTTCCAATACAAATGGATATGAAAATGTTGCTTCAATGGTTGTTTTTGAAAAAGGTAAGGCTAAACGAAGCGATTATCGTAAATTTAAGATAAAAACCGTAGCCGGACCGGATGATTACCATTGTATGGAAGAGGCGTTAGAGAGAAGATTTTCCCACGGTATCAGGGAGCAGAAGGAGCGGGAAGAAAAGGGACAGGATATGGAACTTGGAAGTTTTACCCGTTTTCCGGATATTCTTATGATGGATGGAGGAAAAGGCCAGGTAAACATTGCATTACAGGTTCTCGAAAAGCTGGGATTAACTATTCCGGTCTGCGGTATGGTAAAAGATGATTTCCATCGTACAAGAGCCTTATATTATAACAATGAAATCATTGAATTTCCTAAAAATTCGGAAGCATTTCGGATGATAACCCGTCTGCAGGATGAGGCGCATCGTTTTGCAATCACATATCATAAAGCACTCCGTGGAAAAGAGCAGGTACATTCGGTACTTGATGATATTAAAGGTATCGGTCCCGCACGAAGAAAAAGCCTGATGAAGCATTTTAAGGATATCGGAAAAGTAAAAGAAGCTTCCGTGACAGAACTTTGTGAAGCAGATGGAATTACAGAAAATGTAGCTGAAGAAATTTACCGCTTTTTTCATGAGGATACTTCTAAAAAAAATGGGGATGTGGTATGATAAATATATCAGATGTGAGATGATTCCCACCTCGCAGCAAGAATGCCGGGGCATTCTTGAATGGTGTGGATACTGGTATAATACTAACGTAGCTCTGCAAAATTATACACAGGGAGAATAGTACTGCTGCTGAGTGATTCAATACAAACCAAAGAATATGGGTTTTACGATGAAGAAGAGTAAAGAAGTAATTTTGGCTGGCAGATACTGTGGGTGAATCTTACTGTGTAGTTTGCAAGAGAAATAAACTTAATGAAAAATGGATATGTACTCTCGGAGTCTTTCTTGCACTTGCTTTTGTGGCTGATTTTCCGCCAGTCGCACCCGAATTTCATCAACGTACGCACCGCGTACGCCTCAAAAATTTGGACACAACTGACAAAAAATCTTCTCACAAAATCAAGCACAAAAAGATTCTGAGAGTACATCGGATAATTACGGAGGGAATTATGTACAAGGTAAAACTTACAGAATTTGTAAACAAGATGAATTTAAAAAGCCTGTTACCAGATATTGATACAGACAGCATTATGATTGAGCAGTCTGCGGTAAACCGTCTTGCATTGCAGCTTGCCGGATTTTTTGAACATTTTGATTCAGAAAGAATTCAGGTAATCGGTAATGTTGAGGCAGCATATATGAAGCAGCTTGCACCGGAATCTATCCCGCCTCTTTGTGAGAAGATTTTCAGCTTTAATATTCCATGCCTTGTATTTTGCCGTGGATTAGAGCCGTCACAAGAGATGCTTGATACAGCAGAAAAGAACGGTGTTCCAATCTTTACAACAGAGATGACAACTTCAGATTTTATTGCGAACTCTGTACGCTGGCTGAGCGAGGAACTTGCTCCACGTATTTCCATTCATGGTGTTTTGGTTGACGTATACGGCGAAGGTGTTTTGATTATGGGTGAGAGTGGAATCGGAAAGAGTGAGGCGGCTCTTGAACTGATTCACCGTGGACACCGTCTTGTATCCGATGATGTTGTTGAAATACGTAAAATCAGTGACGACACCCTTCTGGGAACATCTCCAGATATTACAAGACATTTTATCGAACTTCGTGGTATCGGTATTGTTGATGTAAAGACATTGTTCGGTGTGGAAAGTGTAATGTATAACCAGACAATTGACATGGTTATCCGTTTAGAAGACTGGAACAGAGAAGCAAACTACGACAGACTTGGCCTTGATGAAGAATATATTGAGTTCCTCGGCAATAAGGTTGTCTGCTACTCTATTCCAATTCGTCCGGGTCGTAACCTTGCGGTTATCGTAGAGTCCGCAGCGATTAACTATCGTGCGAAAAAAATGGGATATAATGCAGCACAGGAACTTTATAACCGTGTAACGGGAAGTCTTTCTACGAATAAAGAAGAACAGAAAGAACAGTAATTAAGATTTGCAAAAGAGCTAAAGTGTGTTTGGAAAATCTGAAAGCAATCTAATCCTCTGATTTATGGTATATCAGATGTGAGATGACTCCCATATCGCAGCAAGAATGCCGGGGTAATCTTGAATTTGCAGAAAGTATTTTTCGGATACATGCTGATTATGAACAGGTAATTTTTTGTTTAGGAATTTTTAACAAGAATCATATATGAAACTTTTTTGCACAACAAATGTTCTGGGAGATAACAAAAATATTAGCTTTTTTTGGCACTTTATCTAAAGGGAGCGAGAAAGCTCCCTTTTATTTTGTGTTTTTTCCACATTGTACTTCCCCACGTTTTAGAGTATCATATAGTATGTATCTAAATATAGGATGCAACTATATAGTTGTTTTAAGTGTTTTAGATAGGAGATATATAGGAGATATTATGAATAAGGAATTCCTTCAGAATTTGAGAGAGCAGATTAAAGCAGGAACAGTAACAGAGCAGGAACCGATGAATAAGCACACAAGTTTTGCCATTGGAGGCCCGGCAGATGTTTTTGTTCAGCCGGCAACAAGGGAAGAAATCAGAAGTGCGGTTTATTGTGCAAAAGAAGCGGGGATTCCTTTTTTTGTTATGGGTAATGGAAGTAACCTGCTGGTATCGGACGAAGGTTTTCGAGGAATGATTATCCAGATAGGTAAGAACTTCCAGGCAATTTCTGTGAAGGATACAGTAATTGAAGTGCAGGCGGGTGCTTTGCTTAGCAGAACAGCCAGAGCTGCATGGAATGCCGGACTCACCGGTTTTGAGTTTGCGGCAGGAATCCCTGGCTCCGTAGGTGGAGCAGTTGCCATGAATGCAGGAGCATATGGCGGTGAAGTGAAAGATGTCCTTCTTGATGCGGAAGTATTGACGCAGGAGGGAGAATTTCTTACATTAACGGGAGAGGAATTAGATTTGTCTTACCGTCATAGCTGTATTTTTGAGAAAAACTACGTTGTTTTGTCTGCGCGTTTTTCATTTGAAAAAGGTGAGTCTGATAAGATTAAGGCACGAATGGATGAGCTGGCCAAAGCCAGAAGAGAGAAACAGCCTTTAGAGTTTCCAAGTGCGGGAAGTACTTTTAAGAGACCGGAAGGTTATTTCGCAGGAAAGTTAATTCAGGATGCCGGATTAAAAGGCTATACCGTAGGCGGTGCACAGGTATCCGAGAAGCATAGCGGATTTGTGGTTAACCGTGGCGGGGCGACAGCAGAAGAGGTAGCTTTTTTAATAAAACAGGTACAGAAAAAAGTAATGAAACAGTTTAATGTTATGATGCAGCCGGAAGTCCGCTTTGTCGGATTTGCGGATACAGAGGTGAGAGAGTGAGATTTGTAATAGTTTCCGGCATGTCTGGTGCAGGAAAGAGTACCGCATTAAAGGTTCTTGAGGACTTTGGTTTCTTTTGTGTGGACAATCTGCCAGTTGCATTGCTTCCGAATTTCGGAGAGATTGCTTCTGACAGACAGACTGAAGTAGACAAAGTGGCGGTAGGAGTTGATATCCGTAACGGAGAACAGCTCACCAGATTAAACAGTCAGTTAGAAGTCTTGTGTGAACTTGGAATAGAATATGAGATTCTGTTTTTAGATGCAGAAGATGAGACTCTTGTCAAGCGATATAAAGAGACAAGAAGAACCCATCCGCTCGCAAAGGAGGACCGCATAGAAACGGGGATTTCCAGAGAGCGTGAGATGATTTCTTTTATCCGGGACAGGGCAGATTATATTATTGATACAACGACTCTTCTTACCAGAGAATTACGACAGGAAGTGGAGAAAATTTTTGTCGGGAATGAGGAATATGGTAATTTTATTATCACAGTACTCTCCTTCGGATTCAAATATGGAATCCCTTCAGATGCTGATTTGGTATTTGATGTGCGTTTTCTTCCGAATCCTTATTATGAGCAGGCATTGCGTCCGCTCACAGGTAATGACCGTTCCATTCAGGAATATGTCATGAAGAATGGAGACGGCCGAAAGTTTCTTGATAAACTGGAAGATTTAATGCAGTTTCTTATCCCACGTTATTTAGACGAGGGAAAGAACAGCCTTGTTATTGGCATCGGCTGTACCGGTGGCAAGCATCGTTCTGTTACGATAACGAACGGGCTTTATGCAAGGTTGAAAAAGTTTCCGTATACCGTTCGTATGGAACACCGGGATATTGAGAAAGACGCCCGGACAAAAGGAAAGTAATCGAGTAATTGATGTAAGGAGATAGAATATGTCATTTTCTTCTGAAGTAAAAGAAGAACTTTCTCATGTGGACGGTCACGAAAATCACTGCATGATTGCGGAACTTGCCGCAATTATTGGACTTTGTGGAAAAATCAAATGTGAAGATGGAAGATATTCTCTCATTCTTCACACGGAAAATGTATCAGTAGCCAGAAGATTTTATTCTCTGATTAAAGACGTTTTTCATTTTCAGCCGCAAGTTTCTACAACACAGCATGAATTTTTAAAAAAGAATCGCTTTTATATGATTTCCATAGAGGAATCTGGACAGACGTTAAAGATTTTAAAGACAGCACAGCTTATAAATAATCTTGGACAGATGGACGAAGAATTTTCTGTGAAAGATAATCCGGTATTGCAGCGTACCTGCTGCCGCAGAGCATTTTTGCGCGGAGCATTTCTTTCTGCCGGTTCTATCACAGACCCGGAGAAGAATTATCATTTTGAAATTGCCTGCATATCAAGTGAGAAAGCAGCGCAGATAAAAGAATTGTTTGAATTTTTTGGATTAGAGGCGAAGATTGTACTGCGAAAGAAATATTATGTAGTTTACTTAAAAGAAGGTGCTATGATTTCGGACACATTGAATATAATGGAAGCACATATTGCTCTCATGAAGTTTGAGAATGTACGCATTTTAAAAGATGTGCGTAACTCAGTAAACAGGAGAGTAAACTGCGAAGCAGCGAACATAAATAAGACCGTATCTGCAGCGAGAAAACAAATTGAAGATATTGAATATATAAAAAATACAGTTGGTTTAGAGCGATTATCCGAGAACCTTCGGGACATTGCCTATGCCAGGTTAGAGGAACCGGATGCAACATTAAAGGAACTTGGCGAAAAACTTAGTTCTCCAGTAGGAAAGTCCGGTGTGAATCACAGATTAAGAAAACTGAGTCAAATTGCTCAGGATATTAGGGAAAAAGGGCATCTGTAATATTTTTTCAGTATTTGCTTTGGCAAAGCTGAAAATACTAAGATAAATTTATTTCATTTATAGCAAAATAGGAGGTTAACATGATTTCAAGAGAGATGGAGATTAAAATCCCTTCAGGATTAGACCCAAGCACCATTGCGTTATTCATTCAGATTGCAAGCCAGTATGACAGCAGTGTATATGTGGAGGTGAAAAACAAAAAGGTGAATGCCAAGAGCATTATGGGAATGATGACTTTAGGTGTTCCAGCAGGTGGAAAGATTAATGTAATTGCAAAAGGCGATGATGAAACAAAAGCAATTGAACATATAGGTAAGTATTTGAATAATGATTTGGCTCATTAGAAGAGACGAATCCTTGTAAAGAAATAATCCCCAGATGTGACTTTAGTCGCGGTGGTTTGAATGCTCGCATCCAAATCTTGCTCCGAAGCCACATCTGGGGATTATTTTTTTGTAAGGATTCTGATTTTGCCAGGCTTCGGGGGTTCGTCTGTTTAGCCACCAACCTCACTATTGCAGAGGCCGCAGGCCGTAATACCCGTAGATTAGCCTTTCATCAAATGAAATCAGAGCCCATTTTCCATCCTTAATTCCGAATACGATTTTTCCCGTAGTTTTTCTCGTTGGGCCGTTTTTCTTTGTTTCTTTGTACCAGTTTTTCAAGTTCTCAGATATGTCAATTTTTTCGATGGATGTCTGGCTGCTTCCTCCTAAGAGGGAGGAGATAGAGTTCTTTATGGAAGTCCATAAAGAGGAGTTTCCATCGGTAATCTGGGATTTGATTTCATCATAGATGGTTCCTGGCAGGCTGTAGAAGTCGATATTTTTTGTAGTGACGGTTACAGTGCAGGAGTTATAGGTTGCGGAGACATCGGTAATTTTGTAAGATGCCTGATCGACCATCTCATCACATAGAGTAGTTACGTCAATACTGTCAACATCTACGAGTGAGCCGAGTTCGCTATCACCGATGTATGTTTTTAATTGTTGTTTTACGAGTTCTCTTACGTTTGGTTCGGACTTCAGTGGTTCCGGTAAATCGGAAGGAGCCACGTCGGAGAAGTCCATATTTTTGGCGTAAGTGAAAATCTGCCTGGTTGCTTCCCGGCAACCTTGTTTTACGCGGGAAATGTAATAAAAGTATCCTCCGATTCCGCCTGCGATAAGGCAGCAGATAAGAATAGCTGCAACGATCGGTACAAAGCTTTTTCTCTTAGGGGCAGGTTGATTTATGTCATTACCTGATGATACCTGATTGTAAACTGCATTGCTTAAAGGGGTGTGACATTTTTTACATATCTTTTCGTTCTCATCATAATATGTGCCACAGTTTGGACAATTCATGAGCAGTCCTCCTTTTTATAATAAAATTTTGAATCGTTCAGAAACATGCAAATTTAGTTGATTTTTGTTTTGATTAGTTATTATAGAAATTATTTTTTCTTCTTTTTTCATAAAATAATCTGAAAAACATAGTTAGTATGCCTTCTTTTATATTTAAAAGTATAGGGGCTTTTTTTGTGTGTGTCAAGATAAGAGGTTTTTCGATTTTTCCCTGTATGGATAGACAAAAATTGCCGAAAAAGTTACAATAATAGCAAGTGATGATTATCAAAATCAAGTACAAAAAGATTCCGAGAGCAGATTATTGAATATAGGAGGGACAGATGTGAGAGGGAAGAAAGCAATTTTATGTATAGGCTATATTATTGTGGCAACGATTTGCATTGTAAGTATTGCGCTTTTATTTTTCAGCAGGAATAAGAATGAGAGTGAAAAATCGAAAAGAACAATCGGTGCTTTGTATATGACAATGAATAACCCGTATTTTGAAGTGATTAATGAGGAGATTAAAGCGGTTGTGGAAAGTAAGGGCGATGTGCTTGAAACAAGGGATTCGGGCATGGATGCGAAAGTGCAGGCAAAGCAGGTGGAGAAATTTATTGAAGAAAAAGTGGACTGTATTCTGATTAACGCTGTGGACTGGAAAAAAATAGGCTCTTCATTAGAAAAAGCAAAAAAAGCAGGGATTCCGGTGATTGCTGTGGATGCGTTGATTTATAACCGGAGTTTTGTAGATGGTACGGTTGTTTCAAATAATTATCAGGCAGGAGAACAGTGTGCGAAAGATTTAATGAAACGGAGAAAAAAAGGGAAGATTCTTTTTTTAGTTCAGTCGGAAAATAAATCGGCAATCGACCGAATTAAAGGATTTAAGGAAACACTTGAGAAGGCTGGATGGAAGTATGAGAATGTAGGAGAACTTGAATGTCAGGGGCAGCTTGAACTTTCTCAGCCGCTGGTGGAAAAAGTTTTAAATAAAACGAAAGATATTGATGTGGTAATGGCATTAAATGATCCAAGTGCAATGGGGGCGATGGCTGCGTTAGATGCGGAGCATATGTTATCAGATGTTCTTGTATATGGGGCGGATGGTTCGCCGGAGGCTAAAACGATGATCTATGAAAATAAGATGGCGGCAACTTCAGCACAGTCACCAAGAACTACCGGAAAGAAAACTGTGGAAATGCTTTACAAAATTCTTGATGGAAAGAAAACTGAAAAGCAGTGCATTGTTCCTGTTTCCCTTATTACAAAAGACAATATAAATGATTATAGCCTGTCAGGATGGCAGTAAGAGGAAGGAGGAATATCAATGGAAAAAAGAAAGGACGCGGCAGGATATCAGCACCAGTGTTTTACGATGATGGTATTGCTTAATGTGATTATTGTTCTCTTTCTTACTTTTACCATCGTATTGACACAGTACAGGGTGGCGGCGGCTCAGGAAGCACAAAAATTTATTGGAACGCTTAAGGTGATGCCGGAAAGACCGGAACAAAGAATCATTATGGTAATATTTTCTCTCTTTTTTTTATGTGGGATTATTTATTACAAGAGAAAAAATGAGGCCGAGGGCAAAGAGAAGGTTTTACTGTGGAATGTGTTCGAGATTATCTTTCTTATTTTTGTATTGAAAGAGTTAGATATGTCTTATAATGGAGTGATTTTTCTTGTAGTAGCGGATATGCTCACCTATGTCGAGGACAGGAAAAATAAATTGATATTTTTATTTATTGCATTTTTATGTTACATGGTATGCAGTTACAATCTTGTCACGATGTTTATTCCATTAAATTCTTTTGAGACGTGGGCTGCATTTTATGACTGGAATACAGAAAGGATTTTTCTCAGTGTAAAGACAATTTGTGAGATTACAAATATGGTCTTGTTTCTAATATACATTGTTATTCTTATGATGAAGGACCGAAGAGAGAGAGAACGAATCAAGCTTTTAAATGAACAGTTGCAAAAAGCAAATGAACAGCTTCATGAGTTCGCTCAGGAAAAAGAATTAATGGGAGAGACGAAAGAGAGAAATCGCCTGGCAAGAGAAATCCATGATACGCTGGGACATATTTTAACAGGAATATCAGTTGGGATTGATGCGGTACTGGTACTTATGGACATTGCACCAGATAAAGCGAAAGAACAGCTGGAAGGAATCGGCGATACTGCAAGACGTGGGCTTCAGGATGTCCGCCGTTCGGTAAGAAAGTTAAAGCCAGATGCATTAGAGCGAATGTCACTGAACAATGCGATTCATCAGATGATAGAGGATATGTCAAAGGTCACGAACACGAAAATTTACTTTGTTTCTTATATGGAAGAACTTGAATTTGAGGCAGATGAGGAGGAAGTCATTTACCGTATTATACAGGAGAGCACGACCAACGCTATTCGCCACGGAAAGGCAACAGAAATCTGGATTCGTATTAGCGAAAAAGATGAGGAGCTGATGATTATCATCAGTGATAATGGCTGCGGTTGTGAGTCAATAAAAGAAGGCTTTGGTTTAAAACATATAAGAGAAAGGGTAGAGCTTCTAAATGGTAAGGTTAACTATCAAGGAATGATCGGGTTTACGATTATTGCGAAGATACCGATTCGAAATAAGCTGACTGGAAAAAAGGATAGAGATGAGTTAAATAATCTCGCAGACAACAATGACAAAGCGAAGGACAGTCAGTGAAAATAGGAAAGAGGGCATTTTGAAATATATCAAGAAAATGTCGGCAAGATAAAAATAGAACTAAAATGAGATATTAT
>OGRU01002913.1_pt1 | contig 10686 bp, 5 predicted proteins | sample 1553541 | NCBI WGS metagenome assembly OGRU01 (sample SAMEA2580068, study PRJEB22360) | human gut metagenome | biome: human gut; feature: human-associated habitat; material: faeces | place: Denmark | collected 2008/2010 | reverse complement strand
GAGCAAAGATAATGTTTATCCATTTAATTTACCGTATATTTCCTCGGATAATTGAATAAGATCGCCAATAAGGCGCCTGCCCCCAATAGATACGGGTAGTAAAGATATTGCATGATCTCGATAGGGGAGACATGCCCGAGTCCGGCGGCCATCAACATCTGGGCGCCGTAGGGGATGATTCCCTGTACGAAGCAAGAGAAGATATCCAATAGGCTGGCGCTGCGGCGGGGATCTATCTTGAACCGGTCCGCTATATCCTTGGCGATCGGGCCGGCCATGATGAGGGCGATCGTATTGTTGGCCGTGCAGAGGTTGGCGAAGCTCACCAAGGCCGCTATGCTCATCTCGGCCCCCTTGGAGGAATGGATGCGGGAGGTAAGCTTGCGGATGATCCAGTCGATACCCCCGTTATAACGGATCATCTCCAACATGCCTCCTGCCAGAAGCGTCACGATAATCAGCTCGCCCATATTGGTGATACCTAATCCCATGGAGGCGTTCCAGCCCCAGATATCAAAGCTACCGGTCCACAGACCTACTATACCGGACAGGACGATCCCGATGAATAGCACCAGCATGACATTGATCCCGCAAACGGCGGTTACCAATACCACCAGATAAGGGATCACCTTGACCCATTCGATCGGGGCCGGAGCGTAAGCGTTCTCCACGCCGCTTCCCACCAGCACGTATATCAATCCGGTCAGGATCGCTATCGGGAGGGCGATACGGATATTCACCTTGAACTTATCGGACATCTGGCAACCCTGCGTGCGGGTAGCTACGATGGTCGTATCGGATATGAACGACAGGTTATCGCCGAACATGGCGCCGCTTACCACGACACCCAGCATAAGGGCGTCCGGCATCCCCGTCTTGTCCGCTATACCGACGGCTACCGGGGCCAAGGCCACGATCGTGCCCACCGACGTACCTACCGAGATGGATATGAAGCAAGCGGCTAGGAAGATTCCGGCCGCCAACAGGTTACCGGGCAGGATGGACATCGCCAGATTCACGGTAGCGTCTACGGCACCCATCGCCTTGGCAGTCTGGGCGAAGGCCCCGGCGAGGATGAAGATCAATACCATCAGCATGATATTGCTGTTGGCCGCCCCCCGGCAGAACTGCTCGATACGGTTGCTTAATTTGCCTCCCTTGGAGATCGCTATCGCTACGATCGAGGAGATGACGAAGGCTACCGTTATCGGCATCTTATAGAAACCCCCCGCCACGATAGACACCACCAAATAAGTCAATAAGAATACCACCAGCGGCGTCAACGCCCATGCGTTCGGTCTGCGTTCCAACTCCCCCATTTTCTTATCTCTCCTACATTTAACTGTCAACTGTCAATTCTCAACTGTCAACTCTTAGAAGGAGAACCGCAGCGCTATACGCACGCCCCCCTTCTTGATATTCGGTTGGTCCAGATACGTCAACCGGCGGTAATAATCGATCCGTAATATCTTGAAGATGTTCTCCAGACCTACGCTGGCCTCTAGGTAAGGCGTACGGCCCATCGGCGAGGTTCCCTCGGGGAAGCGGTATAGTCCCGTCGGGTCCAAGGCCGGGTTATTCTTATCGGTCAGTCCTCCGTAGAAACCGCTGAACGATATCACCTCACGCAAACGTAGCCACTTCACGCCGGGAATACGGTTTAAGATCCATCCCTTCATATAATACGTGAAGTAGAACGAAACATACTGGTCGCTTACGAACTCCAGCGCACGCATCATGTTGAAGGCTTGCGGCTGGATCGTGATGGACTGGTTGGTATTCGGCATGATGAGCAAGGGGAAAGGGACCTTGTCCCATACCTTGCCCGCCGTCACCAAGGCGTCGATATGTCCGAAGGAAGAGAGCCAGATCCGTTTCTCGGCGCTGATCTCCGTATGGTTGTAGTTGAAGTCGCCCCCCAACACGTTCTTCAATCCCATCTGATGGGATAGCTTGAATACGGGAGCGTCTTTCGAGAGGTTGAAAAGCGAGTTCTTACCCTCTCGTCCGTTATAGGCACGCTCGCCCGGGGCGAAACGAAGCTGGGCCCCTAGCTCCGTGTTGGTGAAACTCTTTAGGTTCGTCAATGTCCCGTCGGCGTTGTAACGGTCGTAGCGGAGCGTTCCGGCCGCCTCGTTGTTCTCGTTCCGCGCCCAAGTGGTAAGGGTCAGGCCATTCAGCCATTCCTTCTGGTACTGGAGCATGGTCTTGCGGATGTATTGCATCATGGTGACGGGCTCGCCCACCTTCCATGCCACGAACATATTATCCTTGCTGGTGAAGAGGAAGTCCTGACCGGGCGTATATACGTCGTACTCTTGGATCGCGGAGATGTTGTTCACCGGGCTTTCTCCCTCGTGATATTTCTTCTTGTTCACGCTATACGTCAGCTTGGCGTTATACTTTAGCTTACGGTCGTTTACGCCATAGGCCAGATAACCGCTACCGAACCAGTGCGGGTTGAGGTTTGCCGTCGTCATACCTCCCACACGCATGCGGAAGCCCTCCAGATGGTTGGCGCTGAAAGTGGTGTTCATCGGTCCGAAATCGAACTTGCTCTTATCCTTGTCCGCCGTGGTCGGGATATAACCGGTGATCAATATCTCGGCGGTCTTGATGATCACGTTGAAAGCCGGTACCTTGCGGAGTTGCGCCAGCAAGTCGTCCAAGGCGCTCTCTTTCTCTTTCAAGGGGACATGGCGGTTGTGTATCCAGAAGGTGTCGGTCTGGGCGGTGGCTTCGGGCAACTCATGGATCGGGCCGAGAAGACCGAAGATCGAGTCGGCGTTCTGCACGTCGAACTGATACTTATCGAAATTCCTTAGCTGGTGGGCATAGAGCTGTTGCGCCCCTTTTACGATATAGAAATTAACGTAGGTATTCTCGTTGGCGAGCACCCAAGTGCTATCCGGCATCCGCTTGAACTCTTGCTCGATCCGGAGCTTGTCCACCCAGTTGAGGTTGATGTTCGCCGGGGTGTTCAAGAGGAATTTCTTGACGGCGTAATTACCGTCCAGCGTGATGTACAAGCGGCCCGTGAAGCCGTAACTCTGGCTGTTTACGGGCACGAAGGCGAGATCCACACATTTATCTCCGGCAACGTCCACCGTATCCATGATATAATATTTGTAATAGGAGACGGCCAGCGTGGAAGACAGCGGGCTCACGAAACGGTTCAACAAGATATTGATATTGTTGTCGAAGATATTGACGCCCTTGAATATCTCCTCAAGGTTGGCGGTGATGGCGCCCCCATCGTCCAAGGTCTTGTCGATACCCTGCTGGCGTTTGGCCTTGGTGATCGTCTTCTCCGCCTTGGGATGTTTGCGGTAGTATTGGTCGGAGATCGTCTCACGGACGGAGATCGTCAGGATCGGTTTCCCGTTGAACTCCGAGGTATCCAGATAGTTCTTGATGAACTTGAATTTCTTCAGGAACTTATTCTTCTCGAGATTGGGGTTGAAGTCGTCCAGCGACATGCTGAGCTTCTCGTACACCTCGCTTTGGTACTCGTCCTTCGCCTCGATGCGGTTGTCGTTCTTATGCTCTATGACTTTCTTGATCAGTTCCACGGCGGGATTGTCCTTGCGGGAATATTTCTCACGTTTAGGCTTGACGACTACCTCGGCAATCTCGAACGAGGTAGGCCGGAGGAGCACGTTGAGGGCGTTGTTCTTTTGCCCCGCCTTTAGGTTTACGACCTTATTGTCATATCCAAGCGAGGATACGACCAGCCGGGTAAGCCCTTTGTCATTCTGGAGGCTGAAAGCCCCGTCATCGTCGGTCATCGCCCCGATCGTCGAGTTCTCGAACATGACGGATACGTAGGATAGGGGTTCCCCGCTTACGGAGTCTCTCACGATTCCGGACGCGGAAGTTATGCTCTGGGCGTATAGGACGGAAATGCCGGTCACGAATTGTAACAGGACTAGCAAAGTGATATAGCGAATAGATCTTATCATGTAAATGTCTCGTTATTCCTTCACGGATAATACTGTTGGCAAAGGTATGTTTTTTTCGTGGGAGGGAGGGGGGAGAGGCTATTAATAATCATTAATCACCGGGTTTCCCACCGCTCGATGGGAAACCCGGCGGTAGAAAACGCGAGCTTCATTATTTAACGAAAAAGATCTTCATTATTTTATATCTCTGATGGCGAGTCGCTGTCGGTAGCGGGCTTGTCGCCTTCTTGTTTCTTGGCGGCTGCGGCCCTCGCCTGCGCTATGCGTTGGTTGTAGAGGGCGTTCGTCTCGTCGACCAGCGCGTTGAGGCGGCTGATGAAGGCGGCGGTCTCTTGAGTGGGCTTCACCACGCTTTGTGCGAAGGCGTAGGTGGACATCTCGTCGTATTCCTCGTCCATGCGTAGGCGGATTTTCTTGGCGCTCTCTACGGGGTCGTCCGCCTTGGCGTTGGCGCGTTGCTCGGTGAGCGTGGCGTATTGCTTGTTCTTCTCTTTCAGCGCTGCTACTACTTCGGTGAGGTTGATCGCCGCCAGCGCCTCGGGCATCCCGGCCTTGTCGAGGTCTACCAGCAAGCCCTCGATGGCGGCCGTCTCCTGCAAGTTGGCGAGGCGTGCGGCTCCGATGTAGGGCTTCACGGGAAGGTATAGCTTCTCGGCCGCCGTGCGTTGCGCCGCCAGCGGGCTTTTCGTCATTTGGGTAATAGTGGAAGTAATGAAGATCAAGAGATCATCCCTCTCCTTGTCGAGGGCGGACATCTGCGCGGTCTCCTCGCTGGCCGAGGATTGGTTCACGGCGTCGGTCAACAGGGCGAAATCGGTGGCGAAGGCCGTACGAAGTTCTTGGGGGATGCCCAGCGGGTCGTTCGGGTCGAAGCTGATCTCGTCGGGAGATTCCGAGTCGCCTCCGCCACCCGCGAGCAGGTTCCCGTAGCGGGCCATGAAGGTTCGGTACTCGGCGTTGTTCAATCTCTGTAAATAAATAATATTCACCTTGGTTATTTTTTCCATATCTGAAAATTTTAGGAGGATCGCTAGATCCGTTTTACAGTGCTAAAGGTATGATAATTTTGGGATCCAGCCACCAAAACCTATCGCATTTTTCATATATTCGGGCTTACATCGGGCATGAAATGGAATTTCAATTTTGAAATGGGGCCTACATTGGGTGCGAAACGGAATTTCAATTTTGAAACTGGGCTTGCATTGGACGCGAGGTGGAATTTCAATTTTGAAATGGGGCTTACATTGGGTGTGAAACGGAATTTCAATTTTGAGACTGGGCTTACATCGGGTGCGAGGTGGAATTTCAAATTTGAAATGGGACTTATATCGGGCGCGAGGTCAAATCTGTAAAAAATGCGAGGCCCAACCTTGGTGGCCGGGCCTCGCCGATAAATCATTTCTTCTTGATCACGATGATACGCGTGCCGCCCTCGGGCTGTACCAGATCCCCGATCTGCTTGCCATTGTCATCTAACGTAGGAACCAAGAACGGATAATATTCCGGGTTGTAATACTGCTTCGTGCTTAGGGAGCCTTCTCGGGGACGCATGGAGTAGGCGAGCACGCCGCGTCTCTACAACGCCTCCTTGTTCCACTTGTTCAGCGGGTTCTTCCCCTCGGGGGTATAGAGCTGGGCGATACGGGCGACGTAGGCTTTCTCTACCTTGCCCCGGACGATCTTCATGGTGCTGTTTACCATGCCGTTTTGCTCGGTGAAAGGCTCGGGGAGGATGGCGAAGGTGGTCGGCAACCAACGGTCCGGGAACATACTAGACAGGTCGCCTCCCTTGCGGAAACGGTCGATCTGGCGCTGGATGATACGGATGGCCTCTTCCCGGCCTTGATCGCTCGTGAGGTCCAGATTCTGGTGGGCCAGATGCTTCCTCAACCGTTCTTTGTTAGGGACCAACAGGGCGGTCGTGTACGGACTCTGGTTATTGTACAGGATCAGCTGGTCGATGCAAGAGGAATGCTCTACCAAGGCTTCCTCTATACCCTCCGGACTGTATTTCTCCCCGTCGCTTCCGATCAGCAGGCTCTTGAAACGCCCCAACACATAAAGAAGCCCGTCACGCATATATCCCATATCCCCGGTGTACAGCCAACCCTCCTTTACGGTATCGGCCGTCGATGCCGGGTTCTTCCAGTAGCCGGCCATCACGTTCTCTCCCCGGATGACGATCTCGCCTTTCTCCCCCGGAGGAAGTACGTTGCCGTCCATGTCGCAGATCTTTAGGTCGAGGGGCCGCACCAATACGCCGCTCCTGCCGAAGGTATGGGGGCGGGGGCCGTTGGTCGAGATGATCGGTGTCGCCTCGCTCAGCCCGTATCCTTGGTACATCGGGATTCCCAAGGCGTAATAGAACTTCTGCAAGTCCTTATCCAGCAAGGCGCCCCCTCCGATAAAGAACTTCAGTTCGCCCCCGAAGTTCTCACGGACTTTCGCGAACAATAGCTTGTCGAACAAACGGACCAGTGGCTTCAAGAGGACGCGGAAACCTTTTCCTTCCTCCTCGTCGCTATCCCCGTTATAGATATAACCGATCCGTAAGGCTAGGTTGAAAAGGCGGACGGCGTTCTTGCCTCGCGCTCGGATACCTTGCTCGATATTCTTCTTGAAGTTCTTCGCCAAGGCGGGGACGCTCAGTATCAGGTACGGCTTGAACTCCTTTATATTGATAGGGATATTCTTCAAGGTCTCCATACCGGTACGCCCTACCTGCACGGTAGCTACCGAGGCTCCCTTCGACATGAAGATGTAGAATCCTACCACGTGGGCGAAGCAATGGTCCAGCGGGAGGATCACCAACGTACGCCACGTATCGTCTATATCCACGCAAGTGAGCGCTTGCTCCACGTTCGCCGTATAGTTGCGGTGGGTGAGGATCACGCCTTTCGGATCGGCGGTCGTGCCGGAGGTATAGGTGATGGTGGCGTAATCATCGTTGCCCAGCGATTGCCCGATCGCCAAGAACTCCTCTAGCGGATGAATACCCAGATAGACCTTCCCCATCCGGCGTATCTCGGACAGCGGCATCTCACGGTCTTGGTATTCCGCCAGCTCGTCGAGTACGATGATCTTCCGTACGGCGGGGAGCTTATCCTTGATCGCCCGGATTTTCTTGAGTTGCTGGCCCGATACCATGATATATTTCACGTCGGCGTGGACGAGGCGGAACAGGAGGTCGTTCGCCTCCTCCAGCTTGATCGATAGGGGCACGTTCGTCGCCCCGGCGTAGAACATGGCCAGCTCGCCGATGATCCACGCGTTGCGCCCTTCGCTCAGTAAAGCCATATTATCCCCCTTTCGCACACCCAGCGATATGAGGCCCGCGCCTTCCTCATAGACGAGGTCGCGAACCTCGGAGTAAGTGGTTGGCTCGAATCGCTTGCCCGTCTTCTCCCATAAAAAAGGATTACTCGGGAATCGCTTGGCTGAACTCTCAAAAAGGTCTATAATCGTTTTCTTTTCCATATCTTTTCGTGTTTGTAAGAGGATGTGTCAAAAGTTGGTTGAGTTTATTTTTTCCATCTCTTGCAGGTAGCCGCATGCCGCTTCCACCGTAGGGACGTTCTTGATCACGATACTTCGCTTGCCATTCTGCTCCCGGAGGTTGCATTCACGGGGATGCTTTTGGATGAAGCCCAGCAGCTTGCCGAACGCCTCGCTTTGGTAATACGGGCTATCCGGGTTATTCACCAAGAAGAGGCTCATCTGCCCTTTCTTCAGGATCACTTTCTCCATGCCCAGTTTCTTGGCCATGCGGCGGAGGCGCACGATCCGGATCAACTCCTTGCCCTCCTTCGGTATCTTGCCGAAGCGGTCTTTCAGGCGCTCCGTAAAGGCGAGGATATCACGTTCCTCCTCCATATTATCCAACTCCCGGTATAGGGAGATACGCTCCGAGTCGTTGGGGATGTAGGTGGGAGGGAACATCAATTCCAGGTCGCTCTCGATATAGGTCTCCCGGACGTACTCGCTGCCCGTATCCCGGTGCCCTTCGGTGTTATCGGCGTAAAGATCGGCGAATTCCTCGCTTTTCAACTCGTCTACCGCCTCCTCCAAGATCTTCTGGTACGTCTCGTAACCCAGATCCGCGATGAAACCGCTTTGCTCGGCGCCTAGCATATTCCCGGCCCCCCGGATGTCGAGGTCTTGCATGGCGATATGGATACCGCTACCCAGCTCGGAGAAGTTCTCGATCGCCTGCAATCTGCGTCGTGCCTCCTGCGTCAGCGAGGTGAGGGGCGGGGAAAGGAGGTAGCAGAAGGCTTTCCGGTTGCTTCGTCCTACACGTCCGCGTAGCTGATGGAGGTCGCTAAGCCCGAATTGCTGGGCGTTGTTGATGATGATCGTATTGGCATTCGGAATATCCAGCCCCGACTCGATAATAGTCGTAGCGATCAAAACATCGTAATCGCCCCGGACAAAATCATGCATCACTTTTTCAAGTTCTTCGCCTTCCATTTGTCCATGTGCAACACAGGTTTTCACCTGCGGGACAATCCGTTGCAGCATGCCCTGAATATCCCGGATGGTTTCGACCCGGTTGTGGATAAAAAACACCTGACCGTTACGGGCCATTTCATAAAGAATCACCTCTTTGATCAGCTGCTCGTCGAAACGGTGCAATTCCGTTACAATGGGATAACGGTTGGGCGGCGGAGTACGGATAATCGACATATCGCGGGCTCCCATCAATGAAAATTGTAAAGTACGCGGGATCGGAGTCGCCGTCATAGTCAGGGTATCTACATTCAATTTCAGGGTCTTCAGTTTTTCCTTTACCCCGACTCCGAATTTTTGTTCCTCATCGACGATCAACAATCCCAGATCTTTAAATACGACATCTTTGCTGGTCAGCCGATGGGTACCGATTATGATATCTACTTTGCCTTCCTTCAGATCGTTCAGGATTTTCTTAATTTCTCCGGGTTTCTTCATCCGGCTGATATATTCCACCCGACAGGGCATGCCTTCCAGCCGCCTGGAAAAAGTATGGTAATGCTGATAAGCCAAAACAGTCGTCGGCACCAGGACAGCCACCTGTTTGCTATCGGCCACCGCCTTAAAAGCGGCCCGGATTGCAACTTCAGTCTTCCCAAATCCCACATCTCCACAGATCAGGCGGTCCATTACCTGAGGTTTTTCCATATCGGCTTTTACCGCTTCGATCGCTTTTATCTGATCGGGAGTCTCGTCATACATAAACGACACTTCCATTTCTTCCTGCAAATAACTATCTTTAGAAAAAGCAAAAGCAGCTTCTTTCTTGCGACGGGCATAGAGGGCGATCAACTCCCTTGCAATATCTTTTACCCGGGACTTAGTTTTCTGTTTAAGTTTATTCCAGGCGTCTCCTCCTAATTTGTTCACGACAGGAGGAACACCGTCTTTCCCCTTATATTTGGATATTTTATGCAGGGAATGCAATCCGACATACAATTCCGAATTATTCTTATATACCAGCCGGATCGCTTCCTGTTCGTTGCCATCGTTGTTGATTTTGACCAGTCCGCCGAATCGTCCGATCCCATGGTCGATATGCACGACATAATCCCCCGGATGCAAATTTTGCAACTCTCCCAGAGTGATCGATTCCCTCCCCTGCCGGATCCGGGTAGTCTGCAAGCGGTATTTATGATAACGATCGAAAATCTGATGTTCCGTATAAACACAAATCTTTTCATTCGAATCCGAAAATCCTTCATGTATTACGCCTTCCAGCCAGGTAAAACCGATTTCGTATCCTTTATCTTTAAAAATATCCCGGATACGCTGGATTTGCATTTCATTGTTCGAACAGATATACAACCGGTAATCGTTGGCCTGGCGGGATTGCAAAGTCTCTGCCAGCAAATCGAAATGCTTGTTGGTCGGAGGCTGAGGTTCACAGGCTACGTCTATCGTTTCTCCCCGGAAATACATATCCGGTCCCCATTCCACCACATGGCAATCTTCGAGATAATTCATCAGTCCTTCGGCAGAAGTGACGAGCTCTTCCCCGGCTTCGGCATATAAAGCTTTCACTTTATCGTGAAGGAACATCCCATTTTTGATCCACCAGACCGGTTTAACAGAGAAATAGGAACTCAAGTCCGTATGTTTAAATCCTCCGGCCTCTGTTTTGCCACTGAGATCAGGAACGATCGATACTTTCCCGGTCTTTTTATCGGACAACTGGGTCTCGATATCGAAAAAACGAATCGATTCGACCTCATCTCCGAAAAAATCTATCCGGACCGGCTGTTCTTCTGCAAAAGAATACACATCCACAATACTCCCCCGGATCGAAAACTGTCCCGGTTCATAGACAAAATCATTCCGTTCGAACCCGTATTCTACCAAAAGATTTTCGACGAAAGAAATCGATAAGGCATCTCCCTGATTCACCACCATCGACATGCGGGAAAGCACTTCCCGGTCGACGACCTTTTCAGCCAATGCTTCCGGATAAGTAATCAAAGTATCGACTTCGCCATTCCGGATATTATTCAGCACTTCGGTACGCACCAGGACCGAATCGTTATCTTTCTCTTCCTCTTTAATCATCCTGCGATAAGAAGAAGGCAAAAAGGCGATTTGTTTTTCATCGGCCAAAGCCAATATATCATTATAAAAATAGGCAGCTTCTTCCCGGTCGTTCAGCACAACGACCCGCAACCCCGGCCGGGTGATACGCATGGCTCCGACAATCAGGGAAGTCACCGAACCGGCATTG
>OGRU01002912.1_pt1 | contig 10687 bp, 9 predicted proteins | sample 1553541 | NCBI WGS metagenome assembly OGRU01 (sample SAMEA2580068, study PRJEB22360) | human gut metagenome | biome: human gut; feature: human-associated habitat; material: faeces | place: Denmark | collected 2008/2010 | reverse complement strand
CTTCCTTGCAGAAGCAACGCCGGAAGGAAAGCTCAAAATGATCCGCGATTTTCAGGCAAAAGGGCACCTTGTTGCCATGACCGGCGACGGTACCAATGATGCGCCTGCACTTGCGCAGGCGGATGTTGCGGTTGCAATGAACTCCGGCACACAGGCGGCAAAGGAAGCCGGCAACATGGTAGATCTCGATTCCTCTCCGACAAAGCTGATTGATATTGTCCGCATCGGCAAGCAGTTGCTAATGACAAGAGGCAGTCTGACCACATTTTCGATTGCGAATGATGTTGCAAAATACTTCGCCATCATCCCTGCATTGTTTATGGGGTTATATCCCGGACTTGCTGCTCTCAACATTATGGGACTTCATTCTCCACAGAGTGCGGTGCTCTCAGCCATCATCTACAATGCGCTGATCATTGTTGCGCTGATCCCTCTGGCACTCAAGGGTGTCAAGTATCGTGAGGTGTCGGCAGGAAAACTATTGTCGAGGAATTTACTCGTTTACGGTCTCGGCGGACTGGTAGCACCCTTCATCTTCATCAAGCTGATAGATATGCTACTCGTACTGCTCGGTTTGGCATAAGGAGGTTTTGTTATGAAAACATTCAAAAATGTACTGCCTAAGGCAGCGATTATCTTTCTGATATTCACCTTGCTCTGCGGTGTCGTGTATACCGGTGTCGTGACCGGTATCGCACAGCTTATTTTCCCGAAACAAGCAAACGGGAGTATCATTGAGGTGGACGGGAAAAAATACGGAAGCGAACTGCTCGGACAACAGTTTACCGACGATACCTATATGTGGGGACGCATCATGAATATCGATGTTTCCACTTTCACGGATGAGAACGGCAAGATCCAGGAATTTGAGGAGAAGCCGGAGCATCCGAGCAGTAATCTGGCATCGATGGGAATCTATATCTTCAGCTGGCCGGTTCTTAAAGAGGCACTCATCAAGCTGAAAGACCAGCCAAACTGTGATTTCGGAAAACACATTATTCCATATTGTCATGAAAAAGGGGACAGGCTGTTTGCATATGAGTACAACGGATACTGGAAAGATGTTGGAACACTCAGTTCTTATTGGGAAGCGAATATGGAACTGATCGATATCATTCCGGAGTTTAATCTTTATGAAGAATTCTGGAAGATCTATACGAACAGTGCGAATATTCCTCCACAGTATATTGCAGAGAATGCTGTTGTAGACAGATGTATCATTGCAAACGGAACAGAAATCTACGGAGAAGTCCACAGTTCTGTTCTTGGAGGAAGTGTTACTGTAGGAAAGGGCAGCGTAGTCCGTGACTCAATTATTATGCAGGGAGTTACGATCGGAGAAAACTGCGTGATCGAGAAAGCAATCATAGCAGAAGACACGGTAATTGGAAATGATGTTTCTATCGGAATCGGAAGTGAAGTCCCGAATAAGATGAAACCGAATATTTACAGCGGTGGACTGGCTACGATCGGAGAGAATTCAGTGATTCCGGGAGGAGTACAGATTGGAAAGAATACCGCCATCAGTGGAGTGACATCATCCGAGGATTACATAGATGGAGTACTTGCAAGCGGTGAGACATTGATAAAGGCAGGTGACAGAGTATGAGAGCAGTAGGAATTATTTTAGCCGGCGGTAACAGCAGAAAGATGAAAGAGCTGACTTCAAGACGTGCGGCAGCAGCAATGCCGGTTGCCGGAAGCTATCGCGCAATTGACTTTACATTAAGTAATATGACAAACTCTCATATCCAGAAAGTTGCTGTGCTGACACAGTACAATGCCCGTTCTTTGAATGAGCATCTGAATTCCTCCAAATGGTGGGATTTCGGAAGAAAACAAGGTGGATTATATGTATTCACACCTACGATCACAGATGATAATGGTTACTGGTACAGAGGAACAGCAGATGCGATTTATCAGAATCTGGATTTCCTGAGAAGATGTCATGAACCTTATGTAATCATTACATCAGGTGATGCAGTCTATAAGATGGATTATAATAAAGTGCTGGAATATCATATTGCGAAGAAAGCAGATATCACTGTTGTTTGTAAAGAACTTGGAGCAGGAGAAGATGCGACAAGATTCGGAACCGTTAAGATGAATGAATCCTGCAGAATCGAAGAATTTGAAGAAAAACCGATGATTGCAAGATCACAGACAATCTCTACAGGAATTTATGTGATCCGCAGAAGACTGCTGATCGATCTTGTAGAACAATGTGCGGAAGAAGAGAGACATGATTTCGTAAATGATATCCTGATCCGTTATAAGAATGTAAAGAAGATTTATGGTTATAAGATTGAAAGTTATTGGAATAATATTTCAACAGTAGATGCATATTACAAGACGAATATGGATTTCCTGAAACCGGAAGTGAGAAAATATTTCTTCAAGGATCTGCCAAGTGTATATTCTAAGGTGAGTGATCAGCCACCGGCAAAATATAATCCAGGTGCGATCGTGAAGAACAGTCTGGTTGGAAGTGGAAGTATTATTAATGGAACGATAGAGAACTCAGTTATTTTCAAGAAAGTATTTGTTGGAAATAATTGCGTGATCAAGAACTCTATCATATTGAATGATGTATATCTTGGAGATAATACATACATTGAGAACTGTATTGTAGAGAGCAGGGATACGATCCGTGCGAATACAAGACATGTAGGGGAAGACGGAATTAAAATAGTTATTGAAAAGAATGAAAGATATGCATTATAAGCCAAGATAAGCACAAAAACCCTGAAAAAGGGTGTTCATATTCCGTGATAATGCAAAAGAGAAAGGGGAACTGTAATATGCAGATTACAGATGTACGTGTACGTAAAGTTGCGAAAGAGGGAAAGTTAAAAGCAGTAGTATCTATCACAATTGATGAGGAGTTTGTTGTTCATGATATCAAAGTGATCGAAGGTGAAAAGGGGCTTTTCATTGCAATGCCAAGCAAAAAAGCATTAGATGGTGAGTATCGTGATATCGCACATCCGATCAATTCAGGAACAAGAGAACGAATTCAGTCAACAATTCTTGCAAGATATCAGCAGGCACTTGAAGAAGAGCCGGAGCCGTTGGTTGTTGACGAGATGTAGGGTATTGTGGTGCTGCTCTTATTTGGATAAATGACAGGTAAAGGCAGGGCTAATACAATAGATAGGAAACAGGCGAAAGGAAAAGTGCAGTGATTGCCCGATCACTGCACTTTTCCTTTTTGTCTTATAAATGAAAAACCATTTTTTCACCGGTTGTCGGATGTGTGAATTCCAGTCGACAGGCACAAAGCATTAACTGTCGTGAAGTGCATGCGGCAGTGCCATATTTCCGATCCCCGATCAGAGGGTGTCCGGCATGTGCAAACTGCACGCGGATCTGATGATGACGCCCGGTATCCAGATGAATTTCCAGTTGGGAAAAAGGTTCACCAGAAGGAAGTGTACCTGTATGGATTACTTTATAATGAAGTCGTGCATACTTTGCATCAGGCACATTTTCTTCACAGACACGGGAGGTGTTGGCTCGTCCGTCTTTTACAAGATAGTCTTCCAGAGTTCCTTCGTTGTGTTCGAAAATGCCTAAAGCCTGTGCACGGTAATATTTCCCAAAACCAGATGTGGTAAGCTGGTGGGAAAGTTCCTTTGCGGAAGCAGGTGTTTTTGCAAAAACAAGAAGTCCTTCTACCGGTTGGTCCAGCCGATGGATGACAGCAAGATAAGGTTCGCGTGAAGAGGTTTTTTTAGCAGTATTTTTTATCAGATGATTTTTTAAAATACTGACCATATCTTTTGTGCCAATGCGGCTGCTCTGGGTAGGAACTCCAGCAGGTTTATGACAGACGATAATATCCTTGTCCTCATATATTATTTCAGGGGTAAGTGATGAAATCATAGTTGTATCCTTCTTTCTTGACAATCGCTAAAGTTGCGTCTAAACTGAGAATTAATAATGTTATAATGATACATGATGCAAACGAATCAGGTCAAGCTTTTAAGGAGAACATCAATGAATAATGACTGGGAACATTTTGGAGAAGAGATAAAGCAGACAATACAGGATGCAATTGATACAAAGGATTACAGCAGACTGAATCAGATGGTGTCGGATACAGTGAACCATGCGATGGACTGTGTCTCAGCAGGAATTAAAAACGGTGGATGGTACAGAGATCCGAAGACAGGACAGCCATTATATGGAAATACAAAGAATGCCGGAAACAGGTCAGGTGCAGAAAACCAGAGATATTGTCCGGTACCGGTAAGCCCAAGATATCTCAAAGGAACTTCGGTAAAGATCGGCGGAACTTTTCTGGCAGCGACAGGAGCTGTATTTGGATTGACTTCTGTTATTTTCCTTATCATCACTTTGATTGGGAGTGTGATCACAGCGTTTGATGTAGTCAGTGGTCTGATTATTGGAATTTTTGCAGTTGCTTTTATATCTTTTGCAGTGATGACTTATGTAGGAGTGGATATGGTACGTACGGTGGGAAGGTTTCGCCAATATGTATCTGTTCTGAGAGACCGGGAATTTTGTGATATTAAGGAAATTGCTTCTGCGACAGGACGAGATGTCAGAAAGGTTCTGAAAGATGTGAAAAAAATGATTACAAAAGGCTGGTTCTGTCAGGGACATCTGGATGAGAAAGAATCCTGCCTGATGGTTAGTGAACATGCATGGAATCAGTATACAGCTCTTATGGAAGACATGAAACAGCGCAAGGCAGAGGAGCAGGCTGCTCAGAAAAAGATGCGGGAAGAGTATGACAGACTTTCACCGGAAGTACAGAAGATCGTACAGGCAGGAGATGAATATGTGAGAAAGATTAAGGCAGCGAATGACGCAATTCCGGGAGAAGTGATTTCGGCAAAGATTTCCCGCATGGAACTGCTCGTGGATCGTATTTTTGACCGCGTGGAGCAGAATCCGGATTCTGTGAATGATATGCGAAGAATGATGGATTATTATCTTCCGACAACGATGAAACTTCTTGAAGCGTATGAAGAGCTGGATGCCCAGCCAGTACAGGGAGAAAATATCATTTCTTCTAAGAAAGAGATTGAAGATACGATAGATACATTGAATATTGCATTTGAGAAATTACTGGACAGCCTGTTCCAGGATACAGCATGGGATGTATCTTCAGATATTTCAGTACTTCATACAATGCTTGCGCAGGAAGGTCTGACAGAAGACGGGCTGAAGAAATAATGATATCCCAAACAGACAATGAATCAAAACAGTTACAAACAGAAATGGAGGATTACTATGAGTGATGCATTCAAGGATGTAAGTACAGTGCCGACACTGACACTGGAACCGTTTCAAGCGGAAGAAGAAAAGAAACCGGCGGTGCAGCCGGAAGAACCGAAGCTGGATGATACGATCCTGACAGAAGAAGAGCGCAGGATGGTAGATGCATTTGCACAGCAGATCGATCTGACGAATTCTTCTATGATTCTTCAGTATGGCGCAGGTACACAGAAAAAGATGGCAGATTTCTCAGAAAGTGCTTTGGAAAATGTGAAGTCAAAGGATCTGGGAGAAGTTGGTACACTGCTTACGAATGTTGTAACTGAACTGAAGAGCTTTGATGAAGAAGAGAGCAAAGGATTTCTTGGAATATTTAAGAAAGCATCGAATAAAGTTGAATCTATGAAAGCAAAGTATTCGAAAGCCGAAGAAAATGTGAATCAGATCGTGAAAGCACTGGACAACCATCAGGTGCAGCTTTTAAAAGATGTTGCGATACTCGATAAGATGTATGATCTGAATCTTACTTATTTTAAAGAGCTTTCTATGTACATTCTTGCAGGAAAGAAAAAACTGGAAGAAGTAAGAAGCACACAGCTTGCTGAATTGATGAGCAAAGCTCAGATAAGCGGCCTCCCGGAAGATGCGCAGGCAGCAAAAGATCTGGATTCGATGTGCAACCGTTTTGAAAAGAAGTTACATGATCTTGAACTGACGAGAATGATCTCCATCCAGACCGCACCACAGATCCGACTGGTTCAGAATAATGATACACAGATGGTAGAGAAGATCCAGTCTACAATCGTGAATACAATCCCGTTGTGGAAGAGTCAGATGCTTCTCGCACTTGGAGTAGAACATTCTTCACAGGCGGCGGCAGCACAGAGACAGGTGACGGATATGACAAATGAACTGTTGAAGAAGAATGCGGAGACATTAAAAATGTCCACAATTGAGACTGCAAAAGAGTCTGAAAGAGGAATTGCAGATCTTGAGACATTGAAAGCAACAAATGAATCACTGATCTCTACATTGGATGAAGTGATGAACATTCAGAGAGAAGGAAGAGAAAAACGCCGGGAAGCGGAGGCGGAACTTCGCAATATGGAAAATGAATTGAAAGCAAAGCTTCTGGAAATCAGAGGATAAAGCTTTTTGGCTTGACAGCGGGTGTTTTATCAGTTAGAATTTCATTTGATAACTGACGTTGAACGGGAATAGTAGATACGCAGCATGCTTCAGAGAGAAGGCGGCAGGTGAGAGCCTTTGCATTACGGTATGGAACCGGCCCGGGAGTCCCTGTATGAAAGTACAGCGTAGGTCCTGCGTTAAAGGAGAAGAAAGTGAATGCAGATACAGAGATCATTTGTGTTGGTTTTGATTATAGAATGGATGTATTGCATTAATTAGGGTGGTACCGCCGGAGATATTCGGTCCCTATCGTGGGGATGCGATATCCCGGCGTTTTTTTATATTAAAGTAAAAGCAAACTGCTGTCAGGGGACAGCAATGCAAAAAAACAAAAAGGAGAAGAACAATGGCAAAGAAATTAGTACAGAATATCACTGCCAGAGAAGAAGATTTTGCTCAGTGGTATACAGACGTTGTGCGTGAAGCAAAACTGTGTGATTATTCAGGTGTTAAAGGATGTATGAACTACCTTCCGAACGGATATGCTCTGTGGGAGAATATTCAGAAGAACCTGGATGCACGTTTCAAAGAGACAGGAGTAGAGAATGTATACCTTCCGGTTATGATCCCGGAAAGCCTTCTTCAGAAAGAAAAGGATCATATCGAAGGATTTGCACCGGAAGTTGCATGGGTAACACATGGTGGACTGGAAGAACTTCAGGAAAGATTCTGTATCCGTCCTACATCTGAGACACTGTTCTGTGATGTCTGGAGCAAGACAGTTCAATCTTACCGTGATCTTCCTAAGGTGTGGAATCAGTGGTGTTCCGTTCTTCGTTGGGAGAAGACAACAAGACCATTCCTTCGTTCCAGAGAGTTCCTGTGGCAGGAAGGACATACAATCCATGCAACATACGAAGAAGCAGAAGAGCGTACAAAACAGATGTGGAGAGTCTACAGAGATTTTGCACAGGATGTTCTTGCAATCCCGGTAGTTTCCGGACGTAAGACAGAGAGTGAGAAATTCGCAGGAGCACAGGATACTTATACAATCGAAGCGCTGATGCATGACGGAAAAGCACTCCAGTCAGCAACAAGCCACTTCTTCGGAAGTTCCTTCCCAAGTGCATTCGGTATTCAGTATTCAGATAAGAATAACGAACTTCATGAAGTATACGAGACATCCTGGGGACTGTCTACAAGAATCATCGGTGCGCTGATCATGGTACACGGAGATGACAGTGGACTTGTTATTCCACCGAGAATCGCACCGGTGCAGACAATGATCATTCCGATCGCTCAGCATAAAGAAGGTGTTCTTGATAAGGCAAATGAACTTGTTGATACACTGAAGGCAGCAGGATACAAAGTGAAAATCGACGATTCTGACAAAGCACCTGGATGGAAGTTCAGCGGACAGGAGATCCTTGGAATCCCGACACGTATCGAGATCGGACCGAAAGACATCGAGAACAATCAGGCAGTTATCGTACGCCGTGATACAAGAGAGAAGATCGTTGTTTCTCTGGATGAGCTTACAACAAAACTTGCTGAAGTTCTTGAGACAATGCAGAACGATATGTTCGAAAGAGCAAAAGCATTCCTTGATTCTCATATCAATGAAGCAACAACAATGGATGAGATGAACGAGAAGTTCAATGAGAACCTTGGATTCATCAAAGCAATGTGGTGTGGAGACGAAGCCTGTGAAGATGAGATCAAAGCTCAGACAGGCGGAGCTACATCTAGATGTATTCCGGAAGAGGAAGAACATCTTTCAGATGTATGTGTATGCTGCGGAAAACCGGCGAAGCATATGGTATACTGGGGCAAAGCGTACTAATTTATTTCGTTGAAAATAAAGAAGAGATTTACTTTCATAGTTGCTAGAAAAAAGAATTTGATTTAATAACAAATAACAGATGGTTTCTTAAGAAAAAAAGAGAGTGCCATCTGTTATTTTTGTATGAAAAATAATATGGAAAATGCGAAAAAAGCCTTGACTTTCGGCGCTAAACGTAATAAACTAAACGAGCGTGTGGAAAAAGGCAATGTCTTTTTGATGCGCAAATAAGGATAATGACTTAATTATCCGCAGCCCCTTGAGGCATAAGCCCAAGGTAACGAATAATTCATAGGAGGTGAAAAGAATGCCAACATTTAACCAGTTAGTTAGAAAAGGACGTCAGACTTCTGAGAAGAAATCTACAGCACCGGCACTTCAGAAAGGATACAACTCCCTGAAGAAACGTGCAACTGATGTTTCTGCACCACAGAAGAGAGGTGTATGTACAGCAGTTAAGACAGCTACACCTAAGAAGCCTAACTCAGCTCTGAGAAAGATCGCCAGAGTTCGTCTGTCAAACGGAATCGAAGTAACAAGCTACATTCCAGGTGAAGGACACAACCTTCAGGAGCATAGCGTTGTTATGATCCGTGGAGGAAGAGTTAAGGACCTGCCAGGTACAAGATACCACATTATCCGTGGAACACTTGATACAGCAGGTGTTGCTAAGAGAAGACAGGCTCGTTCTAAATACGGTGCTAAGAGACCGAAAGACGCTAAATAAGAAGTCGCGGATTGCAGTATAGTATTTTAGATAAGTGTAACTAATAGTTAAATCGTATCACAAACAGAACTATGATTAGTCGTAGGTTGCGGATGCTATATAGATTTCGCGGCTGCGAGCACATGGAATGTGATCTCATAGAAAGACACATGTGAGTACCGATGAATTAATCCCGGAAAAACCGGAAAATATGATTAAGGAGGGAAGGACCGTGCCACGTAAAGGACATACTCAGAAGAGAGATGTATTAGCGGATCCAATATACAACAATAAAGTTGTTACCAAACTTATCAACAACATCATGCTTGATGGTAAGAAAGGCGTAGCACAGAAGATTGTATACGGAGCATTTGAAAGAGTAGAAGCTAAGGCTGAGAAGCCGGCTATTGAAGTGTTTGAAGAGGCTATGAACAACATGATGCCAGTTCTTGAAGTTAAAGCAAGACGTATCGGTGGAGCAACATACCAGGTACCGATCGAGGTTAGAGCTGACAGAAGACAGGCACTCGCACTTCGCTGGTTAACTATGTATTCACGTCAGAGAGGCGAGAAGACACAGGAAGAAAGACTGGCAAACGAGATTCTTGATGCAGCTAACAACACAGGTGGAGCTGTAAAGAGAAAAGAAGATATGCACAAGATGGCAGAAGCAAACAAGGCGTTTGCTCACTATCGTTTCTAATTATTTTAGGAGGAAAAAATCTTGGCTGGAAGAGAATATCCATTAGAGAGAACCAGAAATATCGGTATTATGGCTCATATTGATGCTGGTAAGACTACACTGACAGAGCGTATTCTTTACTATACCGGTGTTAACTATAAGATTGGTGATACTCACGAAGGTACTGCTACTATGGACTGGATGGAACAGGAGCAGGAAAGAGGTATCACAATTACTTCAGCCGCTACAACATGTCATTGGACATTGGAAGAGAAGACAAAAGTGAAACCGGGCGCTTTAGAACATCGTATCAATATCATTGATACTCCGGGACACGTTGACTTCACTGTAGAGGTTGAACGTTCACTTCGTGTACTGGATGGTGCTGTAGGTGTATTCTGTGCTAAGGGTGGTGTTGAGCCTCAGTCAGAAAACGTATGGCGTCAGGCAGACACATACAACGTACCAAGAATGGCCTTCATTAACAAGATGGACATCTTAGGTGCAAACTTCTACAACGCTGTAGAACAGATTAAGACAAGATTGGGTAAGAACGCTATCGTTCTTCAGTTACCAATCGGTAAAGAAGATGATTTCAAGGGAATCATCGACCTTATGGAAATGGAAGCTTACATCTACAATGATGACAAGGGTGATGACATCACAGTATGTGAAATCCCGGATGACATGAAAGAAGATGCTGAGCTTTACCATACAGAACTGGTTGAAAAGATCTGTGAATTGGATGACGAACTTATGATGATGTATCTTGAGGACGAAATCCCGACAGTAGATCAGCTCAAAGCAGTTCTTAGAAAAGCTACTTGTGAATGTACAGCAGTACCGGTTTGCTGTGGATCTGCTTACAGAAACAAGGGTGTTCAGAAGCTTCTGGATGCAATCGTTGAATATATGCCGGCTCCGACAGACATCCCGCCAATCCAGGGTGTTGACGAAGATGGTAATGAAGTAGTAAGACATTCTTCAGATGAAGAACCTTTCTCAGCACTTGCATTCAAGATCATGACAGACCCATTCGTAGGTAAGCTTGCATATTTCCGTGTATATTCAGGAACTA
>OGRU01002911.1_pt1 | contig 10689 bp, 7 predicted proteins | sample 1553541 | NCBI WGS metagenome assembly OGRU01 (sample SAMEA2580068, study PRJEB22360) | human gut metagenome | biome: human gut; feature: human-associated habitat; material: faeces | place: Denmark | collected 2008/2010 | reverse complement strand
TTGCCATAAAAATATGCACCTCCAAAAGTGTCTAACTTTTGGGGTGCATATCAATAATACAAAATTAACTTTTTCGCGATATTTCAAACAACCATCTCCTCATAATTCGTTACATCAAGGATCCCGATGTTGTTAGATAAAAAATAAATAAGCGACATTCCTGTAAATCCGATTATTCCACATACAATGATAAACAATAGGAAGAGTCGCAAATAAGTATTGTTGTGACTGACGTTATTTCTCCAATAAAAGTCAGCTGTCACTGTAAAAATGCCACTGATAATTTCAATTATAAATGCATAGTTGCTCTTATTATTGTTTAAATTAATACCGATTTGTGCAAATACGGCACCCACAATGTATAAAAGAATAATTTTTAATACGACTTTTTTATTCATAGATATCACTAATCTTTCTCGAAAGCCTATTAAGATCAATTCCCAACGATAATTTAAATCCTACTAAAATGCATCCGCCAACACTGTATATTTCTATAACACCTGGGTCATCCATTCTTATAATGTCCTGGAACTCACCGTTTTTATAATGGATTCCTAATTGAGAATCTAAGACACCAGTTTCTATATAATACTCAGGTCCGCATGTCTGAAAATCAAAACCATCTTCGGTCAATATTACTGTTGCAGAAGATCCTTTACATCCTAAATCGATACCGATACCTTCAACTTCGATGCTTCCTGCAATGCCATGAGACACCTCCAGTTCATAATGACCTGAAGTGATTACTGCGTGAACTGCTTTACCCATGCATACAAGTTCTTGCCAAATAGTTCTTTTCTTTTTTTCCTGAGGAATTTTGCCACCAATTATTTTAGGATACGAGGGTAAAGGCTTGCCTTTTATGCTTGAGTTAATATATCCCAAAGATATCCACCGTTGCTCACTTGATTCTTTCCTTAAATCGCCAGAAATATCAGGGCGTGTTCCGGAATTATCAGCAAGCAGAATCGGGTCGTTAAGACAATATGTGAACATATTGAACCCGATAATACCAGTGCCAGAGCTTGCATACTTATCTCCATTCACAAACCTCTGAGTCGTGGAGTCGTAGTATCTTGAGTTGAGGTAGTAGAGCCCGGTTTCGGTATCGTAGCAGTAGCCGCGGTAGCGGAAGGGATTGAGCGTGCCTACGGTGTCGGCTTTGGAACCGGTGACCGACAAAAGCTCGCCCCATGCGCTGTACTCGTAGTTTACCACACGTTCGGCATAGTCGTCTATTATCGCTATGACGTCGCCCTGCGCGTTGTAAAGGTAGAAGAAATACTGTTGTACGCCGTCTAAAACCGTGAACATGCCGTATGGCGTGCCCTTGTCGTCATAGAGGAACACAAGGAGATCGTCGCCGGTCGCCATATATTGCAGCCGGTCGCCCACCCAGTAATAATTTGTGGTGACGCCGTTGACGGTTTTCTGCGTGCGGTGTCCGTTCGCGTCGTAAGCGAAGGTCGCCGACAATCCGTCCTTATTTATCGACGCAAGCTGCCTGCCGGACTGCCATGTCATGGTCATGCCGTCGCGGTAGGTAAGGGGATTGCCTATAGCGTCATAGGTGATGGTCTGACCGTTGAACGAGGTCAGAAGATCCTTCCACTCCGGGTCGGAATAGCCGTAGTCCTTTATGACCGTACCGTTCTTTTTGACCGACAGGATGTTTCCTGCGTTGTCATAGGTGTAGGTATACACCTCGCTGCCGCGCGTAACCTTGGTGAGCTGGTTTAATGCGTCATACTCATAGCTCTCAAGCAGGGCGCCGTTTTTCTTTATGGATGTTATGTTTCCATTCTCGTCATAGGCGTACTCGAGCAGCTCGCCGTCGTTATTCACCGACTTTATGAGCGCTGTCGTGGTATTCTCACCGGCACCCTCAAGATAGGAATAAGACGTTTTAAAGCCGGTGTTTTTAAGCAGTGTTTTGGAAGCCAAACGGTTAAGACTGTCATAACCGTAAACGAACTGCCGGCTGTTATTCATTGTAAGGCCGGTCACAAGCCCGGACTTTTCGGAATAATTGCACTGGTCGTCGTAGTCATAAACGGTCTTAAACTCATGACCTCTTACATTTTCCTTGACCGTGTAAAGGCGGTTGAAGGAGTCATAGGTATAGCCTATGTATCTGCCGTCGCTCGCGTCGCTGCGCGTTGCCCTGCCGATGAGATCGTACTCATGATTCCAGGTTAGACCTGTCTTAGCGTCGGAATACTTCACCAAGTTTCCGAGCCTGTCATAATTATACAGGGAAGTCAGCGTATTGTCAACATATGTTTGCTTAATTCTCTGCTGATCGTCATAAACGTAGCTTTTTGTGCTGCCGTTGCCGTAGGTCAGCGACGAAACGAGCGAGGAGTGATCGTTAAGATAGGATGTTGACGAAAGCGTGCGGCTGCCGACATTGACATTGGTCGTTCTGCCGAACTGATCGTAGGTAAAGCTGTAGACCGTGCCGCCGGCAGAGGTTATATTCTGCAGCGTGCCGTAGGTGTCATAAGCATAGAACACGGTGCTGTTTCCGCTCGTGACCGAGAGCATGCGGTCGGTATTGGCGTCGTAGGTGTAGGACGTGGTGTTGCCTGCGGCGTCGGTGGTCGATGTCAGCAGACCCTTTGAGGTATTGTAGGTATACTGGGTCGAGTTTCCTCTGCCGTCGGTCACCTTTGTGAGGTAGGCACCGTTCGGGGAGTATTCGGCGCTTGAGCGCATCTCCTCGCCGACCTCTATGAAGCACCATTTCTGTGACGGCTCGTCAGCGTATGCCCTGAGGTATATCGCTTCGCCTGTTACCTTTTCACCGCTGTCGAGTGCCGCGTACCGTGTGGTCATGGTTGAGATGACCGACTGTATCCTGTAAGCGCCGGTAAAATCGTTGCACGGCTCTATAGTCCAGTGCGACCACTCTAATTCATCGGTTCCTGCTTCAAGCTCGCTCAGAGTATTCTCCTCAGATCTCGAATGGTATGAGAAGAACAGATCGGGGCTGTCGGTCGGGCGCATGGTCCATGTGCCGTCGGAATGTCTCGTGACGGTCCATTTAAAGCAGGATGTATCGGGCGTGCCGAGCTGGTAATGCCTTAACGGCTTTGTATTCTGAGGCGCACCTTGTGCGGAAACAAACCGTCCCGTGTCAAGATTGCGTATATAATACTGTTTGCCGCTTTGGAGCGGTATGACAGTTTCGCCGTTTGTACCGCCGTCCTCCGGGACCTCTACGAAGTACCACTTCTGTATGTCGGAGCCGTTGGGGTATGTGAGGTATATCCCGGCGTTTTCAGCCGTGCTGCTGTCGCGGACGGTCATGCAGCCGCCGTACTGGTGCGGACGTGCTATAAGGTTGAAGGAACCGTCGCCGTCGCCCGTGTCAAGCAGCTTCCAGTGGTTGAAGTCCCTTGCCGTGTCGTATCTGCCTATAACATCGGTCTCGACCTTGGTGTTTTCCTCGGATCTGCTGTAGTAGTTCAGTCCTCCGTCAAGGTTTGCCGCCGATTTGAAGGCATAGTACCCCTCGGGCGTCTTGATGGCGAGGAATTTTTCCGCCGCGCTGCCCGTACAGGTACGCTGAACGACGTCGGCGCAATTTACCGACGGGTTAGTGGCGTAAAGGCATTTTCCGGTGACCTTATTCTTTATATAATAATACTTTCCGGATTTTAACGGTGAGCCGGTGGTGTCCGTTATGGTCGTGCCAAAGATGGCATTGCCGCAGCTGTCGTACACGGCGTTATAGCCTATGCCGGCACTCGAAAGCCCGTAGACCATGTTTTTCTTTGAGTCGTAGTTATAGGTATATTTCTGACCTATAGGGGATATGAGCTTTGACAGCGAATTGTCGCTGTACTCAAAGGAGGATTCGCTTCGGGCGCTGTCTGCGGTCGAAACTACATTGCCGTCAGAATCGTAGATATAGCTCTGTGCCGTGTCCTTGTAAAGGAACATGGAATCGTAATACACGCTGTTGAGGTTGTTTGAATAGACCATGTGTACCACGAACTCGCTGCAGTCCTTTTTCAGGACGAACACCTTTGACGCGCACTGGTAAGTGTCAACATCGCGGTTGAACTCTACCGATTCCCATGTGACCGTATTGTCGGTGTTTATGATCATTACGACCATACCGAAGGTGTTTGAGCCGGACCGCTTTGTTGACGACGCCTTTGCCCAGCCGCCGAAGGTATATACTTCGCCTGCCTTGCCGTCATGCATGACTGCCTGGCGTATATTATATTCGCCGGTGGCTTCGCCGTCTATTCTGAAGGCTCTGCTACCGTCGTGCGAGTCGCCCAACACCGAAGCTGCACTGTTTATGACCTTGTTGAAGCCGTCGGGATAACCGCTGCTGTCCTGTATTTCAAAGCTTGAATTGTCTATAAGGTTGACATTGTTGGCGCTGTCGCCCTTTTCAAGCTGCAGTCCGTTCAGGTAAACGGTGCCGGTAGCAAGATACAAACCTGCGGTAATTCTATTTATGGTTTCACCCTCTGAAAGGGTGAATGTGACCGACAGGCGTTTGTAGCCGCCGTTTACTTCACTGTCGGTTGTGCCGTACAGCTTTTCGGAGGTTATTGAGCCCCTTGTGGAGGAGACCACCTCAAAAAGTGCACCACTACCGCCCTGTACGTTTTCGGTTTTTATATAGCCGGAAAGGGTATAGGTACCGTTCGTAAGAGCCGGATACGGCTGTTTTATGACCGCATAGTCATCTGATACGCCTGTTATTTTTATCGTTTTGGACGATATCATCGGGTAGGCGTCGGTTATTTCGTACAGCCCCGGATCACTGAATTTTTCCCAGTAATCGAAACCGTGGTAGAACATACCGTCGCGCAGCAGGTTGTTTACATAGGTCGTCGTGCCGGAGACGGTGGACGTTTTGTTGTTTTTGCGTATGCTGTCTGCGGCGTTCGATGTGCCGGTAAATTCCTTGGTGCAGATGTTGTCATACTTGTCGTACACCGCCACCGCTCTGCCTAAAGTGTCAAACTGGTAGGTGTACATATCGCCGTCGGCGTTGGTTATTACGGTCTGATTGGTGTCGTAGGAAAACGCAGTCCAGCCCGCAGACGCGCCGTTTTCGCCGAACGCTTCGGTTTTGCTCACTCTGCCGCTTGCATATGTGTACTGCAGCTTGTGACCCGACGGTGCGGTGACCGAGTAAAGTCTGCCGTCAGAATAGGCAAACGATGTCGCAGTGCCGTCGGGGTAGGCAATACCGGTGAGATATCCGCCGGTATAGCTCATAGTGGTCCTGCGGCCGGCGTTGTCGTCGATGTACTGCAGATATCCGCTGCTGTCATAAGAGAAATTGAAGTTCTCGCCGGTCGATGTGGTGACGCCGGTGATGTAACGGACGCCGTTAAGAGTGCCGCCGGCGTAAACTATGCTTATGAGGTTGCGGTTGGCGTCGTAAATTTCACACAGATTGCCGTGTGTGTCGAAAACAAGCTCGGTGCCGGATTTGTCTATCAGCTTGTAGTTGCGGTTAGGAACACCGGTTACATCTTCAAGGGTAAGTCCCAGACCGTCCTCATCCACACGCTTTCCGTCGCTCGTCTGGACTATGTAGTGCTCGGTGCCGTCGCCGTCGGTGTAAATGAATTTGACCGACGAATTGGCTTTGGTCAGTTCAACCGAAGGAGCTTTAAGAGTCTGTCTTAAATTGAGTCTCCAGCCCCTGCCGTAATAACAGTCATTTTTGTCCTTAAGAGCGGAGTTATATATATGAGTAACGGTGAAGGCTGTGTTGGCGGTATTATTTGCGGCAGTGGTGTGTGTATAAACAAGGTTGCCGTTTGAATTGTTTACATATCCGCTGCCCGATCCGCCGAGCGACTGATCGGTATAGCTCCAGTAATCCTCAAGACCGACCGTGTTGCGATAGGTGACCTCAAGTATCTGTCCGACATCTCCAAAATAGGTGGAATTACTTGAAATGTAGAATACCTGTGAGCTTGAGCTCAGATTTGCATTTTCATCATGCATTTTAAGCAGTACGCCGTTGTTGGGCGCGCCGCTCTGCCATTTGCATGCAAGCTTGGTTATATTGAAGCTGTCGTATGAAAGTTCGGTGTCGACCAGTGTATTTGACTTGTTTACAAACGCATAGTCGATAGCCGTGTCGTAAAAGTCCGGCCTTGTATTCCAGACAGTGGTGCTCTCATTAAAGGGCGCAGTAAGCTCATGCAGGTCGACCTGCAGACCGTTGGTGGTTTTGTTATAGTAATAGCTGCCGGGATTGTGCACAAAGTTTATTCTTGCATCGACAATGCAATCGGTCTCCTTTATGTCCGATGGCAGGCTGAATTTTATGAGAGAACGCAGTATTATGGTGCGGTTTGTGAGCTTTTGCATACCGACATTGATTATGTCGGTGTCGCCTCTTATTTCACTTGCATTCTGACCGGTGAATACATATGTATCGGCAATGTCTGACGGCTGTGTGAACTTGGTTATTGTCGGATCGAGCCTTACGGGGTACTCGCGTGCCGGGTCGGCGAGCCATTCTCTGTCGGGCGTATATGTGACTATATATTTTCCGCCGCCGAGCCTTAAAAGCGTTACATTTACCGCGGCGGAGTATTCGCCGCCGTCATCGACCATGTACGGCGCAGTCATTGTGTAAAGGCAGTTGCCGTCGGCACCGTAGAACCCGATCGAGCCGTCGGCGGATTTTATTACCCACGCGGCGTCGGTGTCGAGATCAAACGAAAAGCTGCGGCCGGTAAAGCTGTTGAGCACGATGGTCTCTTTGAGCGTGCTGCCGGACACCTCATACTCTATATCCGTGTCGCCGCCGACCGACCTGTAGGAGGCAGCCGAAATTATATTCTGCACGGCGGTAGGTCCGCCGCTTGAAACACCCATAAAACGCTTTTTAAGCTTTGATACAAGGCTGTCTCTCAGCTTAAAGCTGACAAAGCCCTTGTCGTCGCTGTATTCTATGCTGCCGTCGGAAATATCCTCAGGCAATGTAACAGAAACTGAGTTTTCCTTGTTTCTGTAATAGGTTTTGCCGTTTTGGCCGGTCACCTTTTCAAGGCGGTTGTCGATCTCGCGCATTGTGCCGTCAACAGAATCGGCGAAATGCACGGGCACCGGATAGGTGCACGCCTTGACGGAGCCGTCGCTCATTTTAAAGTACTTTGTGCTTTCCGAGCGCTTTTCAGTCAGCTCGTAAAGCACGGACGGAGCGCCGCCGTCATCGTCCTGACCGGCGTCGGCAGACGTGTCGGCAGCAGAAGCCGCGGCAGCCGGGTCGGTATCCGCCGCAAAGGTCTGGACCGGCAGTACGGTCAGCAGCATGGTAATTGCCAGAATGACCGCGATAAGCGACTTAAAACGAAGTTTTTGTCTCATATGCATCCTCTTTCTTTTTTTTTGCACGCGACGGTTCGTAACCACGAACCGTAATATTCTTAACTTTCGATATTAGTATACCATAAAAGGCAAAATATGTCAAGAAATTATGCCAAAATTCCACCACTATTTTTTTCATCGGAAAAGGGACGCTTTGCAGACTGCCGAACGTTGCTTTAACGTCAATTATGAATATTGCTCTCTTTACCGCTTGACAGACTACCGTTCGGTAGCGATAATTATAACGGTATTATAATGCAAAAGAGATGACAGAATGACGGAAAAGTGTGATACAAAGCAGGAAATATTAAAAACGGCGTTAAAGCTGTTTTCAGCCAAGGGATACGAATCGACCTCGGTTGCCGAGATAGCGGATGCGGTCGGTATCCGCAAGGCATCCTTGTACAGTCGCTTTACAAGCAAGAAGGAGATTCTTGACGAGCTGGTGCAGGCGGGGCTTGTACACTACAACAGGCACTCTATTTTTGCTAATGCTGATTGGGATGATCCCACATTCATAAGTAACATACAGAACATAACGCCGGATGAGGCGCAGCAGATGATAACAGGGCATATACGTTATATTCTGCACGATCCGCGGATCAGCAGTTCGCGGAAAATGATTACCATTGAGCAATTCCAGAACAAAGAGCTCAGTGCGCTGCTTACAAAACAGAATTATACGGATGTAATGCGCTATTTCACGGGTCTTATGCGGTTTTTAATCCGGCAGGGAAGGCTGATTGCCGGTGACCCTGAAATTATGGCAGTGCAGTTCTGTCTTCCCGTTTCGGTATGGATCGGTCTGTGTGACCGTGAGCCGGAACGTGAGGATGAAGTGATAGGGCTTATCGGGCGCCACATCAGACAGTTCTTCAAAATGTACGGACAGCCATCGGCGGAGGCTGTGGGCAAATAGAAGCGGCAGCAGAATGAATTTTACTGTTATTTGAGGTGTAACATATGACTTTTATCAGGCATTATGATTCTCCGCTTGGCGGTATTCTGCTTGCGGCAGACGAGGTCGGGTTAACCGGTCTGTGGTTTGACGGTGAAAAATATTTCGCGGACAACCTCCCGGAAGTTCACATTGAGGCAAAAACGCCAATACTTTCCGATGTCGTACGCTGGCTCGATATATACTTTACCGGTAAAGAGCCTGACTTTATGCCGCCGCTGCACCCCATTGGTTCTCGGTTCAGGCTGGATGTGTGGGAGATACTTCTAAAGATCCCCTACGGTCAGACTGTTTCCTACGGCTGGATTGCGCGGCAGCTTGCTGAGAAACGAGGGATCGGCAGGATGTCCGCACAAGCGGTGGGCGGCGCGGTCGGTCACAATGGAATATCGGTCATCATACCGTGCCACCGTGTGGTTGGCACAAATGGAAGCCTGATCGGATATGCAGGCGGTATCGACAGGAAGATAAAGCTGCTTGAGCTGGAGCGTGCCGATATGCAGAAATTTTTTGTCCCAAAAAAGGGAACGGCTCTTTAACTGTACCGATAAATATAACGGAAATCACTTGACATGTAACCGAGCGGTCACTATAATTGTGTTGGCTGCGATGTTTAGGCTGTCTCTTGTCAGCCTATGTTTTGAAGGAGTGGTACAGTGGCTGGGAATACGAAGGAACGTATATTGGAAGTGTCATTGGAGCTGTTTGCGCAAAGCGGGTATCTCGGGACTTCAATGAGCGATATTGCACATCAGCTGGGAATTACAAAGTCTGCTCTTTACAAGCACTATGCCGGAAAGCAGGAAATTCTGAACAGCATTGTGGAAAAAATGAGCAAAACCGACTATGAGCAGGCAGAGAAATATGAAATGCCCGAAACCGAACCGGACGGCTTTGACAGCTCCTACATAAAAACGTCGATAGAAAAAATCGGTGACTACAGCGTGGCGCAGTTTGACTATTGGACGAAGGATAAGTTCGCCGCCAATTTCAGGAAAATGCTTGTACTTGAGCAGTACCGCGATTCTCAATTCGGACAGCTTTATCATAATTATCTTGCAGCCGGTCCTGCCGCGTACATGGCGGCGATATTCCGCCGGCTTACCGACAGTGACAGTTCGGCAATGCAGCTGGCGCTGGAATTTTACGGACCGATGTTTTTGCTTTACAGCCTTTACGATGCGGCGGATGATAAGGAAAACGTCGATAGGATGCTTCGCACATATATCGATCGCTTTCTGGAAAAGTTCGGGTCAGGTCACAGCAAGTAAACGACGATATAAAACGGCAAGTGCCTGAGCTGCGCTTCGTGCCGCTGAATGGTTGCTGTCGGCTTATGTATGTGAACAGCGGTCAGACCAGGATAAAGAGGCTGATTGCATTTAGAGACAAAGCACCGTCGGGCGGCGGAAGCGGCATGCCGTGCGGCGCCTGTCGTGAATTCTTTTATCAGTTGAACGAAGAAAACGAGAATATGGAGATAATGCTCGATTACGATACAAGAGAGACCGTTACACTGAAGGAGCTTATGCCCGACTGGTGGGGTAAAGACAGATATAATGGATCAGATCTGTGATTTAAAGGCTTACCGGCGGCGAAAGGATATTGGTTTATGAAATTTCCGCTTGAAGAACTGTTCCCGTACACAGTTTCGGCGTTGTTTGTGCTGGCGGTGTTCTACGGCATTTATTTTACAAAGATGTATATACAGAAGCGGCACGGAATAAGGACACGGCAGATAGGGCGCAGAAAGGAAAAAGGGCTGCATACCGTGGAACTGCTGATGGGTATTGCCACCGCAGCAACCCCTGCGGTACAGTTGGCTTCGATTGTCTCAGGGTGGAACTATGCGCCGCCTGGTGCAAGGTTTACCGGCGTTTTAATAGGGTTACTCGGTGATGTTGTTTTCCTTGTTTCGGTGATCTGCATGAAGGACAGCTGGAGAGCAGGCATTCCCGACAGCGATAAGACAGAACTTGTCACGACCGGAATTTACAAATACAGCCGCAATCCAGCCTTTCTGGGGTTCGATCTTCAATATATGGGCGTCCTGCTTATGTACTGCAATCCGTTAACGGCTGCCTTTTCTGCCTTTTCAACGGTTATGCTTCATCTGCAGATATTGCAGGAGGAGAAGTATCTGACCGCTGAGTTCGGCGATCCGTACAGGCAATATAAGGAGCAGGTTTTCCGCTATCTCGGAAGGCGCCCGAAAGCCGTAATAGGGGAGACACCGATAGATTGAAACCTGCGAAAACTGACAGGAAACGTGAAAACCGTGCGGTATAAATGAACTTTTTAAGGAACGACACCTGAGGCTCGTTCGGCTCAGTCTGTCAATATTTCATTAAGCAGATAAACTAAAA
>OGRU01002905.1_pt1 | contig 10710 bp, 7 predicted proteins | sample 1553541 | NCBI WGS metagenome assembly OGRU01 (sample SAMEA2580068, study PRJEB22360) | human gut metagenome | biome: human gut; feature: human-associated habitat; material: faeces | place: Denmark | collected 2008/2010 | reverse complement strand
GTCAAGGGCGCCAGCCTGCGCACCGTCGTCATCGCCAAGCTGCCGTTCACGCCGCCAACCATGCCGGTGGAAAGCGCCCGCAACGATTTGCTGAAGAGTCAGGGCAAAAATGCCTTCACCGCCAACAGTCTGCCACAGGCCGTGCTGCGATTCCGTCAGGGCTGCGGGCGGCTGATTCGCTCCAACAGCGACCGCGGCTGCATCATCATCCTGGACAACCGCGTGCTCACCAAGAGCTACGGCCGCACCTTCCTCGACTCGCTGCCAAAGCAGCCTGTCTGGACGGACAGCGTCGCCACCCTCGCCGACAAACTGAAAAAATGGCACAACGAACCATAAAGACCATAAAAAGAAGGCTGCAACGATTGATCGTCGTTGCAGCCTTCTTTATTTTTTTAGTTTGCTGGCTTGAATTGCAGCAGGTTGTTTTTATCGTCTTGTTTGTGACGAATGTCTTCTTCTGGCAGAATCATGCCAACGAGCATGCCGCTGACATCGAGGTAACGGCCTTTTTTCAGGTTCTTCAGTGCAGACAGGTACACTGGAGCGATGACGTGCAGATCCTGGCCTTCGCAGTCGACAACAATGTCGTACAGGCTGGTCATGGCGCCGGTTTCCACCTTTTCAAAGGATTTGATTTTGAAAATGCCCTGGCTGAAGGTGAATGGCATGATGCGATAGTCTTGAACCAGCATCTGAAGCATCTTTTCAAATTCAGCGTCGCGTTTTTCCTTATCTTCTGCCACCATTGCAGAATAAATCAGACCGGTTGGCAGGAAATCGCCGATTTCTGGAAGATCCGCATTCTTTTTCTTGTTGTTGTAATCTTTTTTGGTGTTGATGATGTCCACATCGAACGCGTACATGTTGATGTTGGCCGCAATGGTTTCACCAGCAGCCACGTTGCGCAGGTCGTTCTTATTGGCTGTTTCCAGCAGGACTGGCACCAGTTTTTCACCAAGCTTCCAGGTAACAGGAAGAACGGTGTCAAAACGATCGTCTTCAGAAGAAATGTAGTTGTCCAGATCTTGTTCCAGAGCGATCACGCTGTCACTGGCACGGCCGGAATCGTAGTGCACATCAACGCGCCAAATCCCGTCTTCCATGTTTTCGTCTTTCGTTTCTAAATAATGGAAAAAATGCAGATGACGGTTTTCATCATAATAATGGGTGATCATGCCGTTGCCGGTTTCTTTTGCATCGCCACGCTGCAAAATGTACCACTGCATCATTTCTTCCAATTCATCATGATTGAAACAGGTCATCTGTAAATTCATTAATTCTTTCAAAAAAGCCATGAATGTGCTTCCTCCTTATACTCATCTATGCATCATAGTAGCATTAAAAGGTTCTCTCTATCAACCATTTTTCTAAAAAATATTAACAATTTTTCTGCACCAGCCCGCCCGATAAACAAAGGCTTTGCAAGGCATCGTGTTTTCGTCCCCGGCAGGCGCGTTCTCATAGAAAAACAGCCTCACTATCGTCTCGCAGAGCCGACAATGAGGCTATTGATTGAAAAGAAATTACTTATTCGTCAAGGTCTTCATGCGACCAATGCGATCCATGCGTTCGGATTCATCATAGGCTTCGGAAAGAACCTCAACGGTATGTTTCACCTTGCAATGACCGCCAAAACGTTTCTGACCATCGGTCAGCTGCATGATGCAGGAGCCGCAGCCGGTGACAATGATGTCTGCACCGGTGTTTTCAACGTCTTTGCATTTTTCATGCTGAATGTCCATGGAAAGGTCGTAATGGGTCAGGCTGAAGGAGCCGGCAGAGCCGCAGCAACGGTTTGGCTTGCTCATTTCACGGAATTCAACGTCTGGCAGAGCGTTGAGAATCTGACGAGGTTCCTGGTAAACGCCCATGCCGCGACGCAGATGGCAAGGGTCGTGATAGGTGACAACCTGACGTGCGGTATGAAGTTCCGACACATCGACTTTGACGACGTTCATCAGGAAGTCGCTCCAGTCGATGACTTTTGCAGCCACTTGTTTTGCGTCGGCATAAGAGCTGGTGTCTTCGAGCAATTCTGGATAATGTTCCTTGAAAGAAAGGGCGCAGGAACCGCAGACAAAGACGATGTAGTCCACGTCTAAGTTCTTGAACAGTTTCACATGATCCATTGCCATTTCCTTGGCGGTTTTCTGATCGCCATGAGCGAGCATAGGCATGCCGCAGCAATGCTGTTTTTTAGGAACAACGACTTCAACATTGTTGCGCTTCATAACGTTCATGAAAGAACGGGCAATGTTTGGATACATGTAGTTGGAGGTACAGCCGGTGAAGAAGGCCACCTTGTATTTCACTGGGCCGATTGGCTTGTTGTCTTCTGGAACGGTCATGCGGAATGGCTTGTTGGCCAATTCAGGAATGACACGGCGCATGTCCAGACCGAATGGGAAACGTGGGGTGTAGCCGCCGGTTTCTTTTTCTTTTTTGAAGACGGTGCCCTGGAAGTTCCCACCGAGACGCATCCCGGTGTCCATGAGTTTTGGATGATCCACCACATTGAAGATGACTTTCTTCAATGGATGCAGACCTTCCTTACGAACCAGTTCGGAACGTGCAGCGAGCACGATTTTATCAATTTCAACACCGCAAGGGCAGATTTCAACACAAGCTTTGCAGGTCAAGCAAAGATGAAGGTTGTGTTCCAGCCCTGGGGTACTTGGATCGACCAGCCCTTTCAGCAGAGCGTCAACGAGCTTGATCTTACCGCGGGCAACAGTGCCTTCTTTGCGAGTCTGGAGATAAATTGGGCAGACTTCCTGGCAGTTGCCGCAGGACATACATTTTGCGACTTCTTCACGCGCGAAGTCCATTGTTTCAAAAGGTGCACTCATTCCTTATTCCCCCTTAAAGAAGAAATGGTCAGGATTGAACATGTAATCCGGATCGAATGCTTCCTTCACACGACGAATCACTTCCATGCCAGCAGCACCGAACTGATCTTCCATGAAGCGTGCCTTTGCAGTGCCAATGCCGTGTTCGCCGCTCAAGGTGCCGCCCAGTTCCAAAGCGGATGCGAAGATTTCGTCAACCGCTTCACGAACGCGTTTCATTTCTTCTTCATCGCGTGCATCGGTGAGGATGGTTGGGTGCAGGTTGCCGTCGCCAGCGTGGCCGAAGGTCCCAATCTGAAGGTTGTACTTTTCAGCGATTTCTTCAAAGCGAGCGAGCATATCTGGAATACGGCTTCTTGGAACGGTCGCGTCTTCGAGAACCGTGGTAGGTTTTACACGTGCGAGAGCTGGCAGAGCAGCACGGCGAGCGGTCATCAGATCGTCGGCTTCCTTGGCATCTTTAGCCAGCTTGATGTCGCGGCAGTCGTTCTTCTTGCACTGTTCAACGACTTTCTGAGCTTCCAGTTCAACTTCGGCTTCCACGTTGCCGTCGACCTGCATCAGAAGCATAACTTTTGCATCGGTAGGCAGACCAATGTGAATGTATTCTTCAACCACTTGCAGGGTTACCTGGTCAAGCAGTTCCATGGTTGCAGGAACAACTTTTTCAGCGATGATGCCGCTGATGGTGTAACCGGCATCCTTCAGGGAATTGAAGGTCGCGGTCATGGTCTTGGAGTACTGTGGCTTAGCAATCAGCTTAACGAGGATTTCGGTGATGATACCGAGGGTGCCTTCTGCCCCGCAGACAAGCTTGGTCAGGTCATAGCCGGCAACATTCTTAACGCTCTTGCCGCCGAAGGTAACGACTTCGCCGTTAGCGAGAACCATGCGAACACCCATGACATAGTCTTTGGTAACGCCATATTTCAAGCCGCGAAGGCCGCCAGAGGATTCGCTGACAGAACCACCCATGGTCGCTGTTTTAACAGTACCTGGATCTGGCGGATAGATGAGGCCGTATGGGCTGACGGCTTCGTTCAAGGAATTGATGACCACACCTGGCTGTACGGTGGCGGTCAGGTTTTCAGGGTCTACTTCAACAATCTTGTTCATGCGAGTGGTAACGAGAACAATCCCTTTGCGCAGAGGAATGGTGCCACCGGAAAGGTTGGTACCGGAACCACGGGTATAGATGTGAAGTCCTTCAGCTTTTGCCAGCTTAACAATTTCGACGATTTCCTCTTCGCTTGCAGGCATAACAACCACTTCTGGCAGAACCTGTGGCTGATCTGGTGTGCCATCGTAAGAATAGGTCAGCAGATCCCCTGCATCGGTGAGAACATGTTCATCCCCAACGATTGATTTGAGTGTTGCCACTACATTTTTGTCTAACATTGTCTTCCTCCTAAATACGTTTATTAAGATAATCACTTCTAGAAAGTTGAACACGATCAAAAAGCCGCCCCAATTCGGCTTCTGTCAGCGGACGATACTGACCAAGATCAACGTGTGTCAAAGCGATCTGATCAATGGCAATACGTCTTAATTTTAGACATGGAAAACCCACGGCGTCCAACATGCGCCGAACTTGACGTTTTTTTCCTTCGTGAATGATCAATTCAACGACGGAATTTTTTCCTTGTTTTTTCAAAAAGCGGGCTTTTGCCGGTGCCGTCTTTCCTGTATCGAGTTCAACACCATCTGAAAGTGTTTGTAAGGCTTTTGGAGTAATAACCCCTTGCACCGTTGCAATATATGTCTTTTTAATATTGTATTTTGGATGCGTCAGCCGATACGCCAATTCACCATGATTGGTCAAAATCAACAGCCCTTCGGTATCCATATCCAATCGACCAACCGGCAGGACATGGCCCCGAAGTTCGGGACAGCAGTCAAAAATGGTCGGACGATTTTGTGGATCGGTCGTGGTCGTCAAATAGCCCGTTGGCTTATTGAACATGTAGAACAAGAACTCGTCCTGCACGGCAATTTTTTTGCCATCGACAGCAACCACATCAACCCCAGGCTCCACTTTTGTGCCAAGCTCGCGCACCGTTTCTCCATTAACGGTCACACGACCCTTGACAATCATGTCTTCACTTTGGCGGCGTGAAGCAATGCCACAATCAGCCATATATTTTTGCAATCGAATTTGGGTCATTATTTTCCTCCTCGTTAGTCATTATACGCCAAATTTTTTGTTTCCAGTAGTAATTTAATTTCTTTTAGAAAAAATTTTATGATTATTTTTAAAAGATATCTTTATTGATGGTCGGCCATTTCTTGACGAATCCAGTTCAAAAGCTGCTCACGCTCGTTCATCTCAGGGTGCTCCAGCACCTGCATCAGCGCCCCATTCAGCATCTTGCCAATGGCGCGGCCCTGAAGGCCCAGCGCTTTCATGTCTTCGCCGCCAACCGCCAAGGCTTTCACGCTGACGCAATCGCCGCGTGCCACGACCTCATCGATCACATCACGAATCCGTGTAAACAAGTCGATCATTTCGGCTCGCTGATCGCCCAGATCGTGCGCAACCAAGTCCGCGATTTTCACTTTCACCAGGCGGCGTGTCTGCTGCTCGCCCAAGCGCGCCAAAGACCGGCGCACATTCACCGGATCGGGCAAAAGAATGTCGTTGTGATGGGCGATGAGCTCGACCACATCCTTCCGTGTGGCGTTGTCGTACTTGAGGTCGCGCAGCACCCTGTTGGCAATCTTCGCCCCTTCCGCCGCATGGTCGTCAAAGCGGTCGTACGACAGGCTGGCGTCCTTATCCCACACGAACGGCTTGCCAATGTCGTGCAGCAGCATGGTCAGACGCAGCACCAAGTCGGGCTCAATGAGCCCCACCGACAGCAGTGAATGCTCGAACACATCGAGAAAATGATGGCCGCCGTGTTGATCAAAGCCAACGGTGTGGCACATCACAGGAATGATGTACGGATACATGCCCAGCGCGTACAGATCTTCCAGCCCTCGGGCTGGGTGCTCGGCCAGGAGGATTTTGTTCAGTTCGACTTGAATGCGCTCTTTGGAAATGTACTGAAGCAGGTGGTTCAAGGCGGTCACGGCTTCATAGGTTGCCGGGTCGTAGTCAAAATCGAGCGCCGTTGCAAAGCGCACCATGCGCAGCATGCGCAGGCCGTCTTCGTTGAAACGCTGCATCGGATCGCCAACCGCGCGCACCAGGCGCCGCTGCAGGTCCTCTTTGCCGTTGAAGAGGTCGATCAGCCCACGCTCTGGATGCCAGGCCATGGCGTTGATGGTAAAGTCGCGACGGCTCAAATCTTCGGCCAGTTCTCGGGTAAACGCTACACTCTTGGGATGTCGATGATCCACGTATTCGCCATCAATGCGGAAGGTGGTCACCTCGTAGGCGCCGTCTTCGGCCAAAATCGTCAGCGTCCCATGCTGAATGCCGGTGGGAATGACGCGCTTGTTGCTGAAAATCTCCAGCATTTCGTCCGCCTGTGCCGAGGTGCAGATGTCCCAGTCGCTGGGCCGCTTGCCCATCAGCGAGTCGCGCACACAGCCGCCGACGATGTAGGCTTCGTGGCCGTGCGCTTCCAGACGTTTGATCAACTCTTTGGCGCCTTGTGGAATGTGAATGTCCATGGTATCACCCCATTTCTGAATAATTATTTTGAAACGCTTCTATATTAATCGCCTCTGGCTCGGCTTCATAACGATGCATCGGCAGGAAATGCTGCATGTACCGCCCATCGCCAGGATGCTGGTAGCACAGTGCGGCCGCATGCAGCAGAGGACGGCCCGCAGCAATCGGTCACATCGCCCACCAGCGGATGGCCCTGATGCGCCAGATGCACCCGAATTTGATGCCGGCGCCCGGTGTCGATGCGCACCCAGCATGCCGTCGCACGCAAGGCGTCCACATAAGCCAGCGGCTGGACCATGGTGCGGCACGCTTTGCCGCCCTGCCCCACATGAAACAGTGGACCAACGGCATGTCGTAAAGCCTCCGACGCGTCGCAGATGTCGCCGTTCAAGTGCATCGGTGTCCGAAGCTGCCCAAAGGCAAAGCATTGGTAATATTTCTTGGCACGCTGACGGCTCAGCTGCCCGGCCGCAAAACTGTTCTTCGCCAGCAAGACCAGTCCCGTGGTGCCAATGTCCAGACGGCTGACTGGATGAAAAGTGTCGGCTTCGCCGTTTTTTGCCAGATGCGCCAGCACCGCACCGGCCAGCGAGCCGCGCTCGCCGCGCCGCCGTGGAAACATGGTCACGCCTGGCGGTTTGTCGACAACTAGTAGCATATCGTCTTCATAGACAACCGTCAAGGGCAGGTCTTCGTGAATGATGTCGCTGCCTTCCAGTTCCGGCGCCATGATCAGCGACACGTCGTCGCCTTCATGAACCACGTAGCGCACCGTGCGTCGTTCGCCATTCACGAGAATCCCTTCCGGATGCGCCTTGCAGCGTTTCATGAGACGTTTCGACACGTCCATCCTGCTGCTGATCACCTCGCGCAACAGCCGTCCTTCGTCGCTTGCCTGAGCGGTGTAATGGATGCGCTTCATTCTCGCACCTCAAAATGGGCCTGGCTGCCATTGGCGCCGCTCTCTACAACAAGGTGCGCCGGAATGCGTTCTTTCAGTTCCGCCACATGGGAAATCACACCGACCAAGCGGCCGCTGTTCTGCAGGTTCATCAAGGTTTCAACGGTGTCGTCCAGCGATTCCTCGTCCAAGGTGCCGAAGCCTTCGTCAATAAAGATGGTGGACAGCTCCACGCCGCCGCTTTCGCTGGACACGACGTCCGCCAGCCCCAACGCCAGCGACAGGGACGCCTTGAAGCTTTCCCCGCCAGAGAGGGTCGATACGTCGCGCGCCCGGCCGGTGTATTGGTCCATAACGGCCAAGTCCAGCCCGGCCTGACGCCGCGCGTCGTGCACCGTCTCTTTGCGGCGGAAGGAGTAGCGCCCGTGCGTCATGCGCGCCAACCGTGCGTTGGCATGCTGCAGCATCTGTTCAAAATAATAGGCCTGCGCAAAGGTTTCGAGCTTCATGTTAAAGCGGTTTTTACCATCGAGCACATCCCGCAGTTTGCCCAGAAGCGCGTAGTCCGCCTCCATTTTCTGGAACTCGTCAAAGAGAACACGAATGGCCTCGATCAGCTTGCGGTTGGCGTCGCACCTTGACTTGTGCGCCGCCAGACGGTCGTTTGCCTCATTCAAGGCTTGTTCAACGGCCCGGCACTGGCTTTCGCTGGCACTGAGATCGTGCAGGCTGCGGTCATCTTTCAAGCGCTCGCTCAGATCGTCGTACAGCGTCTCGGCTCGTGTGCGCTGTTCCGCGTAGCGATCCAATTGCTGCTGCAGCGTCGTCCGCGCCGCAATATCCGCTTTCGCGCTCGCATACGCCTCCGCTGACGCAAAGGCTGCGTTTCTCGCCGCTTCAAACAGGGCGAGATCCGCCGCATGCTGCTGCGTCAATTCCTGCAAACGGCGCTGTGCCTGATGAACCACTTCGTCCGTCTGCACCTGCGCCATCTGCGCGTTTTGCTGCGCCCGAGCCGCGCGCTCCAATTGAGCGGCCGCCTCTTGATGCGCCTGCTCAATCTGTGCAACCTGCGCCTCGAGGGCCTTCGGATTCACGTCGGCTGAAAAGCCATGCGTTTGTTCCATGTCTTCCACGCTGTGCTGATGGCTGTCGCACAACGTCTGCCAATGGCTCTGGCTGGCAATCAGGCGAGTGTGCTCGTCCTTTTGCTGGTCGTGAGCCGCTTTTTTCGTCTCACGCTGAGCCTCGCTGTCGTTCAGCCGACGAAGGCTGTCGTCGAGGGTGGTCAGCTGCGCCTGCAGCGCCTGGAACTGCGTCTTATGGTCCACGCCGCGCTCTTTCAGCGTCTGCGAAAAGGCCGCCACGTCGTCCATGGCCGTTAAGGCAGGCACCTCGGCCTGCAGTTCGTTCCAAAATTCTGCCTGGTTTTTGTCTTGCTGCACCAGGGCGGCCTGCACCGCCAGGTGTTTCTTTTGCGCCTCGTCGCGCTGGGCGAGGCAGTGTTCCTCTTCGTCCTGATGGTTCGAGGCAGCGGCTGGATTAGGATGATGCAGCGCGCCGCACACCGGACAAGGCTCGCCGTCGCTCAGCTCGTTCGCCAGCGTCGCTGCCAGCTGTCGGCGATTTTGGGCGCGTGCTTCCTGCAGCCGCTGTTCAGCCTGCTGAAAGACTTGCTCGGCGTCCTGAGCGTCCCGCTCCAGCTTTACACGTTCCCGCTGGGCGTCCAAAACTTTTCTCGCCAGGGCATACTGACGGCGCTCGTTCTCCAGCTGACGCCCTAATTTTTCACGGTCCATCTGCAAACGATGCACCTCGTTCTGCAGGCGCGTTTTCTCCTGCACTTTCTGGTCGAGATCGGCCAGTTCCTGTGCCGTTGCCGCCAGCGTTTTTTCCAGCGCCGCCAGCGTCTGCTGAACGTGTTTGGCGTTCTTCTGGGCCTCCGCCAGGTCCGCACGCGCACGGACGTAATCCTTCATTTTCTCCAGCTTTTTCGTCAGGGCTGGCCACTCGTTGTACGCCTGATCGGCCGCCGTCTTCTCCTGTTCGGCTTTTTCATAGGCCGCTTCTGCCAGGGTCCGCTTCTGCGTCGCTGCCGCCTGGGCCTCCACCGCCTGCTGCAGAGTGTGCGTCTGTGCCTGCGTCGCCGCCGCGCTTTCCTGGACGCGCGCTTCTTTGTCCACAATGCCGCGGGCACGATCTGCTGCCGCCAGGCGCGCTGCCAGAGTATCCATCGCCGGCTTCTCCGCCTGAAGAGCCTGCAGGGCCTGGCCAGCCTGCTGCCACTTTTCAACGTCGTCGTTGTGCTGTTTTTCCTGATTCAAACGCTGCACCGCCGCCTGATAGCGCGCGCTCTCATCCGCCACATTCTGCTGCAGCGCCGAAATGGCGCCTTCGTCGGCCTGCGCCAGCTGCTCCATCGTTTGCAGCGCCCGCTCGGACGGCTGATCGCCAATGGTCAGCGGCTCCTCAAAACGCAGCATGGCCGCCTGAGAACGGTAGGCCGCCTTCAAGTCGTTGTAGGCGCCTGTCACGTCGGCCACGCGGCTTTTCAGCGATGTCAGCGCCAGATCGTAGAGACTCGTGTCAAAAATATGGCGCAGGAGCTCGATTTTGTCCTTTGTGGTTGAAATCAGAAATTCCTGAAACGCCCCCTGCGGCAGCATGACGATCTTTTGAAACTGCTCGTCGTCGAGGCCGATCAGCTCGGTGATTTTTTTGTCCACGTCGCTGATGCGGCTCAGAGGCAGAAAAGCCTCGTGCCCCACGCATTCGAGCACCGCCTCCTGGCCAATTTCCCGCGTGCCTTCCCCGCGCTTTTTCGCCACACGCTGCTTCGGCTGGCGATGAATCTTATAGGTTTTGCCGCCAATATCAAAGGTGAAATCCACGAACGTCACCGTATCGTCGCTCGGCTTCAAAAAGTCGCAGCGCAGGCTGGCAGGGTCCATGCCGCGCTTGCTCAACTTGCCATAGAGCGCATACAATATTGCTTCAAAAATGGTGGTCTTGCCCGATCCCGTTGGCCCTGTGATGACGAACAGCCGCTGCGTGCCCAGGGCGTCAAAGGACAGGGTCGTGGTGCCTGCGTAAGGGCCAAACGCAGACAGCGTTAATTCAATGGGTCTCATACGTCCTCCTTCTGCACCTCGTCAAACACACTCTTCATCACCGCGCACAGTTCCTCACCAGGCGCTTCCTCCATGACCTGCTCATAAAACGCGGCAAACATGTCCAGCGGCGAGCGTTTCGTGCCTTCCGCCGCCTGCGGCAGATGACCACCCGCCAGGATGGCCCCATGGATGTGCTGAACCTGGGCCGGACCATCGACGAGACCT
>OGRU01002898.1_pt1 | contig 10732 bp, 6 predicted proteins | sample 1553541 | NCBI WGS metagenome assembly OGRU01 (sample SAMEA2580068, study PRJEB22360) | human gut metagenome | biome: human gut; feature: human-associated habitat; material: faeces | place: Denmark | collected 2008/2010 | reverse complement strand
CCAAATCCATGATGCCGTCAAAGCAGCCTTGCCCCATTGTAACAGTTGGTCGGAATTGTGCGACAGGCTGGCCAAGCAGGGCATCGGAGTGAGCTTCAAGTTCGACAGGCGTAACTGCAATATCGTCGGCGTGTCATTCACTAAAGACGGTGTTTCGTTCAGTGGCTCACGGATTGACCGCGGCATGGGCTTTTATAAGCTGGATAAGCAGTTTGGAGGTCGTATCGCCGAGGGCATGGAATGGAGAAACAATCTGTACCATACCCGACCAACGGCTGAAAGCGGAACAAGCCAAACGGGAACTATATATAAACCAGACAATTCATTTGAACAGACGGATAAGGCCTATTCTACCGATGGCCATGCGGAAGCATCCGGCAGCGGAACTTTCGCCGATGCTGATACGAATACTGGCATAGTCCAAGCGGGCATCAACGCACTCATCGAGTTGTGCGTGCAGCCACACCAAACCAAGGTCTCATCTGGCGGAGGCGGTGGAGGAAACGAAAACGGCTGGGGCGAGACCGACAAGGAAAAGAAGAAACATAGACCAATAAAGATGAGAAGATGAAAGATAACTTGCAGAACATAGCCGACCTTATCGGGGCATTGGCGGAGGACATCGAGGAAATCAAGAAGATGCTGGTCACAAAGGACGCTCCAGACAAGGACGAGGCGGTAAAAAGACTTGCGTCGGATCTGGAGCCTGTCATACGTTTCTTCGGCGGCAGCACGCCGGAGAACATCAGTGACATTTTTAAGAGCAAGGAAACCATCAAGGCATACAAGAAGTCATTGGGCGGTGAAATGATTATTAGCTTGCAGGAATACACCGATGCCAATGACAAGAATATGCGCGAGCGTGGCATCCCCACTACCAAGGATTTGCTATACAAGATATTGGAAGTGCTTACAGACCATGTGGAGAAAGACAAACAGGTTTCACAAAAGGCACAGCAAAAGCAAGGCTTCACACAGAAACTTTGTCAAGCTATCCACTTTTATAAAGTAACAAGCGGAATCAGGCGGCTATGGGACAAAGTACCCGACGGCTGGTACAAGAACCCTTACGCATGGGCTGGTATCATTTTCACACTCGTGTTCTTTGCCCTATTTGCCGCCAGTTGGGTGCGATGGCATGAATACCTGAAGGAAAACAGGAAGTTGAGAACGGTTGCAGACAAGTACCAAGTAACCACGCTCATGCTCAACGAACTGTACCCGGAACTGGCCGTAACCGTCGGGGCATACGAGAAGCTGGTGGAAACGGTCGGAGTGGATTCCGCCCTGACCGTGTTTAACAGGCAGCTTGAAAAAGTGAGAAATGAAGAGAACGAATCCAAACAATAAAAATAAAGTGAATGGCATCCATCAAGGTAAAATATCGTCCTTCCACCGCCAGCGGCAAGGAGGGCAGCATCTACTATCAGGTAATCCACGGGCGAACAGTCCGCCAGATCGGAACGGACTTCCGCGTGTTTGATACGGAATGGGACAAGGAAACATCGTCCGTCCGAATCATGCCTGAAACCGGCGAGAACAGAAGACAGTACCTTTGTAGTGTTTCAGAGAGCATAGGTTGGGACATCCGACGGTTACAGGCCATCATCGCGCAATGCGACAGGCAAGGCGGAAGTTACTCCATCTACAATATCATAGAGAAGTTCAACAGCTACGCAAACGGGCTTTCGTTGTTCGGTTTCATGCAAGACACCATAAGGCAGTTGAAGCAGCTCGGCAAGGTACGCACATCGGAAACCTACACAGCAGCTTTAGCCAGTTTTATGAAGTTCCGCGAGGGGCAGGACATTCTTCCGTGTGAGATAGACAGCGACACTATGATGCTTTATGAGGCATGGCTGAAAGCCAACGGCAACTGCCCCAATACCACTTCATTCTACATGCGCATACTCCGTGCCGTCTATAATCGTGCCGTGGAAAAGGAACTGACGGAACAGAAATATCCTTTCAAACATGTTTACACGGGTATCAGCAAGACGGTGAAACGTGCCCTCCCGTTGAAAGCGATAAAGCGCATCAAGGAACTCGACCTGACCTTGAAACCGCATCTGAACTATGCGAGGGATATGTTCCTCTTTTCGTTTTATACCCGCGGAATGTCGTTCATTGATATGGCCTATTTGAAGAAATCGGACTTGAAGAACGGCGTTATCATATACCGCAGGAGAAAGACGGGACAGCAACTGGCTGTCAAATGGGAGAAGTGCATGGAGGACATCATCGCCAAATACGACGGCTGTTCCACCGCGCAATATCTGCTGCCGATAATCACCGATTTATGCACTGACGGGCGGACACAGTACCGCAATGCCATCAGCCGTATTAACGTGGCACTGAAAGAGGTCGCCCATTTAGCCGGATTGAATATGCCACTGACCATGCACTGCGCCCGGCATTGCTGGGCAAGCATCGCCAAGAGCAAGAACATACCGCTTTCGGTCATAAGCGAGGGTATGGGGCACGATTCGGAGGAAACCACACGCATCTATCTTGCATCGCTTGACACAAATGTGGTGGACAAGGCAAACAGTCTTATCCTGAAAGACTTGTGAACGGATATTTTGGATAAAATTTGTTTAGCGAAAATCAGAATCTCTTGATAAGAGTTATAGTTGATATTGCAAAGGTACTCATAATATTGCAAAATCCGTGTCCGAATCTAATTTATAATGGGATATGAAAGACAATTTATGCGGAATTGTTTAGTAAATCCACTTGCATTTTCCAATAATACATTGATTCCCAGTATTTGTTTTCTTGAAATATATCTCTTATCAAGAGATGAATTTCAAGGACATACTGCATAAATTCCGTACCGAATCATTCACCGAAAGGGAAAAGGGTACAAAGTTCGAGCGACTGATGCGCTCATGGCTATTGACAGACCCACGCTATAACGAGCTTGAAAAGGTTTGGCTGTGGGAGGATTTTCCGGGGCGCAAGGACTTCGGAGGTACGGACACGGGCATCGATCTCGTGGCCAAGACCGAGATGGGCGACTATTGGGCTATCCAGTGCAAATGCTATGCGGAGGATGCCGTAATCGACAAGCCCGCCGTGGATTCGTTCCTCGCCACTTCCAGCCGCACGTTCACTAACGAAGTCACTTTCCAGACCACACGGTTTGCAAAACGAATTTGGATTTCCACCACCAACCATTGGGGAAGCAACGCCGAGGAAGCCATCCGCCACCAAGACCCGCCTTTTTCACGGGTTGGGCTGATTGACCTGAACTCCTCCTGCGTGGACTGGCAAAAGCTGATGGACGGACTTACGGGAATTTCCGCACTCGTGGAAGGCAAAAAACCGCGCAAGCACCAGTTGGATGCCATATCCAAGGCATACACGCACTATATCACGGACGGCAACGACCGTGGTAAGCTCATCATGGCCTGCGGAACGGGAAAGACTTACACCTCGCTGCTCATCACCGAACAGTTGCTTAACGGTAAAGGACTGGTGCTGTTCATGGTTCCGTCCATCGCCCTGTTGGGGCAGTCGCTCAACGCATGGTCAGCGGACGCAAAAAAAACCATCAAGGCCGTCTGTATCTGTTCGGATTCCAAAGCCTCGCGAAAGATGCAGGACAAATACGATGACATGGATGACAGCGTGGTTGACCTTGCCGTGCCAGCGTCCACCAGTCCGCAGTCCATCGCTTCGCAGCTGAAGAAATACCGAAACCATGACGGGCTGGTAGTCGTGTTCTCCACCTACCAGTCCATTGATGCCGTTTCAGCGGCACAGCAGGAGATACTTTCCGAAACAGCATACCGAACAAATTGAATATGAAAGAGTTGCGTTTTAAACGGTAGAAAATCCTTTTCTCGCTTGTTTTTCAGTCCCAAAACCGTACATTTTTCAACTCTTCCCTCTTGAATCAGAACCAACGGGAAAACTTCCTTTCCCCGTCCGAAGTCCACCTGTTTTCTATCCTGCGAAGGTACGAAAATAAGTGGGATTTTCACCAACTGATGTCAACTAAAAGCAAGATGCACTCACGAATATTTTTGCAGCCAAAAGAAAAAAACAGGTGGTGTTATTTCTGGATTTTTATAAATCGGGTTTGGCTCGTTTGGCGCAGCTATCTCTTTCCGTCCCTTATTTTGACTTTACTTTAATTGTCGTATATATGAGTACAGGGATAAAGTAAAGTGATATGTCTTTTGACAAGTAATTGTATTTGGACCGTTTTTGAAGGAGTATAATGCTAATAAGAAAAAATCATTTGATGACATTCTTGAACTTGTATTAACAATAATTCATTCCAGAATAACAACGATCGTGCATGCCGACTCTTGTGATGCTTAAGAAATGCCTAGTGAATGGTTCCGTTCATAATTACGGACGAGTTGAAGATGTTCTATTCTTGTGATCTGCAGCAATGGCCGACAATTCGAGAGTATTTGCGCAACACTTGTCTCAGCGTATAGAATAACTACAGGGCCTTACTTGATTAATATTGGATAAAATACAAGTCCACATCCCAGTCCACTGCCAATTTCTATTAACAATCCCAATGATTGCAAAGGCATCATTGGGATTATATCCCCCTATAATCTGAAAATTATACATCGACCAATACGACGTTCGTTAAAATGTAAAAATAGAACAAATCCTAATGGTCATATGTTTGTGCAACATTAGCAGAAAAGCATTGATCGTCATTACTCATTGTTTATTAAAAACATTATCTTTGTATCACACCAAAATTATAAATTATAATGTGATTGGATATGAGTAACGAAAAGAAATCAACACAAGAAGGCAAATACGAAGATATAGTGACTGTTGGATTTGTCAATCCAATTGTCAATACTGGCATTGACTATGCAGAGATGGGAATTGATGCATTTATGACCAATGATGTTATAAAAGAAATTCCTATTATTAAAACAATTGCATCAGTAGTTAAAGTTGGTCTATCTATTAAAGAATGGACTTTTGCTAAAAAAATCATAAAGTTTCTAGAACAATATCATTTAGGGTACTTAACTGAAAATGAGAAAGAAGCGTTTTTAAATAAATATCAATCTGACACAAAGTATAAAGAGAAAATAGTATCTTTTCTTATAACTATCAACGATAAGTATTTCGAAACAAAACAATCTGAAATCGCAGGTAATCTATTCGTTGCCTATGTTAAAGGCCTAATAGATTGGGATACATACACGATTATTTGTGGTTGCATAGATCGTTTTTCGCCATTTGCTTCTGAACTTCTTAACGAATTGGAAAAAGAAAAAGAGCCATACCATAGAGGTTATCAACATGGAACAGACCCAAGAGCTGCAGTTCTACAATCTTGCACCTTTGGATACCAATGGGGAACTCATTTCTTTACTACACCTATTGGAATAATTGCACATCAATATGGTATAAAGGCTGATTTTAATCATTCAGTCAAAGAATTATACCAAATAGTAGGCTTCAACACATCAAATCTCGATTGTCAGAAATAGTGGAATTACGCGAAACCATAGATGTTTGCCACTCAGTTTGGAGATATAAAGACATTGCGGAGATGCTACAATAAAATATGTGAAATCAACGAGAAGGCTTGACTTCTAAAAGCAAGATGCAGTCACGAAGATTGTGCAGCCAAAAGAATAAACAGGCTGTATTATTGGTAGACATCGGCAAATCGGATGCTCTGTTCGGCGAAACCATCTCTTTTCTTCCCTTATTTTGACTTTACTTTAACTGGCGTAGATATGAGTACGGGGTTAAAGTAAAGTTGTTGTCGAACATGTTGCCTCCGAAAAAAGTGCTGCTGCCGAAAAAGTAGACACGGGAATGTAGAAAAAGTGTAGAATCATAAGATTTATTTCTATGGAAAAGTGTATATTTGCGCTATCTAATCTTTTAGAAAAGTGTAGAAGCGATGCTGTACAGAAAGATCCGATCATATATAGATGACCACCTCAGGTCCAATGAGGACAAGATTCTCCTTATTGAAGGAGCGAGGCAGATAGGCAAGTCTTACATCATAAGAGATGTAGGAACAGAACTCTATGACAACTATGTGGAGATAAATTTCGTGGAAGATGATGCAGGCGACAAGATATTCAGGAATGTTCGCACCACGGAAGAGTTTTACCTGAACTTAAGTATGGTTGCAGGGTCCAAGCTGGACAGATATGAAAACACATTGGTCTTCATTGATGAAATTCAGCATTATCCGCAATTTCTGACTATGCTCAAGTTCTTTAGGCAAGAACACCGGTATCGGTTTATCTGCAGCGGAAGCCTGTTGGGAATTGCATTGAAAAAGACTGTTTCTGTTCCAGTCGGAAGTATTATTCCAAGAAAAATGTACCAGCTGGACTTTGAAGAATTCCTAATTGCAAATGATTTCGGTGAGGATGCGATTAAGCATCTAAGGAAATCCTTTGAGCAGACACAGCCTTTGCCCCAGGAAATTCATGATAAAGTGTTAGGTCTTTTCAAAAGATACCTGCTTGTGGGTGGTATGCCGGATGCAGTAAATGAATATTTGAACTCCCATAATATCGTCAAAGTAAGAGAAGTTCAGGAGGCAATCAGAGAATTGTATGGTGTCGACGCTTCCCGTTACGAAGAGGACGCTGCCAAGAAACTGTACATCCGCCGTATCTATGATATGATTCCTTCTCAGATGGAGAACAAGAAGAAGCGGATTGTGGCAAAAGATATATTGGATAGGAAAGGCGATAGATTCAGCAATTACGTGGAGGAGTTTGAATATCTGATTAACTCAGGTATTACGATACCATCTCATGCAATCAGCAATCCGAAATATCCCTTGGCAGAATCACAACAGAAAAATTTGTTGAAGCTGTACATGAACGATGTAGGTATGCTTACTTCCCAATTGTATCATTATAATATCCAGCCAATACTGAACGATATTGCCAGCATTAACCTTGGCTCTGTCTATGAAAGTGCTGTTGCTCAGGAACTGAAAGCACATTACGAAAAATTGTTCTACTACGACAATAAGCAGAAAGGAGAAGTAGACTTCCTTGTTGATGATAGCGATACCATGAGCGTCCTACCTATTGAGGTTAAATCCGGAAAGGATTATACGGTTCATAGTGCTTTGGATAACCTGATGGCAATTCAAGACTACCATATTGTTTCATCTATTGTTCTTTCAAATGAAAGGGAAATAAAGACAAAAGGAAATGTCCTTTATCTCCCAATTTACTATGTGATGTTTCTGGAGAACAAGATGCCGGAAAAAGAGAATCTGTACTTTTAAGGTTAATACGAATGGAATATTTGCAACAAATCAGAGATATGTAAAAAGATTAGTAGCTACAATAAAGCACTGTAAAAAACGTTTTATGTAATTATACAAGAAAGAAATAAGGATTATGCTATTACAAAAAATCTATATAAAAGGCTATCGTAATTTCAAAGAGGTTACAGTCAATTTAAATAAAAATAGTCTTGTTATAGGAGCAAACGATGTGGGTAAGACAAACCTGATTCATGCTATGCGTTTGCTTTTAGATAAGGGCTTTTCAGATTATGACTTTGAATTGAATGATTCGGATTTCTATGCGTATGAAGATACACAAGAGGTAATCATTAGGATATATTTCACTGATGTGACAGATGAGTGCGTTATTGCAAGGATGCCTGGCAAGTATAGCGATGACGGTGAGATGGTGATACAATATAAAGCTGCGAAGGAGAAAGGCAAAGTTAATTACCATTTCTATTGTGGTAAGAGTGATAATGAGACGGATTTAACTGAAATTGAAGGTCCTTGGTATAGACGATTCTTGAATTTGAAATATATAAGTAGTAGAAGGGATTTTTGGGGATATATCAACAAGTCGAAGAATATGCTTTTAAATCAGGCAAAAGATAATAGAGAATCCGAAATTATTGAACAAGATGATGCTTTGTATGACGATATAGCAGAAAAACTTCAATATGTTGATAAAAAAATTCCAGAGTTGTCGTATGTAAAGAATGCTACAGATCGTCTGAATGAAGAACTTGACAAATTGTCCATACACAACAGGGAGCAAAGGATCGTGTTTGATACTTCGACAACAGAAATAGACAGAGTGATTAATAGCGTGTCGCTGGCCTCAAAATATGGAGACAAAAGTATGATAATTGGCGGAGAGGGTAGAATCAATCAAATCTATCTTTCTCTATGGGCAACACAAAACGAAAATTCAGAGTTGGCGAACGAAGTGTCTATCATCTGTATTGAGGAGCCTGAAGCCTATCTTCACCCTCATCAACAGCGTGGGCTTGCTGCTTATTTGAGCAAAACTTTAAATGGTCAAATAATATTAACCAGCCATTCTCCATTCATCGTTAGTGAATTTAGTCCAAATTCTATCATTAGGCTTTATAAAAAAGAGGATAATAAAACCATAGTAGCTTCAGATGGATGTTCGAAAATAATTGAAGATGGAATAGATGGCTTGGGGTACAGAATGAGTGTAATTCCAGCCGAGGCTTTTTTTGCTGACTATGTCATTCTTATAGAAGGCCCTTCCGAACTATTGTTTTTTAAAACGCTGGCTAGCCAAATTGGAATTGACTTAGACAGGATGAATATCTCTGTGTTAAGCGTTGATGGCGTAGACTTCGAAACTTATTGCAAAGTTTTGAATGCGATGGAGATAGAATGGGCGTTAAGAACAGACAATGATATTACGAAAATACCCAAAAAAGACGAATATAGATATGCAGGGATAGAAAGAGCTGTGGCTTGCCTAGAGGAATGCTGTATTATTGATGAAGGGAAGAAAGATACTATTAAAAATAACAAGAAATTATTACGGGGATTTAATAATCCTGAAGACATTCCAGAAAAGAATCGGGAAGCAGCTGAATGGTTTATTGATTTCTTGGATGGTTATGATATTCAGTTGGCTAACGTCGATTTGGAAACTGATATGATGAACAGCCTTTTGCGCGATTCTCTAAAAGAATTTTATGATGAAGATAATGAAATGAGCGATGAGGAAATCATTGATGAGATGAAAAAGCACAAGGCGCTTAATATGTATCACTTCCTACAGAAGAAGAAGGAACAATTGCACCTATTAAAGGACGATAGATTAGCCAATTTACTGATATCTGCTAAAGAATATATTGAAAGTCATTATGGAACCTACACCCATCCAGCGTAATATTATCCAAGAAGAAGGAAATACTGTAGTGCTTGCTATGCCGGGCAGTGGTAAAACCTTTGTGCTTTCAGAGAAAATTAGACGAATATTAGAGTCTGATATCTTAAAAGATTATCAAGGGGTTATTGCGATTTCTTATACTCGTAAAGCTTCAGGACATTTGAAACGTAAGACTCTTCAAAATGGCACATGGGAGAAAAATTCATTCTTTGGAACGATAGATAGCTTCTGTTTAACACAGATTATTCTGCCCTTCGGACATTATGTTATAGGATATTCGAAGAAAGAAGTTGTGCCAATTACAGAGAGTGATTTAGACAAGGACAAGATGGTAGATTTTGAATGGATAAATAAGATACATCCGGATTATGAAGAGATAAATGAGACTGTTTGGGAGAAACTTTATGAGTTATTCAAGGAAGGGAAAGTATTGGTCAGTTCGTTAGAACTTGTGGCCTTACACATCATTAAAAACTGTCATGCTTGTAGGGCTCATTTGAAAGCACGGTTTAAGTATGTGTTTATAGATGAATTTCAGGATGCAGATACTTATACGAATGGAATATTTCTTGAACTGATAGGGCTGGGGTTAATCGGAAATGCAGTAGGAGATGTGAATCAGTCGATTTTTGGTTTTGCACATAAGGTGAGTGATTATTTAGTCGCACTTGAAACAATGGAAGGATTTACATCTTATAAGTTGGCAGAGAACTTTAGATGTTCAATACCCATTGTGAACTATTCAAACAGACTTCTTGATGCAAACTGTCAGTTGTTGGAATGTGAAGGGGAAATGGGTGTAGAACATATCGCAGTGAATGGTGATGAAAAAATAGTGGCCGAATACCTAGACAATGAGATAATTAATGATTGTAAGAAATGGAAGGTAACAGATTTTAGTCAAGTGGCAATTCTTGTGAGAAGTACAAAGATGCAGGAAATGATAGATGGGTATTTGGATATACCTCATAGGGTTGTGATCTCAACTCCATTAGATGATGATTTGAATCCTCGATCACATCTTTTTGCGCAGTTATTGCAATACTATTTTGATGAGGGAATGCCATTTATGTCGGTGGTAGATTATTATATGGACTTTGCACTTTTGTCATCATACGCTCGAAAACGACTTCTTGGAATCCGTGATGAGATTAGGTCGGTAAATAAAGATGATATGATAGATGCGTTGCCAAGACTATTTAAAAACATTGCAGACATTTTGTTACCTAAATATCAAGAGGGTAGCTCGATGCAACATTTGAACGTGGTGCTGAATTCTAAGGATTTGGTAGATAGCTACAGACCATTTTCAACTAGTGAGGTGGTAATTATGACCTTGCATAAGTCAAAAGGATTGGAATTCGATATTGTGTATCATCTGAATATGAATGAATTTGAGATTCCATTCAAGAAATATAAGGATTGGGTTACTTACTATCCTAATGAAGAACAAGATTTGGATTTGCATTATGTAGGTGTGACCAGAGCAAAGAAATTGTGTGTACTGGTAAGTAATTCCATAAGACATAACTCTAAAGGTGAGGCAAAGAAAGGGGAACCGTCCG
>OGRU01002879.1_pt1 | contig 10761 bp, 7 predicted proteins | sample 1553541 | NCBI WGS metagenome assembly OGRU01 (sample SAMEA2580068, study PRJEB22360) | human gut metagenome | biome: human gut; feature: human-associated habitat; material: faeces | place: Denmark | collected 2008/2010 | reverse complement strand
GAACAGCCGGGACAGCACCACACCGATCTGCGACTTGCCCTCGCCGCCGCTGCCTTTGATGACCATCATGCGCTGACCCTTGTTGCTGGGAATCAGGCAGTACCCGATGAACTCCTGCACGGTGGGGATGTCCTCCGGGTAGAGCAGGTCGGACAGAAACCGCAGCCAGTGGACGGGCTGGGCGGCTTTCGGGTCATATTTGACCGGGAGCCGGTTGCGGACGATCTCCGGCTTGCCTTCCTGAAAGGTGCCGTCCAGATACAGGGTGCCGTTTGCCAGCGCAATGCGGTCGGTGATGGGCGGGAAGTCCTCCACCTGTGCCGCCAGCTTCAGTACGTCCACGACATTGCTGACCCGTTTGGCGATATTTGCGCCGATATGGTCTCGCAGCATATCGAAAATTTCACAGCGCAGGTTCATGGTGTCTGTGACCCTGCCGTCCGGGGTGAAAAATGCGCCATTCGAGTAAAGCAGCTGGTGGGTACTCAGAAAATCATCACAAAACAGGGATTCGTTGAAAAAGCCTTTCTTGAACCATGCAGGGGTAAAATTACTCATAGGCATTCCATCCTTTCGTTGGCGTCACGGAAAAACGCTGTGGTCAATTTGACCACAGCGTTTTTCTCCGCAACTGGGAAATCAACGTCCTGCCGTTCTCCCTGCATGGCTTTCCTGCCCCCCTTCCGGCGGCGTTTTCCGGCTCTCCTTCTCAGGGTCATCGCCGGGTATCCCATGCAGACGGTCATGCGGTTTTCAAGGTTCGTTGCTGATTTTGCAATAAAAAATCGCCACACAACAACCTGAACCTGACCATCCCTTCCGGGATGGCCTTGGTTCGGGTTCGTTATGTAGCGATAGAAAGTTAAAAACTTGCTCCGGCTCCTTCGGGAGCCGAGCTGGAACTCTAAGTAAATATGTTATATTAAATTGTTGGGATAGATTACCACAAAAATCGCAGTGTGTCAACAAAAAACTTTGAAGATGTGCTGATTTCGGCAGCTTGCAAGAAAAAACAAGGGAAACTTTGGCAAAAAGAGAGAGGCTGGACGGTGCCAGCCCTCTTGACAAAATAGCTTATCGGCTGCGTTTCCGATATTCATTTGGCATACAGTTATTTTTTCTCTTAAAGATTCTATAAAAATAGCTCACGTTCTGATATCCTACAAAACTGGCAATATCTGTAACGCTCATATCAGAATTCAGAAGCAACTTCTCTGCAGCTGTCAGCTTTTCATGTTGAACGAGTTCATTAAAGGTGGAGCCGGTGTATTTTTTGAGCATTGCAGAGAGGTAGTTTGGATGCAGATTGAACTGTTGGGCAGCGGACTGCAAGTCACAGGTTTTATAGTTGTTTTCAATGTAGCGGAGTACAGGCATCACATAAGTTCCTTTATTATGCGTAGCCGGGTGATCGGACGTCACGTTCAAGGTGTTGATGAGTTCTGAGATGATGAGCGAAAATAGACTGTTCAGCATATCGTAAGATGCTGGAGAAGGTTCATACCACTCACAGAGAAATTCTGTGATGAAGAGCCGAAGCCGCCGACTGCTTTCGGAAGAAAATAGAAAAAAGTCGTCTAGACGATTGTTAGAAGTAAAGGCATTCAGAAGAAAATTTGATACAATACCAGTAGAAGAAATACGATTAAAGAAACCGTGGGTAAGATTATTCTGTCCCAGAGCAATTTGGATGAGGATATCATCCGTACCAAGTTTATTGATTGTGTGTACGATACCGGGAGACATGAGCATGAGCTGTCCCTGCTTCATCTCATATTCCGTATCGTTGATGTCTTGTACGCAAGAACCGGAATACATATAGCTCAGTTCGACCCAATCATGGACGTGTAGAGGGTAGCTGCGAAAGCGAGAATGTTTTTTAACCAGAAAAGGCGCACCGTTATTTTCCTCTGAAATCGCCGCATAGGAAAACTGCATCACCTCTTTGCCATCCATACAGCAAACGGGAAATTCCTTTAACAAAGAACGCCGCATCCCACAGCGGTAAAGGGCTTCATGTTTTGTAATCGTGCGCAACTTCTGGTCGAGTTGTTCGGGATTCACGGCAAATTACCTCCCAAAAGAATGTCGTATGAACGTCTTTCTTTATAAAATACCAAAAATCTTTGATTTGGTCAATAAAGAAATTTGAAAGGAACATGGAAAGCCTTTGAAAAAAGCTTATAATGGAATTAGAAAAAGCGGCCGCACACAAAAGAACGGAGGGAAAATATGTCAAAATATACTGATATGTCAAATGAGCTGTTGAAGCTAATTGGCGGAAAAGACAATGTTGCAAGTGTTACCCATTGTGCCACTAGACTGCGCATCCGACTGCATGATGAGGACAATGTTCCGGTGGAAGAAATCAAGAAGCTGCCGGGAGTACTGGGCCTTCAGAAGAACGTCGGTGAAATTCAGGTCATTATTGGACCGGCAGTTGATGATGCTTATCAAGAATTTATGAAGCTTGGTGGTTTTGAGACAAAGGCACCAAAGAAAACCGTACCGGCACAAAAGCGGGAAAAGGGATTTAAGGCTGTGCTGAACACCCTGTTCTCGGCCATGACCGGCTGTATTTCGCCTATTGTGTACGCTTTTGTTGTCATGGGCATGTTCAAATCCATTTCTGCTATCTTCGGACCGAGCCTGCTCGGTTTGTTCACCGCAGAGTCAGATGTATATGTTCTGCTGGAAGGTATTGGCAACGCCATCACCTACTTCCTGCCGTTCCTACTGGCCTACAGTGCTTCGCAGAAGCTGGGTGCCAACACGGTAATCTCCATTGCCATGGCCGCTATCATGCTTTCACCTGCCATGACCGGTGTAGTGGCAGCGGGTGAGCCGTTCAAGGTGTTCGGCCTGTTCCCGATGACCCTTATCAACTACAGTTCTACCTTCCTGCCGATTCTCCTAATCGTGGCAGTGCAGGCTTATGCGGAGAAGCTGCTGAATAAAATCATCCCAAATGTGTTAAAAACAGTATTCGTACCCACGCTGACGGTTGCCATCATGACAGTTCTGGGCCTGTGCGTTCTGGGTCCCATCGGTCAGTGGCTGGGTGACGGCCTTGCTGCCATCGTTATGCTGCTGAGCACCCATGCAAGCTGGTTGGAAGGCGCACTGGTGGCCGCGCTATATGTCTTTATGGTGGCGTTCGGCCTGGGCGGTCCGGTGTTCTTGGCTACCTTTGCAGTTTACACGCAGACTGGTTCTGATGGCCTGTACTTCCCGTATATGTGCATTTACAGTATGGCACTGGTTGGCATCTGCATTGGCTATATCGTCCGCAGCAAGTCTGCTACCGAAAAGCAGACCGGAACGGTTGCTCTGACTTCCCAGCTGCTGGGCAGTGTATCTGAGCCGACCATTTACGGCATTCTGTTCCGCAATAAGACCTGCCTAATTGTAGAAGTTGTTGCAAGTGGCATTGCAGGTTTCTACTGCGGCCTGACTCACACGGCGGTGGTCGGTATGACCTTTAGTCTACCAGTGGTTGGCTCCTTCTTGGCTTTCTCTGGTGCTTCTACTGCAAACATGGTCAACGGTGCAATTTCTCTGGTCGCTGCTTTTGCGCTGGCACTGATTGGTACGCTGGTATTCTATAAGGAAGAAAATGCAGCATGATGTGACGCTGCATAATGGTACATAAATGGTAAATGAAGAACGGAAAGGATGCAGTATGAAGTCATTTCCAAAAGGATTTCTGTGGGGTGGTGCAACCTCTGCAAGCCAGATCGAAGGCGGCTATGCGGAAGGCGGAAAAGGTCTTTCGATTTACGATGTCCGTACCGCTGGCAGTGCGAATGAACCCCGGTACTATACCTATCTTGACAAGGACAGCAAGCCGGGAAAATTCGCCGAACTGCGGGAACTGCTCCCGGAGGGCGCAAAGTATGCCCTCCACGCAGGGGAGTATTATCCCAACCATACGGCAATCGACTTCTATCATCATTATAAAGAAGATATTCGTATGTTTGCCGAGATGGGATTCAAGGTTTTCCGGATGTCAATCGACTGGTCTCGTATCTATCCCACAGGAATGGAAGAAGAACCCAATCGGCAGGGGTTGGAGTTTTACTGGAACATCTTCCGGGAACTGAAAAAGTACAATATTGAGCCGCTTGTCACCATCTGGCATGGAGAAACGCCGCTGTATATTGAGAATGAACTGCTGGGCTGGGCAAACCGCAAGACCATTGAACTATTCAAAAAATATGCCCGGACGCTGTTTGAAGAGTACAAGGGTGTCGTACACTACTGGCTTACCTTCAATGAAATCAATAATGCCTTGATGTTCCTGAATTTGCTGCCAACAGAGTCGGCTGCAAATGATGCACAGCGTACCTTTACTCTGCTGCACCATCGTCTGCTGGCTAGCGCAGAAATCGTGCAGATGGGTCATGCCATCGACCCAGAAAACAAGATCGGCTGCATGATTTGCTATGGCGAGAGTTACCCGGCCACCTGCAACCCCAAAGATGTGATTGCGGATATGGAATTGAAGCAGATGCAGCAGTTCTATTGCAGCGATGTGCAGGTGCGTGGTGCCTATCCTTCCTACTCAAACCGCATTTGGGAGAAGTATGGCGTACAACTGGATGTGACCGCAGAGGATAGAGCGGTGCTGAAAGCCGGAACGGTCGACTTCTACAGCTTTTCTTACTACTGCACCTCGCTGGTCACGGCAGAGGATACAGAGGGCAAAGAGAAGGTAAAGGGCAACTTTACGGCAGGCATCCGGAATCCATATCTGGAATACTCCAAGTGGGGCTGGGCTATTGATGCAGACGGTCTGCGCTTCTCTCTCAATGAAATCTACGACCGTTACGGCATCCCGGTCATGGTCGTGGAAAACGGCTTGGGTGCTGCTGACACTGTGGAGACCGACGACTCTATCCACGATGATTACCGCATCGACTATCTCCGCAAGCACATTACGGCTCTGCGCGAAGCAATCAACGATGGAGTAGATTTGATTGGCTACACGACCTGGGGTTGCATCGATGAGGTCAGCATGGTGACCGGGGAGATGAAAAAACGGTACGGTTTCATCTATGTAGATCGAGATAATGAAGGCAGCGGAACTTTGAAACGACTGAAAAAGGATTCGTTTTACTGGTATAAAAAGGTGATTGCTTCAAACGGCGAAAATCTGTAAATGAAAGAACAGCCATCTATTGCGTCAAATTGATGCAGTAGGTGGCTGTTTTCTATATTAAATACCTTAATCTTCCAGTCTGCTGTGGTCACAGCCCAGTGACAGATAATGCTTGATCTCTCCACCCAGCACAAGCTGCGCGTACTCCAGTGGCCTGTTGTACAGCAACCAGTCCAGTTTTGCCCGCCGCGCCGGGGTGTTGCCGTACTCATTCTCGATGGCGGCGCAGCCGATAGCAAGGGCAGTGCCACCCTCGAACCGGGCTTCCACCCGGTTGATGTCCATGCTATAGCGACAGGAAAGTAGTTTGTTCATGGTGAACCTCATTTCTATATCAAACGGTTTCTGTTCGGATGTCCTAAACCCTGCCATAGAACCGATGTGTCATGTAAGATTGTTGTCTGGATAAAACTGGATAATTTTGCACTCTGAATACGGTCGAAATCCGGTTCGCTGGACTGTGCGGAACGCCCTGTTTTGCCGGGCTGATTTTAGCTCTGCACATTTTTGCACACTGTTTGCACATTTGCCCGAATCGGGGGCTTTTCTGCGCAAGGTTTGCACAGCCTGCTTTCCTTGCAAAAACGGTTCCGCTTTTGTATAATGAAATGAGATGCCGGGCCGGAGCTGGATGCCCGGCCGGGGAACCAGAAGCGGGGAGGTGCGGCAAGTGATACGGGTAGCCATCGTAGAGGATGAAGCGGAGATCCGGGAGCAGCTGATGGGATACGTTCAGCGGTACACCCGGCAATACGGGACCGCGTTTGAGGTGAAGACCTTCGCGGACGGATTGGAGATCCTGGAGGATTACCGCCCGGCCTATGACCTGATCCTTCTGGATATCGAGATGAAACATCTGGACGGTATGGAGACGGCCCGGCGCATCCGGGAACTGGACCCGGATGTGATGCTCGTGTTCATCACCAACATGGCGCAGTATGCCATCAAGGGCTATGCGGTGGGGGCGCTGGATTACGTCCTCAAGCCGGTGCCGTACTTTGCGTTTTCGCAGCAGCTGCAAAAGGTAGAGGCGCAGCTGCGCCGCCGCACCCGGCACTATCTGGCGGTGCCGGTGGAGGGCGGCCTGCGGCGGCTGGATACCTCGCGCATTTATTACATCGAAAGCGAAGGCCATCGGGTGCATTTCTACACCGAGGAGGGCGATTTTGCGGCCCCCGGCGCGCTCAAGGCGCTGGAAGAAAAACTGGCCGACCGGCCCTTTGCCCGCTGCAACAGCGGGTATCTGGTCAATCTGGCCCAGGTGCAGGCTGTGCAGCAGAACACGGTGGAGGTGGGGCCTTATGAATTGCAGGTCAGCCGCCCCAAGCGGAAGAGTTTTCTGGCAGCCCTGACCGACTACATCGGGGGTGACGGTCTGTGACGGCACTGCCGGATATCCCGCGCCTGTATACGGCGCTGGCCGAGTGGCTGGCCGTCGTCCTGTATACCCAGAGCCGCCCGCCCCGCTTTGCGCGGAAGATCACCCTGGCCGCCAGCGGGATGCTGGCCGTGATGCTGGGCGTTTTTCTGGAAGCGACCGGCGAGGTGCCCATTGCGTGGTGGGTCCCCTGCATGGGCATCGCGGTGGGGATGCAGTACCTTTACCTCTGGATCACGCGGGAAGAAAACTGGCTGGAAGCAGCCTACGACTGCGCCCGCAGCTTCATTCTGGCCGAATTTGCGGCCAGCGTCGAGTGGCAGCTGCACTGTACCATTTTTCCGCAGCACGGCGGGGGAGAGCCGATGGCGCTGTTTCTGCTGCTGTTGGTCTACAGCGGTCTGTTCGGGGTGATGTACGGGCTGGAGCGCAAGCGCCCCCACCCGACCGGGCATCTGGACGTCAGCAATACGGCGGCTCTGGTGGCCGTCGTCATGGCGGCGACGGCCTTTTCCGTGAGCAACCTGAACTTCCTGAACGGGGAAGTGACCATGAGCGTTTTCTACATCCGGACGCTGGTGGATTTCTGCGGCGTTCTGATCCTGACCGTTGAGCACGAGCAGCTGCGGGAAGAGGCGCTCCACAAGGAACTGACCGCTATGGACAGTGTGCTCCACCGTCAGTACGAGCAGTACAAGCGGAGCAAAGAGGGCATCAAGCTCATCAACCGGCGGTATCATGAGCTGAAGGTGCAGATCGCCGATATCCGCGCCGAGCGGGACCGCGCCAAGCAGGACGCGGCGCTGGCCCGGATGGAGTCCGGCATTTTGCAGTATGAGGCCGAGAACAAGACTGGCAACCCGGTATTGGATACACTATTGACCGCCAAAAGCATGGACTGCCAGCAGCGCGGCATCAACATGACCAGCGTGGCCGACGGCAGCCAGCTGGTCTTTTTGAGCACGCGGGAGCTGTGTACCCTCGTGGGTGCGCCGCTGGACAACGCCATCGAGAGCGTGCTGGCCGAGCCCGACCCCGAAAAGCGTCTGCTGCGGGTGGCCATCTATAACCAGAGCGGCTGCGTGATGCTCCGCTTCGAGAACTACTGCGCCCAGCCTGTGGAGATGGGCGCGGACGGCCTGCCCGTCCACAACGCCCACGGCGGCTATGACTTACAGGGCGTGCAGGCGGCCGCCCAGCGCCACGACGGCACCATGACCCTTCATTGGGCCGACGGCTGGTTCACCCTGCGGATCTTGCTGCCTGTCCCATCGTGAGAAACGTCTCTGTCATCGCACAGCGATGACAGAGACGTTTTGTTATTCTGCACAATAAAACCGTTCTCAAAATTGTGAATTAGCACAATAAAATTTGAAACCGAATTGAAACTTCTGCAAACTATGCCTCCAAAATGACAGATTGTGAAGATGTTTGTGAATTTTCTTTGAATCCATTTATAATAGTGGCAATGCTCCGGGAGCTGTACCCGGAAAATATGGATTCAGAATAAGGAGGAAGAAAATTATGTTGTCCATCAATATGGATGATGTAATGCAGGTAGTTTCGAACATTCAGAACTATCTGATTGCATTCGGCGTCGTCCTCGTACTCGCGCTCCTCGTGATGTTCGCGGTGCGGAAGATGCCCAAAGCGAAAAAGAAGATGATCCGTGCGCAGTCCGGCCTCGCCATTCTGCTGGCGCTGGCGATTGTCGTCAACCTCATCTGCACCGGCCCCATGTCCACCATGCTGGATCTGGTCTCCGGCGAAGGTTCCATCAGTGAGGAGACTTCCGCAGAGGCCACCGAGCTGGTCAATGAGATCACCCAGGAAGGCATCGTTCTGGCTCAGAACGATGACAACATCCTGCCTGTGGCTTCTGGCTCCAAGCTGAATGTCTTCGGCTGGGCTTCCACCAGCCCCTGCTATGGCGGCACCGGTTCTGGCGCTCTGAACGACGCTTACCCTGTCACCGACCTGCTCACCGGTCTGCATGATGCAGGCATCGAGACCAACGACGAGCTGAGCAAGTTCTACACCGATTACTGCTCCACCCGCCCCAGCGTCGGCATGGCACAGCAGGACTGGACTCTGCCCGAGCCGAATGTCAGCCTGTACACCGACGAGATGATGGCAAACGCCAAGGCATATTCTGACACCGCTATGGTCGTCATCACCCGCGTCGGCGGTGAGGGCGCAGACCTTCCCACCGATATGTCTGCTGTCGTGGACGGCAGCTGGGTCCGCCGTGTGGCAGATTACCGTGGTTCTCAGCGCGGTGCCGGCTACTACAACGGCACTTACGATGACACCCTGAACGAGGGCAATGACTGGGATAAGGGCGACCACTTCCTGCAGCTGTCCAACCGCGAGGAAGAGCTCATCGACCTCGTCACTTCCAACTTCGACAACGTCATCGTCGTTTACAACGGCGCAAACGCTTTCGAGATGGACTGGGTCAAGGATTACCCCCAGATCAAGGGCGTCCTGCTCTGCCCCGGCACCGGCCAGTCCGGCTTTGAGGGCTTTGGCCGCGTGGTCGCCGGTGAGGTCAATCCCTCCGGCCGTACCGCTGACACCTATGTCGCTGACCTGACCACTTCTCCGTGGTGGAACAACTTCGGCGACTTCAAGTACACCAATACTTCCGAGTTCAATTCCAACGCAAGTATGTTCGACCCGGAGGGCACCAGCCCCTCCTTCGTCAACTACGTTGAGGGCATCTACGTCGGCTACAAGTTCTATGAGACTGCCGCCGATGAGGGCCTCATCGACTACGACAAGGAAGTTGTCTATCCCTTTGGCTACGGCCTGAGCTACACCACCTTCACCCAGAAGATGAGCGACATCACCAACGACGGCAGCAGCCTGAAGTTCTCTGTCACCGTCACCAATACCGGCTCTGATGCCGGCAAGGATGTCGTGGAGATCTATAATGATCCTCCGTACACCAACGGCGGCATTGAGAAGGCTTCCGCAAACCTGCTGGACTTCGCCAAGACCAGCGAGCTTGCCCCCGGCGAGAGCGAGACCATCGACTTCACCATCCCGGTCGAGGATCTGGCTTCCTACGATTACAAGAACAACGGCTGCTATGTGCTGGAGGCTGGCGATTACATCATCAGCACCAACTCTGACTCCCACAATGTTCTGGATTCCAAGACCTACACTGTCGCCTCCGACATCGTTTACAACGAGTCCAACAAGCGCGAGAGCGACGAGGTCGTGGCGACCAATCAGTTCGATTTCGCCGAGGGCGAGATCACCTATCTGTCCCGTGCAGACGGCTTTGCAAACTACGACGAGGCCATTGCCGCTCCCGCTACCTATGAGATGAGCGACGAGGTCAAGGCTGGCTTCGAGAACTGCTTCACCTACACGGAGTCCGGCTACGAGAAGGACGATGATGCCAACGCAGAGGACATTACCACCGGCGCAAAGAACGGCCTCAAGCTGGCTGACCTGCGCGGCGTGGACTACAATGATTCCAAGTGGGATGACCTGCTGGATGAGATGAGCATCGACGACCTGCAGCAGACCATCGGCTTCGGCGGCTATCAGACCGCAGCCGTGGACAGCATCGGCAAGGTGCGCACCAACGACTGTGACGGCCCTGCATCCATCAACAACAACTTCACCGGCGTCGGTTCTGTCGGTTTCCCGGCTGCTACCCTCATCGGTATGACCTGGAGCAAGGATCTGGCCCACGACTTCGGCGACAGCATCGGCAAGATGTACCTCCGCGACGCCGACAACTTCTACTATGAGGGACGTCCCCTCACACCCCACCTGCTCAAGATGGCGCGACGGGAGGCGGCAGCCAAGACAATGGACTTCGACACGCTCTTCGCACGCCAGAGCCAAGACGCACGCCGCATGTGCGTGGACAGGGCGCTGAGCACCGTGCAGGCCGAACTGACCGACCTGCAGTTCAAGAGCATGATCACGCGCGACCTGGACAAAGACATACGCCAGCACGAGATAGAGTATATCAACAAGTTCTCGCTCGCCCTGGTATGCATCATCTTCTTCTTTATCGGCGCGCCCCTGGGAGCCATCATCCGCAAGGGCGGACTGGGCATCCCCATCATCGTGGCCGTCGTGGTCTATATCATCTTCTATATCCTCGACAACACGGGCTACCGCATGGCGCGCCAGGGATCGTGGGCGATATGGTTTGGCAAGGGGCTCTCGCCCGCCGGGCTGATACCGAAGAACGTCT
>OGRU01002878.1_pt1 | contig 10761 bp, 7 predicted proteins | sample 1553541 | NCBI WGS metagenome assembly OGRU01 (sample SAMEA2580068, study PRJEB22360) | human gut metagenome | biome: human gut; feature: human-associated habitat; material: faeces | place: Denmark | collected 2008/2010 | reverse complement strand
CAATATCTCAAACAAGATAGTAGTAATGGAAAAATAACTTTGACTTCCCACCCCCTCCATGCTATAATGATAAAAAAAGAGGTGACCCCACATGACCAATAAAGCATACTACCACCTGCCGGGGCTTTTCGAGTTTTATGACCTTTACGCCGCTTTCCTGCCCATATTCCGTGAGCATAGAGATTATTTCTATGACTGGTGCGAAATAGGCTCTGTCTATGGCGCACCTGCCGACTGCATATGGGGTGGCGGACGAGCAGGCTTCGGCGAACATTCTCCACGAGAAGTCCTCGACCTTATGAAAGAATATAACATCTCCTCACGGCTGACCTTCAGCAATTCCCTGCTAAGAGAAGAACACCTTTCAGACAAAAAGTGCAATGAGCTTTGCAGGCTGTTTTCCCAAAGCCCGCCTCCACAAAATGGTGTGATAATATGCTCCGACCTGCTTCTTTCATATCTGAAAGAGAATTATCCCCACCTATATTTTGTGTCCTCTACCACAAAAGTCCTTACCGAGTTTTCTCAGCTTGTAAACGAGCTTGACCATGACGATTTTTCCTATGTAGTCCCCGACTTTCGCCTAAACAAAGCCTTTGACAAACTCTCCGATCTCACCACTGAGCAGAAAAACAAAGTTGAGTTTCTTTGCAACGAGTGCTGTTATATAGGCTGTGCAGACCGAAAAAACTGCTATGAAAACGTCAGCCGCAAAAATCTCGGTGAAAACTGCCCAGACCATGTTTGCAAAGCACCCAATGCCTCAGAGGGCTACCGCTTTTCAAAAGCCATGGAAAGCCCCGCCTTTATCGGCATAGAGGATATCCAAAACACCTATCTCCCCATGGGATTTTCAAACTTCAAAATAGAGGGCAGAAGCCTTGGAAGCGCCTTGATACTTGAATTTCTGCTCTACTATATGACAAAACCCGAACATCAGCTAAAGGTCAGAGAGCAAATTTATCTCGACAGTATGCTGGATCTGTTCTGACTATTCTTCACATCGCATATCTCCCATATTGCAAGAAATATGTCACAAAGCTCATGTTACCCATGGCTTACTTGGAAACAAAAATCAAAATAAGTGTAAACAATGCCACTTTTTTGTTGAAACAGCCATTATAATATAGTATAATAACACAGTGCTTTGTCACAAAAAAGTTATAGGAGAATTTACATGAAGAAAATTATCGACATATTTCTGCGTTCTTTGCTCACAGGCGTGGCGATAGCCATAGGCGGAACAGTCTATCTTTCCTGCCCTAACAAATATCTGGGAGCGTTTCTTTTCGGCATTGGACTGTTTGTTATACTGTCTTTCGGCTTTAATCTCTTCACAGGAAAAGTCGGATATGCAGTTGAAAACAAACCCTCTTATCTCGGTGAGCTTGGCATAATATGGCTCGGCAATTTTGCAGGAGCAGTCATCTCCGCCCTGCTTATTGCCCAAACACGCATATCCACCATAAGCGACAAAGCCACAGAGCTTTGCAATATAAAGCTTGGGGATAATATCACAAGCGTTTTTATCCTATCATTTTTCTGCGGAATACTTATGTTCGTTGCCGCAGACGGCTATAAAACTATCCAAAACCCTGTGGGACAGATACTTGCAATATTTCTCCCCGTTGTGGTCTTTATCCTCAGCGGCTTTGAACACTGCGTCGCTAATATGTATTTCTTTACCATAGCAGACTTATGGAGCATTAAAGCCTTTGGCTACCTTATTATAATGTCCCTTGGAAACTCCATTGGCGGAATACTTATCCCCCTTCTGCGAAAAGGCTTTGTATCAAAAGCATGACGCCTGTTTTTATAGGCTTATATAACATATAAAAAAAGATACCGCAGTTCAAAAAGAACTGCGGTAAAAAAATGACTTCTGCTCTCAGGAACACAGTAAAGGGGGTATTATGAAAAAAACAAATAAAACAAAGGAGTCAATAGTAACCATAAGATAACAAATAAAACACAATTTAAACAACTTAGAAGGAGTGTGCAGAAGTCATAAGGCAATACCGCACAAGGCACGCCTGTCGGCTTTGTACGCAATCTGCTTGCAGATTTTCCGCCATATCGCACCAAAGCTCTCAAGCTGGTTTACCAGCTTTGAATACGCTAGTATTCCTGCGTCGCTTTAGCACAATCTGACGAAAAATCTGACGGCACATCTTGCGCACAATCCTTGTGCGGTATTGCCTTGATTCGTTCCTGATGTATGTATTATATCACACTAAAAACCATTTGTGGTAACTTTTTTGGGACAGTTGCGACTTTTTTCAAAAAAAATCTGCACTCTGAAAATCCCAAAGCTTTCAAAGTGCAGAATTATCTTTTTCTGTAGAGGCGAACAGCGTTTGCCTCTTCCCACGTCTATCTGAATTGTCGCCTGTCTATCAAATAATATCCGCCCTGCGTTTACCTATCTGTGCAAACTCTTTGCGCCGTATGATAAAGTAAGCCACTGTTACCGCAGTGCCTGTTATCACCCAGGAAACAGGGTAAACTATCATGAGCATAAGGTAGCTTCTGTGAGCTGCATAAATCGTGTTCACCCACACAAGCCTGAACACGCAGGTGCCAAGCACAGTTATGACCGCAGGTGTCATAGAGTGACCCATTCCCCTAAGACAGCCGCCCGATATTTCGTAAACGCCCGTAAGAAGCTCCAGCAGGCAAACTGACCACATTCTTATCATTGCGTAGTGTATAACGTTCTCGTCCGTTGAGAAGATCTGTATAAAAAGGTGTCTGCCAATAAGGAATATCAGACTCAGCCCAAGACAGCTTGCAAGCCCGATAAAGGTGCAAAGCCTGTATATCTTTTTACAGCGTTCCTTATCCTGAGCCGCAAAATTCTGACTTGTAAAGGTGGTCGCAGTCTGAGCGAAAGCGTTTATCACAAAATATGCCATGAACTCAAAATTCTGTTCCGCTGTGCTTCCGGCGATACCGTCTGAACCGAAGCTGTTTATCGCCGCCTGTATCACAACGTTTGACAGTGAGAAAACCATGCTCTGCAAACCAGCCGGCAAGCCTATCTTTATGATACCGAGGAGATATTCCCAGCGTATCCTGAGCTTTCTGAAATCAAGTCTTAGCATCTCCTCCTCGTGGGTAAGAAAGTAAAGTATCATGCAGGCACTGAAAAAGTTTGATATAACAGTTGCCGTTGCAACGCCTGCCACGCCCATTTTGAACACGATCACGAATACAAGGTTCAGAATAACATTTATAACGCCTGCGGTGATAAGAGCGTAAAGAGGTCTGGTGCTGTCGCCCTTACTTCTAAGCACTGCCGAACCAAAGTCATATATCTCGATAAAAGGCATTGCAAAGAAAAATATCCTGAGATACAGCGTTGCAAGCTTTAAAACATCGTCAGGCACATTCATCATGCCAAGGAGTATCGGTGCAAGTATCTCGCCTACACCCAGTATGATAAATCCGCTTATGACCGCCAAAAGCACCACCGTATGTACAGCCTCGTTTGCCTTATCTTTTCTCCCCTGACCTATAAGCCTGGCCACCACAACGTTTGCACCAACAGAAAGCCCCAGAAAAAGGCTTACAATAAGGTTCACCAATGAAGAATTGCTTCCAACCGCCGCCATGGCTTTGTCGCTGTCAAATCTGCCCACCACCGCAAGGTCAGCGGAGTTAAAAAGCTGCTGCAAAATACTTGACAATGCAAGGGGCAGTGCAAAAATAACGATCTTGCCCACAAGCGGGCCGTTTAACATATCTATTTTCTTATTTTTCATACCAGATCTTCTCTCATCTTTAAAATAACTATTTCTCACACCTAATATTATATCACACCATCAAAGCTATTTCAATACCCGAATTTGCACATAAGCACACACAGAGATGTGTAAAAATCTAAACATTACGACCATTTGTACAATTTTTTGAACTCTTTGCCTGTTGACAAAGGCATGAAATGGTGTTATAATAATATTCCACGGGAGGTGAGCAGTATGGCGATAGACAAAAAAGGCACAAAGCAGATTGCCGACAACCGAAAGGCACGTCACGATTATTTCGTGCTGGAGCAGATAGAGTGTGGTATCGAGCTTGTGGGAACAGAGGTCAAGTCTATAAGGAATGGCGGCGTCAATCTGAAAGACAGTTGGTGTTCTATCGAGGACGGAGAGATGTGGGTCAAGGGTATGCACATATCCCCTTATGAACACGGCAATATTTTCAACCGTGATCCACGCCGTGAGAGAAAGCTGCTGCTCCACAAACGTGAGATACTGAGGCTGTTCGGAAAGGTACAGCAGGAGGGTCTTACGCTTATCCCGATGTCGCTATATTTCAAAGGCAGCAGAGTCAAGCTTGCACTTGGGCTTTGCAAAGGTAAAAAGCTTTATGACAAGCGTGACGACATGGCAAAGAAAGCCGCACAGCGTGACATAGAGCGTGCCATGAAAGAGCGAAACTAACATGGGGGTGTAAAGGTTTCGACGGGGGTTTTGAAGCACGATAAGCGAGTAGAGGAGCGCACACTCTTTAAACGGCGTACGTTTTAAAATTAGACGACAACGATAATTTTGAATTAGCTGCTGCTTAAGTCAGCGCTCGTCTTGCCTTAGAGTACCACGGCTTTGGTAAAGGCGTCGATCAGTGGTGAACGTTACAAAGCGACGGCTGTAGCCTTGTGATGTATCACAGCCTACCAAACACACAGGCGTGTCTGTTTGCCTTTGTGCAAGGGAACGGGAGTTTTCCGCAATAACAGAATACACTCGTAGAAGTTCGTGGGGATAGGCTTTCGGACAGGAGTTCGATTCTCCTCACCTCCACCAGCCACTCGCCGTGGCGGGCATTTCCCGTCAAGGTTTTTTGTAAACACACAAAGTCACCGCTGTGATATTTTGTGTGTCACTTTTACAAATTCAGGGGCGTGCCCCTGCACCCGATCCGCTTTACTTTATGTAGGGCGGTTTTTTATTGCCGCTCATGGATCATTATTTATAAACCCAACTTTGTTATTTCACCATGGCAGACGCTGACATAATAAAAAAAGAGTACATTACCACCTCAGATAATGCACTCTTAAATTTTACCCTATTTCTCCTCCAGCCCGCTGAGCGAAAGCCTGCTCTCCATTTTCTGAACAGTCTTGCTCTCCTGCTTTGCGATCTTTGCTTCAAACCAGAAGGTCGAGCCTTTGCCCTCCTCCGATTGAACGCCGTATGCAAAACCGTGGGCTTTGAGTATCTCCTGACAAATGGAAAGTCCAAGTCCTGTTCCTACCACGTCACGCTTTACCTTTGCGTCACGGTAGTATCTGTCAAATATCTTCGGCAGAAGCTCCTTAGAAATGCCCTTTCCGTTGTCTGTTACTTCAATACGAACCACATCAGCCTTGTTTATCTGCTTGATACGAATGACCTTATTGTCACCTGTGTAGTTTATAGCATTGTTTATAAAGTTGTAAATGACCTGATCAAGCTTTGCAATATCCGCCGTTATCACTCTGTCCTCGTCTGGGATATACTTGATATCATAACCATTTTGCTCTATGAGTATCTGATATCGAGTCATGCAGTCATTGAGCTTGTCAACTATCGAGAAGTCCGTGAGTTTAAGCTCCGCATTGCCCGACTCCAGCTTTGAAAGCTCCAGCAGATTATTTACCAGACTTGAAAGCCTGTCAGCCTCGTCGATAATGACTTGGATATGCTCCTGCCTCTTCACAGGATTATCCCCCGACAAGTCCCTTATCATTTCCGCATAAGCCTTTACCATAGTGAGCGGTGTTCTCAGGTCGTGAGATATGTTCGCAATAAGGTCTTTCCTAAGCTCCGATACCTTTTGTATCTCGTCCTTGGCATTGTTAAGCACCGTGGAAAGCTCCTCTATCTCACAATAGCCATGACCATTGAACTCCACCGTATAATCCCCTTCACCGAATTTCTTCGCCGTGTTCGTAATGTCAACGATAGGCTTTGAAAGTCGCTTTGAGATATACATAGTTACAATAAAAGCAAGCTCAAAAAGTATGATAGTGATATAAATGAGCTGTTCTCTTATAATGCTTACAGTGGAATCTATCGGCTCTATTGAGCTTTCAATGAAAAGATACGCCTGCTTATCCGAATCATCAGTGTAGATAGACGTGCAGTAAAATATCTCCTTGCTCTTAAAATTCTCATTCTGAGCAATTTTCGTGATATAGTTATCGTCCGACTGCTTTAGCTTAGATATCATCTTGAAAAGTCCGATGCCATAGCCCTTGTTTATGATCTTGTTAAGATGCGAATATGCTCCCATGTTGTTTTCCATCACAATAGGATTGCCCATTTCGTCCGTTATAACAATGCAAAGGCTGTTGTCAAAAGCCAGCGAGCGGTTCGTTACCTCCTGCTGATCTGTGCCATATGCTTGGATTATCTGATTTGCAGCGTCTGTGATATCTCTTATCTTCGCCGACTGATAATATCTTTCCAAGAAAAAATACTGAAAAAGCCAAATAAGAATAAGAATAAAAGCCGTGAAGAAGATAAAATACATCCACACATATGACCGCAGACTTCTTTTCGCCTTTATCTCCGCTGTCTTATTGCTGACTTTTTCCTTGACTTCTGCAAGCTTACTGGATCTTTTCAAACTTATATCCCATTCCTCTCAGAGTAACAATAAGATTGCGGTATTTTCCAAGGCTGTTTCTCAGCATTTTTATGTGAGTGTCCACAGTTCTGTCGTCACCATAAAAATCAAAGCCCCATACCTCTTCAAGAAGCTTCTCTCTTGAAAGCGCAATGTTCATGTTCTTCACCAGATAGAAAAGCAGGTCATACTCTTTCGGAGTCATGGAAACCTTCTTCCCGTCTATCTTTACCTCACGGGCTGTAAAGTTTATCTCTAATCCCTCGTATCTTATAACGTCCTCAGTGCGCTGAGAAGCTGACGCGCGGTTAAGCACCGCCCTTATCCTTGCCATAAGCTCTTTTGGCGAGAACGGTTTTACTACATAATCGTCAACGCCTATCTCAAAGCCGAAAAGCTTGTCATACTCCTCGCCCCTTGCGGAAAGCATTATAACAGGTATCTGCTTTATTTTTCTTATCTCCTTGCAAGCTGAATAGCCGTCAAGCTTCGGCATCATAACGTCCATTATGATGATATCGAAATCCTGATTTTTCACCATTTCCACAGCCTGCATACCGTCCTCAGCCTGAGCTACTTCATATCCCTCAAACTCGGCATACTCTTTGATTATCTCTCTTATTTTAATTTCGTCATCGACTACAAGAATTTTTGCCATAAGTATTCCTCCCTATTCAGACAGCACCGCACAAGAACCGCCTATTGGCTTTGCACGCAATCCTTTTGTGTTGCTGCCTTAATTCATATTCTTTGCTTATATAATAACCTATTATTGTGTAAAATTTGTGACGGTTTATAGAATATTCTAAGCCATACCGCACCAATTCACAAGAAAACTACTGCCCGCCAACCAAAATGGTATGACGGGCAGAGCTTATATAGGAATTTGTTATGGAAATGTCAGAAAATCAGCAATGTCCCATCATAATGAGAGCCATAAGACAAAAACCTGTTACGATACAACTCATTGCACCCATGATGTTGTCAATTTTTTCTGCTGTAAGCTTTTTCATAGTGATTACCTCCTTATGGTCTAAAATAAACTATTCTGTTCTCAGTGCGATAACAGGGTCTTTCTTTGCCGCCACTCTTGACGGGAACAGACCTGCGATAAGCGTCAGGCAAACGCTTATTGCAATGAGTATAACTGCCGCACTGACAGGTATTGAAGCTCTTATCGGCACGTCTGTAAGATGTGCGATTATCATGTTTATCGGTATTGTGAGCAGATATGAGATAATTATTCCCAATGCACCTGCCACAAATCCCACGATAACTGTTTCGGCATTGAACACTCTTGATATATCCCTCTTTGAAGCACCTATACTTCTCAGAATACCTATCTCCTTTGTTCTTTCCAAAACTGAGATGTAGGTTATAATGCCTATCATGATAGATGATACCACAAGTGAAATTGCAACAAATGCAATAAGAACGTAGCCGATAGCGTTTATGATAGAGGTGATAGAACTCATCATAAGACCAACATAATCGGTGTATTCTATCTTGTCCTCTTCGCCGACACTGTCGTTGTAATCGTCGATAATATCTATTATCTTTTCCTTTGAAGCAAAGTCCACAGGATAGATATTTATGCTGTCAGGGTCTTCAACAACTGAATAACCAAGAGTTTTCATGTTGTTGTCATAGTTTGAAGTGGAATATTTTCCGCTGTTTGCAAGCTGATCCGCATTTGTGTCGGACTGTTCTTTGAGCATTTGCTTCATAAGCTCCAGTTGCTCGTCAGAAAGTGAAGCTATATACTTCTTCTGAGTTTCGGTAAGCGATGACATATCACCGCCCTGAATTGCTGACATATCCATTGAACCCATGGCATTCATGCCCATATCTGCAAGCTCGCCTGTATCGGAAGCACCGCTCTGCTCCATAAGAGCCTTATACTGCTCCTCGGTCATTCCCTCAGGTATCTCCATAGAGCTGTCGCCTGCAACCAAACCAGCCTTCTTATCTGTGTCGGAGCTGTCTGCTGTTTCGTCAGCCTTGCTTTCTGTATCGGCTGTGCTGTCGGAAACGGTTTCTGAACTGCTGTCTGTATCTGCCGCATTCTCGTCCGTTTTGAACTTAAGTCCTGTGAAAACATCTATGTCAGGGTTTGCTATCTGCTCTTTTACTATCTCGCTGTTATCTACTTCGTCGATAAGATATGTCATAAGGTCATGACGATAGCCTATCGCACCGCTTATGGAAGCAGAGGAAGCGTCCTCATCAGGTCGCAGGATACCGACTACACTTATTTCTGTGCCGTTTGCAACAGCCTTTTTCATATAGCTCTCATCGCCTGTCATATCTTCCCACACACCGTCTTTTTTCTTATAGAAATCAGGTGTAGGAACGACCTTGAATTTCAGGTCAAGAAGCTCATCATAGGTGTAAACGTGCTGTTCGCTGTCAACGGATATATCCTCTCCTGCCATGGCACGTCTTACTATGCCGTTAAGTGAGCTTGGGTCGAGAAGTCCGAGAGAATAAAGCACATAGTCGTTTATCTCGTTGTTCTTATCAACTACAAGCACAACTTCGTTATACTTTTCAGGCAAACGTCCTGCGATAACGTCATACTGCTTGTCGATAAGCTTCTCATTATCTATCATTTCGCTCCATACGTCAGTACCCATGCCCATCATGCCACCCATTGAGCCACTCATGGACATTGCTTCCATCTGAGTTGAGGACATATATCCCATGTCTTCAAGAAGCGTTGACGGATTGACCTGCATTACACCGCTGTCGCTCTCCGTGAAAACGTTAAGTGTAGTGGCGTATGTGTACTGAACGTCGCTTGTAAGGTCTTTCAGGTCGCTGTTATCGTCAAGATATTTCTTAAACTTCTCCAGATTGTTGACCTTTGTTTCTTCCATGAGAGTGTTTATCATCTCGCCCATGGCATTCTGAGAATAGACCTTGTCTTTATCGTGGTTTGCTGAATCCTCATGGTTTTTCGCCATAGTGTTCATTATCTCGCCTATACTTGCGGTGGTCTTTGTTATCTGAAGCGGATAGCTTGAAAGTGTATCAGACTGCACCTGATCTATATAAAGCTGAACGCCGTTTGAGATAGAAAGAATAAGTGCGATACCGATTATACCAATCGAGCCTGCAAAAGAGGTAAGAAGCGTTCTTGCTTTTTTTGTCATAAGATTGTTTCGGCTCAAAGACAGCGCAGTGAGGAAGCTCATGGAAGTTTTAAGCTTTTTGCGCTCTTTCTTCGCCGCCTTTTTGTCAGCCTTAGTAGGCTCTTTTTCAGGCTTTTTGATAGGCTCCACAACATTCGTGTCAAGAGGGTCGGAATCGTCTATGACCTTTCCGTCAAGAAGTTTTATTATTCTTGAAGAATATTTCATTGCAAGCTCAGGATTGTGCGTTACCATTATAATAAGCTTGTCCTTTGAAATGCTCTTCAAAAGCTCCATTATCTGAACACTTGTTTCAGTATCAAGCGCACCTGTAGGCTCGTCTGCAAGCAGAATGTCAGGCTCGTTCACCAAGGCTCTTGCAATGGCAACTCTCTGCATCTGACCGCCTGACATCTGATTAGGCTTTTTGTGGAGCTGGTCGCCAAGACCCACCTGTTCGAGAGCCTTGACGGCTCTTTCACGTCTTTCTGACTTTGAAACACCTGAGAGGGTCAAAGCAAGCTCAACGTTTGAAAGCACTGTCTGGTGCGGTATAAGGTTATAGCTCTGGAACACGAAGCCTATGGAATGGTTTCTGTAGGAATCCCAGTCGCAATCCTTGAAATCCTTGGTAGATTTGCCGTTAATGTTAAGGTCACCGCTGGTATATCTGTCAAGACCGCCGATAATGTTCAAAAGAGTGGTTTTACCGCAGCCTGACGGGCCAAGGATAGAAACGAACTCATTCTCACGAAAATCAATGCTGACGCCTTTAAGGGCAGAAACGGTGGAATCACCAACGACATAATCTTTTTTTATGTCCTTTAAACTAAGCATATATTTTCTCCTATTTTTGTTATTGTAAAGATATTATAATAGGGTTTTATAAACTCAGTTTAAACATAACACAGTTTTGGGTAAAAAAATTGTCGGAGGGGGGATTTAAGTGAGGAGTGAGGAATGAGCATAGCAGACCAAAGTAAATTGCAAGCATAAAGTAAAATAAAGC
>OGRU01002873.1_pt1 | contig 10783 bp, 14 predicted proteins | sample 1553541 | NCBI WGS metagenome assembly OGRU01 (sample SAMEA2580068, study PRJEB22360) | human gut metagenome | biome: human gut; feature: human-associated habitat; material: faeces | place: Denmark | collected 2008/2010 | reverse complement strand
TATTAAGTACAGATATTGTATTTCTGCATGATGGGAACATAGGGAGTCCATATAAAGGCTATGAATACTGGCCATGATGGGAGTCTTTCCACACTTCATGCAAACAGCAGCCGTGATATGTTGTCCAGAATTGAAACAATGACACTGATGGGAATTGATCTTCCGCTGGAAGCAATACGGCGACAGATTGCATCAGGGGTGGATATTCTGGTACATCTCGGACGTATGAGGGACAGAAGCAGAAAACTGCTGGAAGTTACAGAGGTGTGTGGATTCCAGAACGGAGAGATTCAGACCAGACCTCTTTACTGTTGGGAAGAAGGAAAAGGGCTTGTAAAGGCCGGAGAACTTTTACATCGTGAAAAAATGGAACGGGCGGGAATCAGATTATGAAAAAGCAGAAAGGAAAGAATCAGAAATGGGAATTTACGAGGAAAGATTACAGGAAGTATCAATTTACGGTGAAAGAAGCAGCGAAATATCTTCTGGAAGGAGCTGTCATCTGCGCAGCAGTCGATTATCTGTTTTATCAGAGCCTGCTGGTACTGCTGTTTATGCTTCCCCTGCCGGTACTTTTTCTGAAAATACAGAAAAAGAAATGCATTGTTCGCCAGAAAAGAAATCTGAATTATCAGTTCCGTGATGCACTGACGTCCATGAATGTGGCGGTGCAGGCAGGGTATTCCGCAGAAAACGCGGTACGTGCTACAGTGAAGGATCTGGCAAGACTTTATGAAAAAGGAAGTGATATTCTGGATGAATTCCGCTATATCGAAAGTCAGCTGCGTTTAAGCGTTCCGGTTGAAGAATTATTTCTGGACCTGGGAAAGCGCAGTGGAGTGGAAGATATTGAAAATTTTGCGGCAGTATTTTATACCGCGAAACGGACAGGAGGAGATATGACACAGGTGCTTCAGAAAGTAGCACGAATGCTTGGAGACAAGATTGAAGTTAAAAAAGAAATTGAGGCAACACTGGCTACAAAAAAAGCAGAACAGATGGTTATGAGCATTATGCCGGCAGGAATCATCTGTTATCTGAAACTGACATCGCCAGGATTTCTGGATGTGCTTTATGGAAATCCTTTTGGTATCTGTGCAATGACAGTATGTATGGGAATCTATGGGTTGTCATACTGGCTGGGTGTGAAAATTGTAGATATAGAAGTGTAGGTGTGTGAGATGTGGGTACATATTGTGATATTTATGGTTATTCTGGGGGCAGTTCTTGCCGGAAAACTGGGGCGGCTTCCGCCATGGGCAGAAAATACGGAAGGACAGAAACTTTTTATCCTGGTGGCACTTGCCGGAAACATCGTCGGAATGCTCCTGACATTACAAAGTGGAGGAGGCACGGTGTATTCATCCGGTTACCGTATGGAAAAAGAGGAGACAGGTGCTTACGAAGAGAAATTCATAGTATCTGTAGACGGAAAAGAATCTGGTTCTCTGTATGTACAGGTACCGGAGAAAGAAACGGAAGATACCGGAGAAGAGACAGAGCCGGAAAAAGAACTGAGCGAAGAACAGCAGCGCGAGAAAGAACTGCAGGATATGATCGCACAGTATAACCAGAAAAAGAATGATCCGGAATATTATTATCTCCCGGATACGTGGAATGGAAAACATCTGGAATGGGAGCAGCCGAAAGATACGAAAGGAAATCTGATCGCCGCACTTGGCCTGGTAGCCGCACTTGCGGTGGTAATTGGCAAAGAGAGGGAAAAGCAGACTGTCCAGGCAAAAAGAAAAGAGCAGATGCTGATGGATTATCCCGGTCTGATCATGAAATTTACACTTCTGGTACAGGCTGGTTTAACTGCAAGAAAGGCATTTCAGAAGATCGCTCTGGACTATGGAAAAAAAGAAAATGGAAAAGAGCGGGCGGCTTATGAAGAAATCCGGACAACATGTTATGAAATGGACAGTGGAATTTCTGAGGCAGAGGCATATCGAAGATTTGGAGAGCGATGTGGACAGGTAAAATATAAAACACTTGCAACACTGCTGATCCAGAATCTTCAGAAAGGAAGCAGGCATCTGTCGGATCTGCTGGAAAAAGAATCTGTGGAAGCATGGGAAGAAAGAAAAAGAAAAGCAAGAGTACTTGGCGAAGCGGCAGCAACGAAACTGCTTTTGCCAATGGTACTGATGCTGCTGGTGGTAATGGCAGTAATTATGCTGCCTGCGGGTCTTTCCTTTTATGGAGGATAAAAAAGCACAGGGCAACAGAAATGCGAGGTGACAAATGAAAAATATATGGAGATGTGTGAAAGAATTTGCGATAGAAGAAGATGCGGTAGGAGTTGTGGAAATTATCCTGATTCTGGTGGTTCTGATCAGTCTGGTCGTCATCTTTAAGGAACAGCTTACCGCTCTTGTCAAAAAAATTCTTGCAAAAATCACAAAACAAAGTAATGCAATCTGAGAATAAGAAAAAACGGTAGAATATCCTGACGTTTTGGAAAGGAGAGTACCCTCTTGGTGAAAACAGTGAAAAAGGGCAGTATCACGATTTTTCTGGCACTGATCTTAAGTCTGATCCTGTCTCTTGTAAGCGCAAGTATTGAATCAGTACGCATGTCAGCTGCCAGAACGCAGATCCTGAACAGTATGGATATCGGTCTGTATTCTCTGTTCGGACAGTATGACCGGACACTTCTGGAGGATTATGACCTGTTTGCATTATATGCAGGCGGGAAAGAGGAACCGGATATGGCATCCGTATATGAGAATTTTCAGTCCTATATGAAGCCTGTGTTAAAACAGAACAGCCAGAAACTGGAACTTCTGCAGGGTGGCTTTAACGGATATCGTATGCTGACTGATGGAAACGGCGAAGTGTTTTTTGGGCAGGCGGTCAGATATATGCGTGAAACACTGGGAAGTCAGGGGGTACAGATCCTTCTTGGAAAATTACAGGACCAGGAAGAGAAAACAGAAGCAGCAGAACGAAAAGGAGAGCAGGCGGAAAATGAAGATACAATGAATTCTTATGACTCAGAGATTTCGGATGCTGCACAGAAAAGTGAAGAAGCCGAAAAGAACCAGGAAAATCAGAAAGATTCGGGCGATTTTGGAGATGGAGGAAGCAGTGAAGATTTTACCGGTGGTGTAAACAAAGATGTGGAAAATCCTATTCCTGTGATTCGAAGAGTACGAAAAATGGGACTGATCGATCTGGTAGTTCCGACAGAACGTGGGATTTCAGATGCTGTTACGGACAAAAGAACACTGACATCTGGAAGAACGCTTCAAACAGGAATGCTGATGGATTCCGGCATACAGACCGATAATTCGTACACTTCGGGAATTCTTTTCGGACAGTATCTACTGAAAAAACTGGGAAATTACCGAAAGCCGGCTGCATCAGGGCTGAATTATCAGGTGGAATATATTCTTGGTGGAAAAAACAGTGACAGAGAAAATCTCAAATCTGTAGCTGCAAAACTTCTCCTGATCCGGCAGGGCGTTAATATGGCACATCTATTAGCTGATGGAGGAAAACGAATTCAGCTGGAGACATTGTCACTGGCGATCGCATCCAGCTTTCTGGTTCCGCCGGCAGCTGCAGTGATCGAAGCGGCATTGCTCGTATGCTGGGCTTTTGCGGAGAGCGTACTGGATGTCCGGGAACTTTTTGCGGGCGGTCATGTTCCTCTTGTAAAAAATGCGTCAGACTGGCAGTTGTCATTAAGCAACCTGTCTCACATTCTGGATCATCTGGACACATCGAGGAAAGACTCTAAAGGGGGAATGTCCTATGAAGATTATCTGCGTGTGCTTCTTATTGCCAAGGGAAAGCAGGAAAAGGTGATAAGAGGAATGGATATGATTGAATGTTCGATCCGCGAAAAAGGGAAAAGACCGGGATTTCGGATGGATCACTGTATTGTTGCCCTGGAAGCTTCTGCAGATGTAAAAGCAAATAACAAGAAAACATTTACAGTCACACGACAGTATGCATATGAATAGAAAGAGAGGTGTACAGGGATGCTTTTTCAGAAAGAAAAAGAAGATAAAAATCAGATAAACAGACTGGATCAGAAAAGAGAAAGGCGCTCTCCGAGAAGGTTTTTTCTGCTTTCCCCGATGAGCAGGAAACCACTTTCTGGAAAGGCATCCCTGTGCACCTTTTTGAAAAGGGCAAGTCTTACCGTGGAAGCTGCTCTGGTTCTTCCGATATTTTTGTTTGGTGTGATCACTTTGATCTCGTTTATGGATATTTATAAAGTGCAGACAGAGCATCTGACAGAATTGTGCCAGAAGGCCAAGGAGGCGGGAATGTATGCATATGGAGCCGGTAATTCCGGAGCGGAGAATATCGTATTGCCAGATGTATATTCCTGCCAGCCTGTAGGCGGTTTACTGCCGTTACCAAGGGTCTGGTTCCACAATACAGTAAAAGTTCATGCGTGGACAGGTGTGAAATATGAAGAAGAAAACACGGCGGCAGAAAATCAGCCAATGGTATATGTCACAGAGTCAGGAACTGTATATCACAGAAAACTGGGATGCAGCTATCTGAATCTGTCGGTACAGCAGGTATCAGGATCAGCTGTGAAAAATATGAAAAATACATACGGCGAAAAGTATCAGGCATGTGAACTGTGTAGCCGTGGTCAGGAACCCGCAGGTGTTGTATATATCACAAAAAAGAGCAATCGTTTTCATAACAGAGAAAGCTGCAGTGCATTGAAACGATCTGTCCGTATGGTGAAAGAATCGGAAGTATCCGGAGAAATGAGTGCGTGTGGACGTTGTGGATGAGAGGAGAAGCTATGAGCAGAGGCGAAATATGTATGATGGCATTTCTTGGAATTAATACATGGACAGATATCCGGAAAAAAGAGATTTGTTTTCCGGTGTTTTGTCTGTTCCTGGCGGGAGGTATATTGTGGAGGATAACAGAAGGAAGTTTGTGGCCGGATGGGCTGATTTCAATGGGAATCGGGATATTTGCCGCAATAATATCTGCGCTCACAGGAGGAGAGATCGGAGCAGGAGACGGTCTCCTTATAATAGCAATGGGGTCTGTGATGACAGCAGGAGAGCTGATCGGAATACTTTTTGCTGCGCTTTTGCTGTGTGGGATATATTCCGGAATTCAGCTTCTCGTGTTAAAAAAACAGAGGGATATTGAAATACCGTTTGTACCATTTTTGCTTGCAGGATATCTTGGAGGTGTATTTTTGTGAAAAAACTGAAAAAAGGAAGTTTTACGTTGGAAGCGGCACTGCTGATGCCGTTATTGCTCACGGTTATTATGAGTATGTTGTATCTGGATTTTTTTGTACATAACAGGGCGTGGTTGACAGCAGCTGCATATGAGGCGGCAGTAAGTGGCAGTATGGAAGGATATAAAAAAGAAGCAAATATATATGAGACAGCGGATATTCAGGGACGGATGCTTGGAAGCCAGGGACTGCCTGGAGGGGAAAACCTGAGTATGCAGACAAATGCGGGAAAAAATGTGCAGGTAACTTATCGTATGGAGATACCGGCAGGGTTTCTCGGACAAAAATGGAATATTACAGTCAGCGGAACAGCGAAACCGTTACGTCCTGTAGGATGGATACGCAGGATAAAGGGAGCGGCAGATGCGCTGAAAGAGGTGAAAAATTAAAATGAGATCAGAATATAAAAGAGATATGAATCATAATTATCTGATACTGACAGGAGAAGATACGATTAATACGGATTCTTATCAGGTGAGGATGATTGTGGCAAATGTGGTACCTGATCTTCTGCAATGCCGTATTCAGGGAATCGATGGAAAATTTATGGTGTATTATGATGTGACTTCCAGACATTCGATGACTGCACTTTTCGAAAACAGAAAAATCGGAATGGAAGAACTTCAGGTAATTCTTGGCGGTTTTATTCAGGTGATGGAAGCGATGTCGGAATATCTTCTGAATCCCTGTCAGCTGATCCTGGAGCCGGAATATATTTATCTGGATGCGGAAAAGAACAATGTTCGCTTTTGCTATATGCCCGGATTTCATGGAGAGATACAGGAGCAGTTTCAGAATCTTGCAGAATATCTTCTTCCAAAACTGGATCATGAGGATGGAAAGGCAGTTATGCTGGGGTACAGTGTATACAGAAGGGCACTGGAGGACAGCTTTCATCTGGAATATATCAAGGAAGAATTGTATAAAGTAAGCAATGGAAATCAGGAAGATTTTGAAGCATATGAAAAAAAACAGGCAACTGTATCAGTACAGAAGGAAGTAACATCGGAGAAAGAACAGGAAGAATTGTGGGATATGGAAAACTGGGAACGGGACTCTGAAGCAGAAAAATCAAAAAAGGCAGGAAAGAGAAAAAAGAAAAAGTCGAAAGAGGATGCAGAAAAGAAAACAGATATAGGGAAAAAAGCAGCGGGATTTGCGGCAGCTGTTCTGGTTCTGCTGGGAGCTGCCATGGGAATGGCAACAGGATACCTGCCCAGGGTAAGCACTGAAATTTTTCTGTGTGGAGTTCTGGGAATAATGATCCTGGGGATGTTATCTTTCTGGCTGATAAAAAGATTTTCCAGGAAAGAACAGGATCTTCCGGTGAAAATATCAGAAAAGAAAAATTCTGTGAAAAAAGATTCTGCATATTCAGAAGAAAAGAATATGGATACGGATATAGAGGAAGGAATAGAAACGGAATGGGAAGAGAAAATGGAAAAAACATCAAAGAAACACGGAGAAAAACAGAAAATGATAAGAGAGGCAGAAGAGGGATTAGGAGAAACCATGGTTCTTACGTCAGGCTTGGTGAAGGGTCCGGCCACACTGGTAAGCCGTGAACCGGGAGAACTGGCAACGATATATCTTGAACAGGAGATTGTTGTGATCGGAAAACTGGAGACAGCATCAGACGCTGTGATCAATATGCCTACGGTCAGCCGGATTCATGCCAAGATCAGAAAAAGAGACGGAGAATATTATCTGACAGATCTGAATTCCAGAAATGGAACATCTGTTAATGGGCAGATGTTGAAAGCTGGAGAAGAACATCTATTGAAAGATGAGGATGAAGTAGATTTTGCACAGGCCCGCTATATTTTTTTGAGATAACAAAGCGAAAAAACAGGGTTTATGTCGTATTATATAGAAGACCGCAGGTTGTTTATATAATGAAAATCTGATAAAATAGTCCAATAAACTGACCACAAACTGGAAATGATTTTCCGGAGATGTTACAGAAAAGAGGACTTAAGTGGAAGAAATAAAAAAAGAACCTGTGACGATATTGCTGATTCTGTTAAATGCATTAATTTTTCTCATTGTAGAGATTACCGGTGGCTCTGAGAATGGACAGCATATGCTGGAATGTGGTGCGGTTTATGCACCTCTGATCTTTGAACAGGGACAGTGGTATCGTATGTTTACCAGCATGTTCCTGCATTTCGGAGCTCCCCATCTGATCAATAATATGTTGGTACTGTTTGTTCTCGGACAACGGCTGGAACCGGTTGTTGGAAAAATAAAATTTATTCTGATTTATATTCTTGGAGGTCTTGGAGGAAATCTGCTCTCTTTGTTTTTTGATATGCAGACAGAAAAATACACATTATCCGCAGGAGCATCTGGTGCGGTATTTGCAGTTATGGGAGGAATGATCTATGTGATAATCCGTCACAGAGGAAAAGTTTCAGATCTGACCATAAGACAAATGCTGATCATGGCTGCGTTTTCTCTGTATTTTGGTTTTGCAAGTGAAGGTGTTGATAATATAGCTCATATTGGCGGTTTGCTGTGCGGTTTTCTGACTGCAGTGATATTCTATCATCCAAGAAAAATATGGAAAACGGTTCCCTGACCAGGGGTACTTTCTATGGAAATACTGCCATGGTGCGCTTCAGCTACCTGTCTGGAAATAGCAAGCCCCAGACCGGTGCCGTTTTCTTTTGTTGTAAAAAACGGCTGGAAGATACTTGCAAGCTGTTCTTTGGAAATTCCACATCCATTATCCTGAATATTGATACAAATACCAGATTTTTCAGTAAAAGCTGTCACAGAGATCTGTCCGCCGGGAACAGGAACTGCTTCCCAGGCATTCTTAAGAAGGTTCAGAAGCATCTGCCGGATTTGGATTCTGTCTAGCATCAGTGTCGGAAGATCATTGGGAATGTCTGTCACAAGACGGATATCCAGATAGTCCAGAGTAGGTTTGACAGAAGAAAGAACTGTTTTCAGATACATACCGGTATCGGTTGCTTCGGGTTTGACCCGTCCTGCGTTATTAAATGCAGAAAGTTCATCAAGAAGTTCCCGCACATAACTGAGATTATCCATAACATCATCCCAGTGTTCATAATCCTCAACTTCTGGATGGGCGGATGCGATCATCTGAAGTCCGCTGTTGATCAGAGTCAGCGGATTACGGATTTCATGAGAAAATTTAGAAAGTGTGTAATGAAAATCTTTTTTTAATTCATTAACTGTGTCGTCGTTGCACATGTTATCACCTCAAAAAAATATTAACATCAGAAATTCCAAATATCAACAAGAACAGTATTGAAAAAATCGAGAAAATACGACAAAATAAGAATAACAACTATTTAAGCTAGGAGGATAAAACAATGGGAGATTGTATATTTTGTAAAATTGCAAATGGAGAAATTCCAGCAGCAACACTTTATGAGGATGAGGATTTTCGTGTAATTCTTGATCTGGGTCCGGCAAGTAAAGGTCATTCTCTGATCTTACCGAAAAAACATGCAGCTAATATTTATGAGCTTCCAGATGAGACAGCAGGAAAGGCAATGATCCTCGCAAAAAAAATGGCTGGAAAGCTGACAGATGCATTAAACTGTGATGGATTTAATATTGTCCAGAATAATGGAGAGATTGCAGGACAGACTGTATTTCATTTTCATATGCACCTGATTCCGAGATATAAAGGTGATGAAGTTGGACTGACCTGGAAAGCCGGAGAGCTCAGCGATGAGGTGAGAGATGAAATTCTGAAAAAGGTCAGAGACTGATAAATACCTACTAAAGAGGAAAAATGAAAAATCAGACATACGAAGAGTTTTACCTTAAATATCGAAAAATATCCAAAGCATACGCATACGGAATCCTGCACGACTGGAATATGGCAGACGATGTCAGCCAGGATGTACTTTATAAAATGTACAACATGAGAAAAGGACTGAATGTTGACAATGAAAAAATGATGTATTCCCTGATACGCAGATCTTCCGTGAATAAAGCAATGGATTATAAAAAGAAGTCCAGTTCCAGACATGAGTTTGTCTGTACAGAAGATATTTCGGAAATTCTGGAAGTTCGGAGATCTGTTGATGCGGAAGAAGTAATTCTGCGTAAAGAGAAGAAAGAATTTATGTACATGGTGTTGGAAAGATTTCGTGAAGAACAGCCTCTTAATTATGAAATCCTGATTCAGGTCAAATATCTGGATATTCCAGTTGAGATAGTTGCAGAAGAGTTTGGATTGACAAAGAGTGGTGTGAATAACAGGATATATAAGGCAAAGCGCTGGCTGAAAGAAGAGTTTCGTAAAGTTTACGAATAAAAAGAAACCCTGCCATTTCCTGGAAATGGCAGAGTTTTTTACAGAAAGTGAATGATCAGGAACGGGCGCATTCTTCAATAAGCTCTGTGATCTTGCTGATAGAATCTACACGACCGTTTCCAGCCATGGCTTCTGTATATTTCTGACGGTCAGTATAAAGCTGGTGGATGGTGTCCAGAAGTTTTGTTTCTGTGATTTCTTCTTCCTCCAGGACCATGCTGAATCCCTGGCGTTCAAAAGAACGTGCATTGAGAATCTGATCACCACGACTTGCTTTTGCGGAAAGTGGAATCAGAAGATTCGGTTTATGCAGCTCGCGGATTTCGCAGATTGCATTGGCACCTGCACGTGAAATCACAACATCAGCCATAGCGAACAGATCCGGAAGTTCATCCTGGATATATTCATACTGGACATACCCGGTGGTACCTTTAAGACTTTCATCGGTTTTACCTTTTCCGCAAAGATGAACAACGCTATTTGAAAGGAACTTCTCTATTTCTTTTAAAAGCATGAATGTAGCCATTCCACTACACTCTTTAAAACACTTTTCTCCAACCATATCCATTGTTGCTGTTGGTTCTGCTAAAGAAATGATTCGGCAGCCTGCCTGGATGACAGCTTTGATATATTCTGCTTCTTCTAATACAATCTTTTTCAATATTTTCTCAAGCTTTTCTGGTTCCGTTTGCATTGCCAGATACAGTTTCATAGGGTCAATCAAGGCTGCTAATATAGAAAACGGAGCTTCTGCTTCAAGGATAAGAGGCTTTTCTTTTAATTTCTTTGTAACCTCTATGATAGTTTTAATACGTTTGTCTTGCATAAGAGTAAACTGTTCTGGTTTTATTTCTTCTAACCTAGAAAAAGGATAATCTCCTGTTGTCCAGTAATTTTCTCTTTTTATAACATCAGCTCCAAGAACTACGCCTTCAAGGTTCTGAACAAGAGGTAATATAATTTCTTTCCGATTTTCTGCCTTTTTCCATGCAAGCAGAACTTTAGCCATCTCTTCTTCATTTGAAAGAATTGATAAATCTTTTTCCCATAGCCATCGGGGCATCGTTCTTTTGTCGTCTCCATTGCATTTCCATGTTTGTCCCATTCTCGCACTCTCCTTAGAAACAAAAAATCTTATTAGGGTAATAAAAAAAGGATACTGTAAAGTACCCTTCCTTAAGTGATGTTATTAAAACGTGGGCAAGAGGATTCGAACCCCCGACCTTTTGGTCCGTAGCCAAACGCTC
>OGRU01002869.1_pt1 | contig 10801 bp, 9 predicted proteins | sample 1553541 | NCBI WGS metagenome assembly OGRU01 (sample SAMEA2580068, study PRJEB22360) | human gut metagenome | biome: human gut; feature: human-associated habitat; material: faeces | place: Denmark | collected 2008/2010 | reverse complement strand
TCAGTGGATTCGCGAGACCATGGCGCCGTATTTCGAAGGCTTGGCCACCGCCGGGTTCGCCATCGACCGCGTGGTGGCCGTGGCCGGCACGGCCACGAGCGTCGTGAGCATCCGCGAGGCCATGGAGGTCTACGATTCCTCCCGCGTGCACAAGGCCGTTGTCGCTGCTGGAGAGCTTGCGGCCATCGAGGAACGTCTGGCCGCCGAGCCGCTGGAAGAGCGCAAGGCTACGGTGGGCCTCGACCCGAAGCGCGCCGGCGTCATCGTGGCCGGATTCGTCATTTTGGAAGAGGTGCTGGCTCTGGCCGGCGCCGACGCCTACACGGCCAGCGAATCGGACATCCTCCACGGCATGATCTTCGAGGCCGCCCGGGAAGATTGATGGTAGGGGCGGTGGGACTCCCGCGCCCGCCTTCGGCGAACGCTCATAGCCCTGCGTCGCTGCGCTCCTCGGGCGAAAACGCTCGTCCGCGTTTTCGCCTCACGGTTCGAGTCCCACCTTGCGAATTGGTGGGATGCGCGAGCTGGGACTTCTACGAAGCGCAAAGGTAAACTGGTAGGGGCGGTGGGACTCGAACCCACAATCCGAAGAGGCGGATTTTAAGTCCGCTGCGTATGCCAATTCCGCCACGCCCCCGCGTATCGTGTGCCGTCCGATAACGGCGAATGTACGCATGATACCACGACAAGAGAGCGCTTCGCGCGACGTTCGCGCCCGTCGCCCCTAGCGGGCCATGACGCAGCGCACCCGCTGGTTGTCTCCGGTGCAGGTCTGCAGGGTGATGGTCTCGCCGGTCGGCGCGATGCGGCCCTCGTAGACGAAGTAGTTCGACCCGTTGGGCAGAAAGAGCGTGTCGAAGACGTAGTAGGTACGCGAGGCGCCGTCGTCGTCGAACACGGTGATCTTGTCGCCGATTTCCAAATCCATGACGCGCTCGAAGACGCCGGGGTTGTGGCCGATAAAGTAGGTGTTCGCGTTGTCGGAGACGCACCCGGTGCCCACCCAGGTGCTGGCGTAGCCGTCGGGCGCGGTGATGTCGGCTGGCTCGCCCTGGCGATAGGGCACTTCCTCGCCGAGGAAGCAGATGAGGCTGCTTGCGGCATTGGGCGTTCTGTCGTCGTCGGCCGAAGGTGCGGGCTCGGCCCGGCGCGCTGCCTGCAGGGATTGCTCGGTGAGCACATCCTGGCGGGCCTCATCAAGGTGGTGGGTCCACACCCACAAGGTGTCGCACACGCCCTGGCCCATGCGCCCCGTGAAGCGGAAGGGCGGCACCTCGTCGGCATCGCTTTCGGGCGCGGCGGCTCCCAGCATGATGGACAGCCCCAGGCACACCGCGAGAACCAGGGCAAAGGCCCTGGCTGCCTTTCGCGATGCGAGGAGGGGGCGAAGGCTCACGAGGCTCTTCCTTTCCACGATGCTTTCTCGGTGCAGCCCAGATGCGCGCCGCCGACAGGGAACAAGGAGCGCGCCGAAGCTTTCGCCCTCACTTTATCGACTTCCCGTCAAGATTTCCACCCCTCATCCCTTAATATCCTGTTAATCGAAAGCTTAGGCAAAACTTAGGCTGCGGTGCATGGGCGTCGGGTTACCATGGGAACTTGGAGAATCTTGTCGGTGCGAGGGGGTGGCCATGAGGATACGCAATATCAGCTTGCGAGTGGTATCGCTGCTCGTGCTCACCTTCGTGTTCGTGGTGGCCACCGCGGTGTTCACGCTCTTCGACATCCGCATGCAAACCCAGAACATGGAGGACTCGCTCGCCGAGGAGGCGCGCACCTTCGCGCGCGAGATGGACGCCGTGTGGGAGTTCATGGACAACTCCCAGCACACCATCAACAACACAACGACGGGCGTCTACGAGTTCAAGGGGCTGCACTGCGCCATCGTCGGCAAGAGCGTCGGCGCCATCTTCTCGGCGGGTAACAACTACTCCATCCGCTACACGAACTTCGAGCCGCGCCGGGCTCAGGACAAGCCCGATGCCTTCGAAACCGAGGCGCTGGCCCTGTTCAACGAGCAAAAGGACACTCAGGAGTTCTTCCGCATTGTGAGCGACGACCCGGCCGAGGTCGACCGCGCCCAAACTTCGGCCGACAACGGCGCCGCGCAGTTCCGCTATGTGCAGGCGCTCAGGGTAAACGAGAGCTGCCTTGAGTGCCATGGCGAACCGGCCGGGGAGATCGATGTCACCGGCTTTCCCAAGGAGGGCTGGACGCTGGACTCCGTCGGGGGCGCCATCAGCATCGTCATTCCGCTGGAGCAGCAGTATCAGGCCCTGCGGGAAAACGTTGTCCGCGACGTGGGCTTCTTCCTGCTTCTGGCCACCTTCATCGGCATCGTGGTGTTCGGGCTCATGACCGTGTTCGTGCTGCGGCCGCTTGAGGCTATGAAGAGGGCGTTCGGGGAAGTGGGCGAAGGACGTCTTCGGCAATCCATGGACGACGCGGGCACGGCGCGCGAGGTGGCGAGTCTCATCGATCGCTTCAATGTCATGTCCCGCGAGCTGAGCGTTACCTACGAGGAGCTCGAGGAGCAGGTGGAGGCGCGTACCCAGGACTTGCGCCGAGCCAACGAGGAGTTGGCTGCCCAGCGCGATAACCTGGAGGCCTTAAGTGAGAAACTGGCGAAGGAATCCCAGGTGAAGAGCGATTTGCTCTCTATGGTGAACCATGAGCTGCGCACGCCGCTCACCTCCATCATCACGCTCGCCCAAATTGCGTTGGAGTCGGGCGGGGCCGACGAGGAGGAGCGTCGCAGCTGGGAAGAGGTGCGCAAGTCGAGCTCGGTGCTTTTGGGGATGATCAACGACATGCTGGATATCGCCCGGTCGGACGCGGGGGCGATGGCGGTGTCTATGGAGCTGATGGATCTGGGCGACATCGTGGCGTCGGCGCAGAGCACCATCGGCCCTCTGGCTGTGGGGGCGCGGGTAACGCTGGCGACGACGGTGGCTCCGGATGTCCCGCTCGTTTCCGGCGATTACGAGAAGATGATGCGCATTCTGGAGAACTTGGGCAGCAATGCAGTGAAGTTCACGCCGGCTGGGGGCACGGTGTCCCTTTCCGCGATGCGCGAGGAGGAAACCGGAGATGTGCTGGTGACGGTGTCCGATAACGGCATCGGCATCGCCAAGGAGAATCAGGAGCGCATTTTCGACCGGTTCTTCCAGGTGGATAGCTCTACCACGCGCATTTACGGCGGCAGCGGGCTGGGTCTGGCGCTCGTTCGCGAGTACGCCGCGGCCCAGGGCTACACCGTGGGGGTGGAAAGCGAACTGGGGTGTGGAAGTGCGTTTACCGTGCGCATTCCCGTCAAGGCCGTGGTAGAGTTGGACGAGGACGAGTAGGCGGCTCGGAGCCACCTGCGCCCGCAGGAAACGCGGGTCTAGGATCGGCGGTCGCGGGGTGTGGCGCCTCGAAGGCCGCGGAACGCGAGAGACGAGGAGGCGGCTGTGTACAAGGTCATGCTCATCGATGACGAGGAGAGCCTGCATATGGCCATCGAGAAGCTGCTCACGAAGAACGGCTACGAGTATTGCGGGGCCACTGACGCCGAGTCGGGGATGGAAATGCTTGCCGCCGAGAAACCGGACTTGCTGCTTTTAGACGTTATGCTGCCGGGTATGAATGGGTTCGATTTGTGCACGCGTATCCGCGCCGAGGGGCGGCGCATTCCCATTATCTTCCTGTCGGCGAAAAACGACATTGTGGACAAGTCCATTGGGTTTAGGGCCGGGGGTGACGACTACGTGACGAAGCCCTTCGACGCCACCGAGCTTATTTTGCGTATCGAGGCCCACATCCGCCGTCACAAAGATACGATTGATTTCGCTCGCTGCACGACCCGCGACGGATCGGTGACTATCGGCGACTTGGAGGTGCGTTTCGACGAGTACCAGGTGCTTGTGCACGGTGTTCCTGCGAATTTGACTACCAAGGAGTTCGAGATCGTGGCCTTTTTGGCGACGCACCCGGGTAAGGTGTTCACGCGCGGTCAGATTCAGGAGTACATCTGGGGCGAAGGGGAGGTGGACGCGCACTCGAACTCCATCACCGTGTTCGTGCGCAAGATACGCGAGAAGATAGAGGAGAACCCCAGCGAGCCCAAATACCTGCTGACGGTGCAGCGCGTTGGTTACAAAATGGCCGACACCTTGGGGTAGGCACAGGCTGTGGCGATCGTGTGGATCATGCGGGCCGCTCCGGGTCGCGCCGAGCGCCAAATCCTAAAATGAAACATCGCCAAATCCTAAAACGCCCTGTTCGGAATGCTTGTCGATTGGCCACTTAATCTCCTGTTAAGGTCAATTTAACCTAAAGCTTAGGCATAGCGTATCGCTATTAATCGGCGCACCTCGGCATAATGGCAGTATCGAAAAGTCCAAAGAGGAGACTTTTCACGCGGGCGAGGACGCGAGCCACCCCCTCCCTGGCGAACGTCCTCGTCAACATGCGAGGGAGAGAGAGGAGTCAGGACATGACCGAACAGACAACGGGCATGAGTTTCTCGCGCAGAAATTTCATCAAGGGAGCGGCCGCGCTGACGGCCACCGGCGCGCTCGTCGGCTGCGCCCCCGCCAAGGAGACGCTGGCGGAAACGGGCGAGGAGACGGTAGAGGTTCCGGAGACGAAGATCTACTCGGGCGCGTGCCGTGCCCAGTGCGGTCAGGGCTGCTACCTGAACGTCCATGTGCGCGACGGTCGCGTGGTGCGCACGACTGCGGGTCACTTCGATGACGGCCCCGAGTTCGACCGTATCTGCCCGAAGGGCCTTGTCCAACCCGCCCGCGTGTACAGCGCCGAGCGACTGCAGTACCCCATGCGTCGTGTAGGTGAGCGCGGCAGTGGCGAGTTCGAGCGCATTAGCTGGGATGAGGCGATTGCCGAGATCGCCGAGAAATGGAAGGGCTACACCGAGGAGTTCGGCCCGAAGTCCATTGCCATGTTCCTGGGCAGCGGCAACACCGGTACTCTCGGCGGCGGCGCCCCGGAGGGCTCCATTATGGCTCGCCTGCTGAACGTCATGGGCGCGAGCCGTGTCCTGCCGGACCGCGATATTGCTACGCCGATGTCCTGGGCCTACGTGTTTGGAGCCGGCCCCTATGGCAATCGCAGCTCGGACGCTATTAACGCCAAGCACCATGTAATTTGGGGCGGCGACACGGCGGTGTCCCAGAAGCAGCTCGCACACTTCTTCCTGGAGGCGCGCGATGCGGGCACCGAGCTTGTGGTGATCGATATCGCCTATCGCGTCATGCCCTCGAAGGCCGACTGGTTCATCCCGGTGCATCCGGCTACCGACGGCGCCCTGGCGCTCGGCGCTATCCACGAGATCTTCGAGCAGGGCTGGGAAGCGACCGACTTCCTGCGCGATCACACCGAGGCTCCCCTGCTGATCAAGGAGGACGGTAAATTCCTGCGCATGAGCGACTTGGGCGTGGAGCCGACCGAGACTGCGACCAACGCTCAGGGCGAGGAAGTTCCCGTCGACCCCTACGTGGTGTGGGACGAGGAGACTTCCAGCGCTGTGCCCCTGGCACAGGCCGTCAAGCCTGCGCTCGGCGGGGTTGCCCCCATCCAGGGCATCGCGGTGCGCACGGAGATGGAGCTGGTGCGGGAAGCGGTTGAGCCGTGGACGCTGGAGCACACCTCCGAGGTGACCGGCGTGAGCGTCGAGGACATCCAGCACCTCGCGCACCTCTACACGCAGGAAGGCGATGTTCAGACGGACATGAAGTTCGGTCTGAACCACTACAACAACGGCATGTACAGCTCGAAGTGCATCAACTCGCTTCTGCTCGTGTCTGGCCAGATGGGTCGTTCGGGATCGGGTCTGTTCACCGGCGAGCCGAACTTCGGCGAGGGCAATGTGCAGGCATGCATCACGATGCCGAGCGCCTCGGGTGAAGTGCCTCAGGGAGTCGGCGCTATTCTTAACTGGACCGACTTCTGCAACAACATTGTGCACACGGGCAAGAAGCTTGGCGAGGATTTCCCCATCAAGTCCTTCTACGCTTCCTGCACCAACGTCGTCTCGAATCAGACGGATCAGAACAAGACCCTCGAGCTCATGAATGCGATCGAGTTCATTGTCATCCAGGACATGACCATGAACGACACGGCGCTGTACGCTGACATCCTGCTGCCTGCTTGCCACTGGTTCGAGACTGAGGATTTGCGCGTCCGCTACTACTGCAACCCCTATCTGCTGTGGAACGAGAAGGCCGTCGAGCCCCTGTACGAGAGCAAGCCGGACTTCGAGATTTACAAGCTCATCGCCGAGGCTATGGGATACGGTGACTTCTTCCAGTTCACGGCCGACGAGTACTTGAATGTCCTTCTCTCCACTCCCTATGGGAAGGAGAAGGGGATCACTATCGACAAGATCCGCGAGAAGAATTACTTGCGTTGCGACAACGATCCCACCATCGCCTTCGAGGGCGCTGTTTTCGGAACGCCTACGGGACGCGCCATGTTCTACCGCGAGGATCCCAAGCCCGACTACATGATGGGCCAGGAGCTGGATTTGGAGAAGGAAAAGCTGTCGGTCTTCTGGGAGCCGGCGCGCGAGGCCGATCTTTCCAACCCCATCCGCGAGAAGTACCCCTTCACCATCTGCTGCGAGCATATGCGCACCCGCGCCCACACTCAGTGGTACGACGTCGATTATCTGAAGGAGTTCGAGGCCGCACCGGTGTGCCGTATCAATCCGGAAGATGCCGCCGAGCTGGGTATCGAAGAGGGAGATACCGTCCGTCTCTACAACGACCGCGGATCGGTTACCATGCTGGCCGTCCTCAATCCCGGTGAGCAGCGCAAGGCGGTTCACTGCCCGCGCAGCTTCCTGACGCGCGAGCACATTGACGGCGACCTTGCTCGTACGACCTTCAACGAATACAACCAGGCCTGCAGAAACCAGTCCTACTTCGACTGCGCTGTGGCCATCGAGAAGCTCTAGGGAGGCTGAGATAGATGACTCGATACGGAATGGCGATCGACCTTCGTCGCTGCATCGGATGCCAGGCGTGCGCTGCGGCGTGCAAGATAGCGAACAATCTGCCGAAGGAGCTGACGTACAACGTCGTGTACACCAAGACCGATGACGATTTCGACACCATTGGTACCGCCGTGTCCCGCGGCGCCCTTGCCAACGACAACGCCGGCGGCACCTTCCCCAATTGCACGCTGAACTTCCTGCCCATGCAGTGCCAGCACTGTGCTGATCCGGCCTGCCTGAGCGTGTGCCCCACTGGCGCAACCCAGCAGCGCGAGGACGGCATCGTGTTCGTTGATACGGATCTGTGCATCGGGTGCGAGTCCTGCATCAAGGCGTGCCCCTACGAGGGCGTCCGCACCCTTATCAGCGACAACCCCGAGTATTACCTTGAGGTTGAGGTCGGCGAGTTCGACGCCCCGCCCCACAAGGCCGGGACGGTGGAGAAGTGCACGTTCTGCAAGAACCTCGTCGATCGCGGAGATGTGCCGGCCTGCATGCAGCTGTGCCCGGCCCGCGCCCGCTACTGGGGCGATTTGGACGATCCGGAATCTGAGGTGTCGAAGGCCATCGAGGGCCGCGACTATCACCTCATGCTGGAGTCGGCGGGGACGAACCCGAGTGTCTACTACTTGAAGTAAGCGCGTATCTGGAAACGGCAGGGCGGGCGTCGGAAAGTACGGCGCCCGCCTCTTTGTAAGGAGGCTTCGTGAGCGCAGAGGATATGAGGAAAGTTGTCGGCTTGGCCGACGGTTGCGAATTGATGAGCGCGCTGACGCGCTTTCCTGACAACGATGTGGCGGCAGCGGTGGCGAGCGGATCGGTGCACGACGACGCGGTTGGCTGCGCGAAAGACGTGGCGGCAGCGCGTGATGACGGGCGCGCTGGTGACATTGAGGCGCTTTGCGAAGGCTTCGTGTGCGCTGCCGACGAAGATGCTGAGGCGCTCGGGGCCGCATTGCGCCGCGCATGGTCGCTGCTGTACGCGCGCCAAGGAAGCGGAGTGGCCATTTTTCCCTACGAGAGCGCGTTTGTGCACGTTCGCGAGGGGTTGCCCGGAGCGCCGGCGCTGTTCCGTACGGCGCTGACCCTGCGTGTCGAGAAAACCATGCGTGAGAGCGGCGTTCTGCCGAAGGACGCCGAGCCGTGCGACAGCGCGTGGAACGAATGGGCGTTCCTCTCGTTTCTCCTTGGCAGCGAGGCGGCTTCTTTAGAGGCGGAAGATGAAGAGGCCGTGGCGCTTTGGCGGGGTCGGGTTGCTGATTTCGTTCGAGACCACGCGGCTTTGTGGCTGCCCGATTTCCTGACGCGCACGGCTGAAGAGGTCGAACGCCTCGCGCAGGCGGGCAAGGTGGACCCGGCGGCCGAGCGCTTCTATGGCGCGCTGGCGGCGTACGGGCGTTTTCTGCTGGCAACGCTTGCTGAGCGTGCGGCATAGGCGAGGGTGAGGAGCAAGCAATGACATTCCTTATGGTTTTGGCGGTGACGGTGGCGGCTTGCCTGGCTCTGCGCACGCCGCTGCATAAGTGGCCGGTGGCGTTTTACGTACTGGCTGTGGCGGCTGACGTGGCCTACGTCATTGGCGTCGAGGGGCTGCTCCCCCGTGTTGTAATGGGGCCGCTTACGCTGCTCATGGGCAAGTGTGTGCTGTCGCTGGCGCTGTTTGTGGTGGTCATGTACATCGGTGTGTTCGCCAAGGGATCGAAGGTGCATCAGTGGCTTAAGCCGGTGCGCAGCGAGTTGTCCATTATCGCATGCATTTTGGCTTGCGGGCATATGGCGGTGTATTTGGGCTCCTACGCTCCGCGACTCGGCGGCACGCTGGGGGTGAATGTGGTGAGCGCCCTGGTGGTAGCGCTCGCGCTGCTCGTGCTTCTGCTGGTGCTGGGCGTGACCTCTTTCGCCTTCGTAAAGCGCCGCATGCGCACCGATAGCTGGAAGCGCCTGCAGCGGTGGGCCTATGTGTTCTTCGGCTTGGTGTACGTGCACCTCATGCTGATGCTGGCGCCGGCGGCGAGCCAGGGCGGCGAGGCCGCTGTGGCAAGTGTGGTCATGTACACGGTGATCTTTGGCGCCTACGCCGTGCTGCGCGTCCGCCGGGCGTTTGTCGACCGCCGCGCTGTTGCAGCGGTCGGTGCCCTGGATGCTGCATCGGGCTTCGATCTCGAGACCGGGGACTGCGCCGTCTAGCTGATACGAATCGAATAGTCTCCCAAGAGCGGGCCCTGGCTTTTTTCGCCGGGGCCCGCTTCATTTTGCGACGCGACTGCGGTCGGCGCGAGGAACGAAACGGGACATTCCCGCGTCATTTCTACGGTTCGGCTCTGTTGTTAGGCTCATGCTGCAAGTCCGATGGAGGAGGAGTCATGCGGGAGCGCCAAAGAAGGGTCGATTTCACCAACAGCTGGATGTTCGGGAGGGTCATGACCGACGAGTCGATATGTCGCGATGTCATCAGGGCCGTGCTGGGCATCGAGGCCGTGCGCATCGACTACCTGAACGCCGAGCAGGTGCTCGACCCCGCCCCGGAGAGCCACGGCGTCCGCATGGACGTGTACGCCAGGGAGCGCGGGTCGGGCGAGCGGGTCTACGACCTGGAGATGCAGGCGCAGCGGGAGCCCCTGCTCGGGAAGCGCTTCCGGTACTACCAGGCTGTCCTGGATGTGAGGGAGCTTCCCGCTGGGGACGACTACGACCGGCTGCCCGAGAGCTTCGTCGTCTTCCTGTGCAGCCAGGATCCCTTCGGGTACGACCTGCCCGTCTACCACCTCGAGCGCCGATGCGACGAGGTCCACGAATTGCGGCTCGGGGATGCCTCGCACTGGCTCGCGCTGAACGCCCGGGCATGGGAGGACGCGCCGGGCGGCGATCTGCTCGATCTGTTAAGATATGCCCAGACGGGCAAGGCCCTGGGATCGCTCTCGCGCAAGATAGAGGCAGCGGTCGGGCGGGCCAACGAGGATCGAGAGTGGGTGGACAAGGTGTGGTCGGTGAGCACGATCGTGGAGAACGCCGCGCGGCGCGAGCGCATAAACGGCCGCATAGCCTGCGAGGAGGCGCGCGAGGAAGGTCGCCAAGAAGGTCGCCAAGAAGGTCGCCAAGAAGGTCGCGAGGAGGGTTCCGCGCGATTCGCCGCCCTGGCATCCCGGCTCATAGAGGCCGGCCGTGTCGACGACCTTGCGCAAGCGGCGTCCGATCCCGCTCGTCGCGACGAGCTCTTCCGGGAACTGGGAGTCTGAAGTTGCTCATCCTCTAACAGCAACCAATGTGCTTTCGTCTCTCGCCCTCGGCGGAATATGCGGTGCGTTCGTGCAGGTGGGGTTCACTTGCTTGCAGGTTTGCTATAATGGGCCGACACGTCATCAATTGCACTCGAATCAGAAGAGGTTGATATGAGCGAGCTTCTTGCCCAGCTGTGGACGCCGGAGATGCAGGCGGCCTTTACTGTTGTCTTGGTTCTGCTGGTCATTTTGTACGTGCTTTCCATCGTGTGGGTCGTGCGCGACGCCTATCTGCGCGGCACCGCCTGGTACATCTGGGCCGTGGTGGCGCTCGTGCCGGTGCTGGGCTTGGTGGCCTACTGCTTGCTGCGCCCTCCACTGCTCCAGCTCGATCGCGACGAGCAGGAGCTGGAGATCGCGCTCAAACAGCGCCAGCTCATGAAGTACGGCGAATGCGCCAACTGCGGCTATCCCGTAGAGGCGGACTTTGTCCTGTGCCCGAACTGCCACACGCAACTGAAGAACCTCTGCATGCGCTGCAACCACGCGCTTGAGCCCTCTTGGACGGTCTGCCCTTACTGCGCCA
>OGRU01002863.1_pt1 | contig 10812 bp, 16 predicted proteins | sample 1553541 | NCBI WGS metagenome assembly OGRU01 (sample SAMEA2580068, study PRJEB22360) | human gut metagenome | biome: human gut; feature: human-associated habitat; material: faeces | place: Denmark | collected 2008/2010 | reverse complement strand
TCGCGCCCCGCCTTGGCCAACGTCCCTACGACTACCCCAGCAATAACCAACAGCGCACCTGCCACACGCAGCGTCGACAACGGCACCTGCACCCCACGGAACAATCCGAAATGGTCCACAATCAATCCCATCAAAATCTGTCCCAAGGTCGGCAAAATCACCGTTTGCACACTGCCAATGCGCGGAAAGAGCAAAATGTTCAGCGTCAAAAAAATAACGCCGCACACCCCGCCCAGCCAAATCCAGGCTGGCAGCGTAAACAGCGTGCCCCACGGCAGTGCTACGCCTTCACCTGTGACCACGAGCAGCAGCACCAGAAAAATAAGACCAACAATAAACGAAATCAGCGCCGCACTGTATGGCGACCCGGTGCGCCCGCGCAGCCGCGCGTTGGCACTCGTCTGCAGCGGCAGACAGCATCCCGCCAGAATGCCCAGCAAATAAAACATAATCGTTCTCCCTTTCTATACAAAAAATAATGACAACGTTTCCTATTATAGAAAACACCCCGCCCAAACGCAATCAAAAAACACGTGCCGGACACCTCCAGCACGTGTTTTCATCTTACATAAAATTTATTCCAAATCATAAACCGCCATAAGCCCTGCCAGGATAAAGCAGCCAAGCACATAGAGCAGCGCCCAGCCAATCAGCCAATGTCCCAGCAGCATAGCAATCATCAAGATCAGCCCCAAAATCACCCAGGCAGCCAGCATCACCTTGATCCCGCGGCCATAGCGATCGCTGCGCAAAAAGAACACCAGCATTACCCCGCAGATCATGAAATTGTAAAACTGTATCAGCTTGGTCAGTCCACCCTGCCAGCTCTCAACCATCTGGCCTAAAAGAAGCACCGCTGCAAAAAACACCACATTTGATGCGATCCAAAATCGTCGCCATTTTCGCAAGTCATTCATCAGTGAACCCTCCTTTGGTTCCCTCCACACAAGCAACAGACGGCTTTTCTTTTATTATACCATAGCAGCAGTAGTGGTGCAGACATTTCTATCATCGGCGGTGAATCGTATTTACTAGAGATGCAACCGCCATAAATAAATTCACATACACAGTGTTTTGCGACAACATCCATTCACCGCCGTAAACAGGGTTGCCATCCCGAAACATTGGCATAGTTAGCATCGTCGACAATACAAAACATACTGCCGCCGCAAGCAAAAAGAAAACCACCACGCCCAGCGACGGTTGCACTCGGCACATACACACGGCAAACATCAGCCCAGCAATCAGCCACGGTGCCATGCGTAAGAGATCATTCACAATCAGGGTGCCATACGGGGTCGACGTAAAATGAACGGAGTTTTCCAAAATACGCCATTGCAGTAGATACTCAATTCCAGTAAAAACCAACCAGTTTGCCACAGTTGCAGTAAACAGCAAAAAATACTTCTTCATTTGAACGCCCTCCTCCCATTTTTTATCAGCATACCACAAAAAACAGCCTATGCCGAAAAATGACACAAGCCGCAATGAAATGACCATAAACGACCAGTTACTGGCCAGCGGCGCTCGACGACGCTGTATTAGCCAGCTGGCAAAACAGCGTGTTGTCTTCCTGACGCAGGTCCAAAATGATGCGCTTATCCGCTGTCTCAAGCCGCTCGCAAGCTTCAATGGCGTTGTCCGTGACAATGCCATTCATGCCGCCCATTTCCATGTCCAGAAACAGCGCATCATAGCGTCGTCTATTCTGCGCATAATCACGCAAAAGCGCCTGCGCGTGTTCCACCGAACATACGCAGGCGCTTTTATTTTTACTTCTTTTCTTTAACCGCTCATTTCTTCTGAACGATCAAATCGTTCTTCATTAATCGCCATATCGTCATTGACAAAATAACTGTAGTTTGGCTGATCGGTGTAGTCCGATCGTTGGAGCTGGCTGAACGAATAGGTGGTCAGCCATTCGCCTGTGCTGTCGCTGGCTTCCAGCTTTGCGAAAAGGTCACTGCCCCCATCCTCCGGATCAAAGATCACATTGACCAGCTGCCATGGTTCGGCATCACCAGGTGCATTTTCAAAAATATAGGCTTCCGTTTGATCGTATACAGGTTCTTTGGCGTCAGGCTGCTGCAATTTGTAAGACACGATTACCTTTGCCGCCTCTGACTGAACATCCATCATGAGATAGTTCACAAACATCTCAACATCTTTGCTGGTGTTCTCCGTGCTTTCATAAGCCAGATAGCGATAGCGGCAATCCAGTTCATATTCCAGCCCATCTTCGGCAATCGCATCCCCATTTGCGATGCGCACTTCGCCATTATAGCTGCTCGCTGTCGCGCGCAGATGCTGCTGGATCACATCCATGATCTTTTCCTGATCGTCAGAAAAAGCGCCACCGTTCAATACTTGTGCTCTGTCGATATACAGGATGTCCCCGTTGTCATATTCTGCGCAGACTTTTTCGGCAGATGTTTGATAGAGCGCGGTGGCCGGCACTGTTTCATAACTGTTGCTGCTGCAGCCTGAGAAAACCAGTGTTGCACAAAGAAACGTCCCTAAAAAAATATACGCCGGTTGTTTCATCATTGCTGTCACCTGTCCTTTCGATCACATTCATGTTGATACATCCTTATGAAGCACTTTCTATGTCATTAAATATGATCCAGCATTTTACCCCTCTGCACTGCTGGTTTCACTCCAGGTGCCGAGGCGATAGTGCCCGGTGATGGTGGTGCCGTAGCGGTCGAGGGCGTCTTCTTCGTAGCGCTGCTGGCCTGGGTAAGCGTGGTGAATGAGGTAGGGCACGCCGCTGCGGTTGCGTCGGTCGCTGACGATGCCAATATGGTTGTCGTCGAAGATGACGATGTCGCCGCCCTGCCATTGGTCGATGGCGTTGGTATCGGTGGTCAGCGCGGTGGCATGGCGTGAAAAGTAGACGGCAAGATTGGGCACGCGGCGATAGTCGATGTTGCTGTCAGGCGGCACGCCGAAGTATTGATCGGGCGCTTCGCGCTTGTCGGCATCGACAAGGCTTGGCAGGTCGTAGCCAGCGGCGCGCAGGCCATAGGCGACAACATCGGTGCAGACGCCGGTGCCATCGGTGGGCCATCCGCCATCAAAATAAGCGCTCTTATACTGGGGCCGTGTGGCAACATAGTCAAGGGCGCCCTGGAGGATGTCCTGCTGATCGGAGATGCCGTCGGCATCGGCATCGGAGGTGCCGGTGATGGTGGTCACCTCGCCGTGGTAACGATTGGGCAGGCGGCCGTCCGGCGTGGGGCCATAATTGGTCCATGCCCAGGCTGCCACAGCGCCAAGGACGCAAAGCACAAGCAAAAACGATAAGACCCCTTTGCCATGTTTCCCAGCCATTGTAACCGCCTCCTTTTTGCCCATCATACCATGGAGAGCAAAAGAGCAGCAATAAAAAACACAAGCTGCGATCAATTCGCAAAACCTGTGTGGAAGGCTGTCATCACTTGCGTATGGTTCCAACCAACGGCAGGGCGCAGGTGACACAGACACGTTCTTCCTGGAAGAGACGCTGCGCCAGCCAATGGGTAAATGGTGCGGCAGCAAATAGGTTCCAGAAAAACGCCATCGGAACATTGCGCAGCAAGGTGCCAAGCCATAGAAATGGCAGCTGGCTCAATGCGGCATGCCCAAGGACATAGTTAAACAGCAGTGTTGCCGCCAGACTCATGGCCGGACACATGAAAGCAATGGTGCCAGCCTGACGCATAAGGCGGCAAAAATAAGGGTTGTCACGCGTCGGGTCGCAGTGTTTGGCGGCAAAACGCGCACCGGCTTTGTTGCCCCAAAGGCTGGAGATAATGATAACGAGCAAGCCCATGAAGGTTGTTTCTTTGAGCGCATTCACCAAAACAGCGCCGCTCATAGCGGAAACACCACCCATATTAAACGCATTGTTGTACATTTCCATGCCAAAGGTCATGGCGTAGGCCATGATGACCCCGAAGATGATTCCTTGCATTTTTGTTTTTGGCATAAAGCCACCTCTCTTTCACAAAATAAAAAACGAGCAGCGTGGGCGCGCAACTGGAATTACGCGAACACGCTACTCGTTGTACTTATAGTATAGCGGATTTCATGCAAAAATTGCAAAGGAAAATTGCCAGCCAAGAATAATAAAATCTCGTAATAGTAATGGATAAAAGAGGATTCAAGAACCGCATAGTATCGTTGAAACAACATACAGCAAACCAATATGAAGCGGATAAAACACATAGAAGAAGGACTTCATGCCTTTTCCGCGTTCTCCATTGTAAAGCGCGATGGGCAAAGCGGCAAAGCCCATCATCCACTGAATGCGGTCGCCGCTCAGGTAAACCACCGCAGACAACATCAACAATAACGCTATTTGCACCACACGATGCTTACGGAAAATATAAAAACCTACCCCCAACGCCACCATCGCAGCGCCTCCTTCAACGGCCAGCAAATTAGGAATCATCAATGCCAGCGTGATCAGCGTTTTAAGGAGCACAAAGGGGACGCCTTCATGGGAGGAAAGCTCCGCCACAAACAACAAGGGCAAGGCACTCAATATCGGTACCAAGCCACATAGTATGGCTTTAAAAATTTGTTTCGTTTTTCGATGTCGCACTCCTGCAACAAGCATCTCCCAGGACAGCATGTACCACACCGCAACAAAAAAGGTGCTAAAAGCATTGTTCATTAAAACAACATGGTCATTGGGCAGAATCAATTGCAAAATGACGGTAAACAGCGTCATTCCGCAGCTTGCCACCAACAAGCGCTGCAAATACTTTTTCTTACTGCGTGTGTAATAAAAACTTTCGGCCGCCGTAAACAAAAATATTGGAAAAACGAGGCGTCCCATCATGGTCAGCCACATTGGCGCACCCACATGCACAAACATTTGATGAATGTGGTCCAAAAACATGAGCACCACGGCGATCAATTTCAAGGTGGTGGCATTAAGGCACTGCCATTTTCTGGCTGGATGCGGCACAATCATTGAGGCGTTGCGTTCCATCCTTAATCGTCTCCTTTGGCGTCTTTGCTGTCGGTCTCTTGCGACAGATGATCGCTGACGTTTCTCAGCAATTCATCGGCAGAAATGCCATATAGCTTAGCGATCGCCATAAGATTCGAAGTGCTTGGGTCTGTTGTTCCGTTTTCCCATTTGGAGACGGCTTGTCGGCTCACGCCCAAAGATTCAGCCACAAATTCCTGCGTCATTTTGCAGCGAATTCTATTTTCTTTCAACAATTCGCCCAAACTCTTTTTCGTCATTTCTTTTTGCTCGCGCACGTCTTTGGTATTAATGTATTTTCGCAGCGCCTTAATAACCAAAAATACCACATAGGCCGCCACAGCAAAGAGGGCAAGCATGAACATTAAATAGAAGATTGCCACCAATCTTGTTAAAAAAAGTGTTGTGTCCATCATTCATTTCTCCTTTCGTGCCTTATTTTATCGAAAAACACCAGTTGCCTCCATCAACCAACGCGCAACTTTGAGTTAAAAACGCACTTTCTGCCGAATAACGGTTCAAAAATTTTCAGCATACAAAAGAAGAGCAGCCTAAAAGCTGCTCATAACAACAAAGCCACATCATCGTCTGCCTTCAACCGCGGCTCTTCAACCCTCGGCGGCTGATGACGGCAACCACAGCATAAGCGCAGCAAAAGAGCACGATGTGCGCCGGGCCTGAGCGAACCGGATAAGGCGCCACCCAGCCCTGATGAAAGACAAAAATGGAAAGCCAACCGGTGAGCATGGACACAGGCATGAAGGTAATGCCGAGCACGTTCAGCCACATGACGTAAAACGAGGCTTTCGCGTCCGACAGGATGTTGCCAATGAAATAAAGCGCCACGCCGACCGCCTGTATGATCATGGCGCCAGCAATGGTTTCCATGCGTTGCAGCTCGTACCAGCCAGCAAAGGCACAGAGCAAGCCAATGGCGATCAACGCTGTCGAGGCAATGTAAAGCACTCGACTGGCAAGGCTGCGGTCGCTTGGTACTGAGACTGTCTCCTCGCGCTCAATGCCTTTGAGCAGATAATCGGTGGTGACCTCAAAAAAATCGCTCATCAAGATGATTTTATCCACGTCCGGCGTGCTCTGCCCATTTTCCCATTTCGTCACCGCCTGCCGCGACACGCCAAGCTGTTCCGCCAGTTTTTCCTGCGACAAGCCACGGGCTTTGCGCAGCTGTTGAATGCGTTCTGCCAGGTTCATGTGATCATCCCCTCTGTGTTTGTTACTCAAATCATAACAAAATCACCGGTAGCAAGCCACCATTTTCGGTGCGCCATTTGGCAACCAGCGGTTGCCTTTCGTAAAAAACCCTGCAAACGACTCTTCTCCACCTTTTTCAACGAAGCAACTCAGGCTGCTGCCAGCACGCGGCTAAATGGCTCAAATCATAAAAATGTATTTGACTTTGGTTGCCGATGGTTGTACAAAAGTATTAAACGCGCCAGGACATTGGAAGCTGGTGCAGCAATTGGAGGTGACGCAGGTGATTGTCGATAAAAACTGGGCTGTTTCCATAACGAGGGTTCGAGAATTTTTTGACAGCCAACCGGATGTTCAGGCCACTGACGATGGCTATCGCTACAAAGATTGCCGGATTACCCTTGCGGAAGTGCCCCTTGAACAGCAAGGGCCTGTGCGTTTGCCACGTACACAGCTCCATATCAACGGCCCGGATGCGGAAGCCGAACACATTTATCACCGTTTTTTCCTGCAATTTTTATCCGCTGGCGGCTGATTGCCTGTCGGCGATGCTGCCTTTACAACGAGAGGAGATTGTTTTATGACCCATCAAGCGGTTCCTTCATTTGACGACTGGTTGAACGACGCAAAGCAAGATAAGAATGCCGCAAAGGTTGGCATGTATCTCTGCCACAACGGCATCGTGCGCGAGAGCGCAAAAGCTCAGGTGCGACAGGGCCAGCAGGACACCCAGCCTGTGACAGGCATGACATTTGCTTACGATGCAGAAAAAGTGGATCGCATCATTACCGAAACTTACGCGCTGCCAGGCATTTATTACGTACGCGTCTGGCTCAACGAAGGCGAGCTGGCTGTCGGTGACGACATCATGAAAGTATTAATCGGCGGCGACATTCGGCCACATGTGATCGATGCGCTGCAATATCTGGTCGGGCGTATTAAAGACGAGTGCGTTCAGGAAATTGAGCGCTATTAAAAAAGAGCACCTTCTTCATTGAACGGTTCCCGCATCTGTGGGGCCTTCAAAAAGGAAGGTGCTCTTTTTATCGTGCGCAATCGGCAGAGCCTTCGGAATAAAGCATATCCAGGCCATGCATCACTGGATCAAGAATGGCGCGGATGTTTTCTTCGGCGGCTTTTTTGCTGCCAGGCAAATTGATGATCAAGGTTCGCCCTCTGATGCCTGCAACCGACCGCGAGAGACAGCCTCGTGACGTGATTCGCATGGATTCGGCACGCATGGCTTCTGGAAGCCCTGGTGTCAGCCGTTCAACAACGGCCAAGGTGGCTTCCGGTGTGATGTCCCTTGGTGAAAAACCTGTGCCACCGGTGGTAAGCACCAGCGCCACCTGTTTGTCGTCGCAGCAGGTCTGCAACACTTGCTTAATCGTCTCAAATTCATCTGGGACAATGGTTGTGAACACAACATCCATGCCCTGTTCTTTTAAGAGCGCACACAGATTTGGGCCGCTGGTGTCCTCCCGTTCACCGCGCGCTCCTTTATCGCTCACTGTAATAACTGCTGCAGAGTAGGTCATGTTGTTATTCCTCCCGTCTATAATCGCCATGAACGCCGCCGGTTTTGCTGAGCAGGCGGATGTCGTCAATGACCATGTCCTTTTGAACGGCCTTGCACATATCATACACCGTCAGCGCTGCGGTGGTGACTGCGGTCAGCGCTTCCATTTCTACACCGGTGCGCCCGTCACAGGACACGGTCGCCACGATTTCCACAGAACAGCGCTCGGAATCCAGTGATAAGGACAGATCAATGCCTTCGATCATAATGGGGTGGCACATTGGAATGATGTCGGGCGTATGTTTCGCCCCCATGACGCCTGCGATCTGTGCAACGGTCAATACGTCGCCTTTTTTCATGCCGCCGCTTTGAATGCGTTCAAACGTTTCCTGATTAACGAGCACGCGGCCAGCCGCGACGGCCACGCGCTGCGAAACAGGTTTTTCGCCGACGTTCACCATTTTTGCCCGCCCTTGATCGTTAAAATGCGTAAAATCGTTCAAGATTATCCTCCTATCTGATTCATGTGCCGTCCTGCATGGGAAGGATGTTGAGCGTCCAAATCCCCGTGCCAGGAAGGCTTGTTCCAAATGGCTTGCTGCAAGCGATCACGCATGGCGTCTTCGCTCAGCCCTTTCAGCGACACCTCTTCGGAAGAGTGCAGGCAAGGCTTTATCTTGCCGTCTGCCGTCAAGCGAATGCGGTTGCAGCTGTTGCAAAAATGCGCACTGACCGGGCTGATCAAGCCAATGTTTCCCTGCGCGTCGGGCAGGCGGTACAACTTCGCCACGCCTCCGTCGGCCTCAACCGGCGTTGCCTCCGGCAGCGCGTCCAGCACTCGGGTATACGGAATAAACGCGCTCTCATCAAAATCAGGATGGTTGACCATCGGCATTAATTCAATAAATCGCATATCCACCGGATAGCGGCGCGTCAGTTCCGCCAGCGGGCGAATTTCATCGTCGTTAAAACCGCCAATCAATACCGCATTCAGTTTTATTTTTTTGAAGCCAGCGGCCAACGCCGCCTCAAAACCCTGCCAAAAATCTGATAACTGGCCCAAGCGGGTGATGGCGGCGTATTTTTTGGCATCCAATGTATCCACACTAATATTTAAACGGCTGACGCCAGCTTCTCGCAGCGGCTTGGCCAAAGCCGGCAATTTGATCCCATTGGTGGTCATGCACACTTCCTCTATGCCTTCCACCTCAGCGGCCCGCTGGCAAATGGAAACAATGTTCGGCTTTGTCAACGGCTCACCGCCTGTGATCCGCAATTTTTTGATGCCCAACGAAGCCGCCGCCCGAATGGCCATAATCAGTTCGTTTTCCGTCAGCATGTCCTCGTGGCGTTTTTTCAACACGCCCTCTTCAGGCATGCAATACCGACAACGTAAATTACACAGTTCCGTCACCGAAACCCTTAAGTAAGTAATCGCTCTCCCATGCTGATCCATCATGATCCGCTTTCCACCTCCTATAAGACGCCAACCCTGCTTTTTCTCCATCCGCCACCACCGCTTCAACCATGCTTTGCACCGCGCGGCAATTTCCGGCCAGATGCAGCCACGGAGGGCAAGCCATTGATTCAATCAAACTTCGTTCCGGGCGCAAACCAACGGCAATCAGCAGCGTACGGCACGGCAAATGCCGTCCATCCGTCAGCACAACGCCGGTCAGCAGCGGATCGCCGCACAGTTCTTGAATGCTGCTCTGGCAGTAAAGGGTGACCCAGGGATTATTGAGACAGGTTTGGTTGCGCTTCAAGCCTCCGCAGGTCTCGCGCTTTTCAACCAAGGTCACAGGAATGCGATGTGCTGCTAAATGCGCCGCCATAATCAGCCCCAAGTCCCCGCTGCCAAGAATCACAACCGGTCCAGGTGGCAGCCGCTGCTCCAAGTTCATCATTTCCTGCATTTGTCCAGCCATATAAACCCCTTGCGGACGCGTGCCGCCCAAAAGCAGCTCGCCGGGAGTAATTTCGTAACAGCCCGCAGCAAGAACCAGCTGCTGAAACCCAATCCTCGCATGATCATGAGCAGGGCCGCAGAGCTCTGCCTCGCGCTGAGGATGAATGGACAGCACCGTCGTTCGCGGCAAATAGCGAATGCCGCTGGGAAAATCGGCCAGCAGCTGCTGGAACTGCTCCGATCGTCCAATGTTGGCAATTCACAGACAATCCCCGTGGTCGTGGCAACCGCTTCGGGCAGTTGCGATGCGGAGGAACTTTTGGAACGAGGCTTTGCCGGATGCCTGTTCAAACCATTCTCCATATCGGAACTGCTGGAAATTTCCGACAAGTGCGCCATTAAAGCGACACAGGACGGTAAACCGGATTTTTCCGCCTTGTTGTCCTACGGCAATGAAGTTGTCATGCTGGAAAAACTGATAACGGAAACCGAGAAAGAAATGCAGGCGGTACGGGATGCGGCAATGCGAAACGATCTGCAAGAACTTGATGCCTTGACACACCACTTACGCAGTTCGTGGGAGATACTCCGTGCCGACCAGCCGCTGAAGGTGCTTTATGGTGTGCTTCATGGAAAGGATAAGTCCGATAACGAGGCGTTAAGTAATTCCGTGACCACCGTGTTGGATAAAGGAGCGGAGATTATACAGTTGGCAAAGGAGGAAAGGAGAAAATACGAAAATGGATAAGACAAAAATAATTGTGGTGGAAGACAACATCGTGTACTGCGAGTTTGTCTGCAACATGCTGTCACGGGAGGGCTACCGTACCGTGAAGGCTTACCACCTGTCAACAGCGAAGAAACATCTGCAACAGGCGACGGATAATGACATCGTGGTTGCCGACCTGCGCCTGCCTGACGGTAACGGCATAGACCTCTTGCGCTGGATGCGAAAGGAGGGAAAGATGCAACCTTTCATTATCATGACAGACTATGCCGAAGTGCATACCGCAGTGGAAAGCATGAAGCTCGGTTCGATAGACTATATCCCCAAACAACTTGTGGAGGATAAACTTGTCCCTCTTCTCCGTTCCATACAGAAAGAACGGCAGGCGGGACAATCCCGTATGCCCGTGTTCGCCCGTGAAGGTTCCGCCTTTCAGAAAATCATGCACCGCATAAGGCTGGTAG
>OGRU01002861.1_pt1 | contig 10815 bp, 8 predicted proteins | sample 1553541 | NCBI WGS metagenome assembly OGRU01 (sample SAMEA2580068, study PRJEB22360) | human gut metagenome | biome: human gut; feature: human-associated habitat; material: faeces | place: Denmark | collected 2008/2010 | reverse complement strand
TGGCGACCCCCCCCCGCAAGCCATCTGCCGTCGTTCTGCGCAGCACCTGGCGACCCCCTGCACAGCATCCGCCATCTCGCTGCGCGCCATCCTCTGGCCCCTGCGCAGCATCCGTCGGCTCCCTGCAAGCCATCTGCCCGCCAGCTCACCGCGCGATACCCGCCAACCCATCGCAAGCCATCCGCCATCGCACGGCACAGCATCCGCCGACCCCCGCGCGTCATCCGCTGGCACCCTGCAGGCAATCTGCTGGCACGAACCGATGCCCTTAACGGCCCGCAGAACAAACCGTCGGCGCGAGCAGGAGCCCTTAATCCCCGCACTGCGTAATTGTTAACTGCCCTTTGCAGATAAAACCCGTTTTTTACTTTCTTTTCACCTCTATCGCATCCCCTACGCACCGCATTCGCGTAAAATCAAGTTTGCTGCGTTTAGGGCGCTCTTGCCTTGCGCTGCCATTTACACATTTAGGAAAGGACATTACTTGAAGGTTCGAAAATCGAAACCTCACAGTAATTAGCCTTCGGCCTCTGCATTTCACACCCGTCATGTAGTGGTCGAAGGACGACTGCGACATGAACGGATTGCCGCCGCGTGTCAGTATTGCTGTGCGCTGCGCAGATCAACTGCCCGCACAACAACGCTGACACGCGGCGGCAATCCCAAGGGAGAATTGCATGCTCTATCTATCTCAAATGCTCGGCGAACCCGTCGTTGATGCAAATGGTGAAAAAATCGGTTCCATATCCGACCTGGCCATCCAAACCGGCGAAGTGTTCCCTCGCATCACCAGCCTGGCATTCCTGGGACCTGGCAAAACGCCTTTCATGATCTCTTGGCGTAAATACGTGGACAGCTTCGACGAAGACGAGGGCATTCGCCTGAAAGTCGACCGCACCGCCATCCGCTTCAGCTACCTTCAGCCTGCCGAAGTGCTCCTTGCGCGCGACCTGCTCGATAGGCAGATCGTAGACACGCAGGGCATGAAGGTTGTGCGCGTAAACGACTTGAAGCTCTCCGTTTCCGGAACGCAGCTGCGCCTTCTTGGTGCAGAAGTGGGCGTTCGCGGCATTCTGCGCGGCTTGGCTCCGTGGGTGGAAAAAGCCGCCTGCGGCATCGCCAAGGCGTTCGGCAAGAGCATCGACGAACGCATCATCGCGTGGAACTACATGGAACTGCTCGACCGCGACCTTTCCAAGGTTCAGCTCTCCGTCAGCCACACGCGCTTGGAAGAGTTGCACCCTGCCGACGTGGCAGACATCCTAGAGCAGCTCGATCCGAAGCAGCGCGCCAATGTGTTCCAGCACCTAGATGACGCACAGGCCGGCGACGCCATTTCAGAAATGGAAGACGAATTTCAGGCCGACATCATCGAGGGCCTGGACGAAAAGCGCGCATCCCGTCTGCTGCGCGATATGGACCCTGACGACGCCGCCGACATCGTAGGCGACTTGCCCTATGAGAAAGCCGAAACGTTGCTTCGCCTGATGGGCGTCGATAACGCCGCAGAAATTCGCAAGCTGCTGGGATACAAGGAAGACACCGCTGGCGGCCTGATGACCACGCAGTTCGTGGCGATGCACACCTCCGACACCGTGCAAGAAACCACCGAGGTTCTTCGCGGCTTGGACGAAGACCACCCCACGGTGAACTACGTGTACGTACTCGATGAGTACGACAAGCTCGTAGGCGTGCTTTCGCTCCGCACCCTGGTGCTCGCAAAAGACAACACCCCGCTTTCCGACATCATGTTCGATGAGCTCATCACTTCGTTGCCCGAAGAGCCAGAAGATGAAGTTGCAGCCGATATCTCCAAGTACGACCTGATGGCCATGCCTGTCGTCGACGAGAACGGGCAGATGCTGGGCATCGTCACCGTCGACGACGCAATGGAGGTCATCGAAGACAACGTGGAGGAAGGCCGCACACGCTGGGCATGGGGGCAGTTCGCCATCACACTTGCCGTGTTTATCGTACTGATGATTCCCTATACCTTCTTCGTCCTTCGCATGTTCGGACACAACTAGGATCGAGGCTTTTACATGACACTTAAGGAAAGTACAGCGCAGGACACCGCCCTGGCAGCCAAGGCTTCCCCGCAAGTTCCCGATCAGGGCAGCGAAAACGACGGCAAGAAGCAGCACTCGAAAGCGTTTCTGGTGCTGGCCGCCATGGGCCCTGGTATCGTAACCGCCATGGCAGGCAACGACGCCGGCGGCATTTCAACCTATTCCACCGTAGGTGCCAAATTCGGCTACATGACGCTGTGGATCATTCCTATTATGTGCGTTCTGCTTATCGTGGTGCAAACCACCGCAACACGCATGGGCGTTGTTACCGGTAAGGGCTTTTCGGCGTTGATCCGCGAGAGCTTTGGCATCCGCCTTACGGCACTTGCCATGTTGGCACTGCTTATCGGCAACGTTGCCACCACCTTTTCAGAATTCGCAGGCGTAGCTTCTGGCATGGAAATATTCGGGGTGCCGCGATGGATATCAGTCCCCGTTGCCGCGGCAGCCGTTTGGGGGCTTATCGTGGGGGGCAGCTATAAACGCGTGCAGAACATCTTCCTGGTGCTTTCATGCGTATTCGCCACCTACATCGTCGCGGCCTTCTTGGCGCAACCCGATTGGAACGAAACCTTCCAGCACACCCTGGTGCCAGCAGCAAGTTCGGATTTGGGCTTCCTTTCGCTTACCGTCGCAATGGTCGGCACCACTATCGCCCCTTGGATGATGTTCTTCGCCCAGAGCAACGTGGTCGAAAAGGGCGTGCGCGTACGCGATCTTCCCTATCAGCGCATCGATGCAGTAACTGGTGCTGTGGTGGGCTGTATCGTGGCATGGTTTATCATCGTAACCACTGGCACCGTGCTGTTCCCGCAGGGCATCGAAGTAGAAAGCGCCGAAGCGGCTGCAGCTGCGCTCGAACCTTTCGCGGGCCAATACGCTAAAGCACTGTTCGCCATCGGCCTGGTAGCCGCCAGTTTGCTGGCCGCATGCGTTCTGCCCCTTACCACCGCTTTCGTTATCTGCGAAGCATTCGGCTGGGAGGCAGGCGTTTCGTTCACCTGGAAAGAAGCGCCCCTCTTCAAGGGCATCTTTACGTTTGTCATCGTCGTTTCTGCAGTGGTTATTCTTATTCCCAACATCGACTTGATGGGAATCATGCTCACTGCGCAGTTTGTAAACGGCGTCATTTTGCCTGTATTGCTGGTGTTCATGGCCATCATCTGCACCGACAAACACGTAATGGGCAAATACACGGTGGGTAAATTCACCCGCATAATCCTATGCTTCACTATCGTGGTGGTGGGCATTCTTTCCGCCATTTGCTTGGTTATGCAGGTACTGGGAATCGGCTAATTCGGCACTGACGTTGCGCCTCATAGGAAGCATGCGACGACGGTAACGGGAGATAGTACGCTGCGCAGCTGGCGTCATTACCGCTCTTGCGCACTCGCCCAAACCAACCACTAGCTAGCCCCGCAAGCGCGATGGAGCCCCGGGGCACGCCCTGGCGCTTCGGCCGATACCGCTGGCAGCCCGCGCCCTTCAAGCCAGCTCTTCGCATTAAACTCCTTGTGCGCACTGCCCATAGGGGTGGTTTTTGTTTCCGCAAGAAGAAACCAAGCCATAAGGCTACCCTTGTTGCACAATAATGAATTAGCAGGGAAAACAAAGGAAGGAACACGTCGAGGGCAAGCGTCAAAACCCGCTTTGCGCCCCTCTCGGAAAACACCATGGAGCCAAAGCCCAAAGCACATCTTTTCACGTTTGCCGTTATGGCATTGTTCGTCTTCGTGTTCTTGGGCAGCGAATATCACTTCGACATCGCTTATGGCAAGCTCGCCGGCCCCGATTCGGTAGTCGGCGCACAGGCATCCATCCTTGCCACAAGCGCCATAGGGCTTGTGGGCTATTCATTGGTGAATCGAACGGCAGCCGCAAGGCATCGAAGCATTCTTGCCGGCGTGCTGGGAACCGTTTCCGCCTTGCTCCTTGTCGCAACTCAGCTAACCCAGAACGCCAACGCCTTGCTGTCGCTGGGATGCTTGTTGTTCTTGATTTTGGGTATGTTGGGAAACGCCACCTACTTTTCCGTTGCGCAAACCCACTATGCCAGCAACTCCCTTTCCCGTCTGGTGGGCACCTCGTATGCCGCAGGATTGCTCGCTCAGTTCCTGCTTCATTCCTTGGCGCCAAACAGCGTTATCGAAGCCGCGATTATCGGAGCTTCGATCATCGCACTTGGCTTCGCTCTTGCAGCGCGCCGCAACGTGCTGCACGTAGTCCCCGTCAGAAGCGCACTTCCCGAAAAAGACCAGCGAACCGCCAACGAACGCGATGCCCTCAAGGAAGCAATCCTGCTGCTCGCCTGCGTATCCCTAATTGCCTGCGTTTTCAGCACACTCGACAACGTGGTTACCCTGGCAAACGCGCAAGGCATGTTCGACCTTTCAACCTGGCCTCGCCTGCTTCTTGCCGTCAGCGGCATTGCGGCTGGCTTCATCTTCGACCTCACTAAGCATCGCTATTCCACTGTTACCATACTGTGTGTAGCCATGTTTTCCCTGGTTTCCGCCCTTGCCATCCAAACCGGCTCCGAAGTTCTTCTGGGTTTGGTAATTTTTTACCTTTCATCGGGCTTTTTCGTAGTCTTTTTCACCTCGTCGTTTTTGCGCATTGCAATGCGCTGTGCAAACCCATCGCTTTGGGCGGGCATGGGACGCGCCGCCAACAACGCCTGCGCCGCACTTGTAGCCATGCCTTCCATGGCCTTGATCTTGTCGGGCGATATCATGCTTATCTCGTCGATAACCATTGCGCTAGCCATGGCTACCCTCCTTGTTGCCCACGCGCTCGAAAACGTGCGTCGCACCGCGCGGCATAAGGCCGAGATCGAAGCCATAAAGCTAGCGGAGCTCACCGCCACGCAAATGCAAACCGCCAAGCCCCAAGAAGAACCGGAAGCCAAAGCTCCCGCCGATAAAAGCGCTCCCGACAAGCACCTTGCGGCATTCTCGGAGCGATATAGCCTTACCCCACGCGAACGCGACGTTCTTTCCGCAGTATGCTCAAGCGAGGAAACGCTCCAGTGCATCGCCGATGACATGGGAATATCCCTTCGCGCGTTGCAGAAGCACTTGACCTCCATATACCGCAAATCAGACACACAATCCCGCGCAGGGCTCTGCTCCGCCGCACTCACCGAGCCCCTTGAGCACTAGCGAGCGCAAGCTTCATTCGAGAGAACACCTCGGCCGCCGCCTTTCCTTTTGCGGCTTTTGCCAACACGTTTCCCTATTGCGCCCACCAGGCGTACACTCACCAGCGCGTTTCCCCTATCACGCCCACCAGGCGTACAATGCCCGGTATGAGCACCAATAGCAAACATACCCCCACGCCCAACAACGAAACCCCCGAGGAAATCCGCAGCCGCCTAAGGGCCCAAGCAAAGAAAGCGCGCTCCGCTCTTGCGCCCGAAACGCGTGCGAGCAAGAGCAAGCAGATCTGCGCGAAGCTGACCCAACACCTTGATGCCTTGATAGCTGAGACGCCTCAGGGCAAACCCGTTGTCGGCGTATACTCCGCATTCCCATGGGAAGTTGACCTGGGCATCTTCATCGACTATGCCTACCTGCGAGGCTGTACTGTTGCCTTTCCCTGCATGATGCCCGATGCCCATGGCATTCCCGACGCTCCTGGGCGCGGGATGCGCAAACCCGGGTCGGGCCCCAACGCCCAGCATGTCACTCAGCAAACTATGGAAATGCGCTCGGTTAGCGCCGAGGCATTCTGCAGCAACAGCGTGCCGTTTCTGAATGATCCGCTAAAGGAATATCGCCACAACAGCCCCGAACTTACCCCCATGCCCTACCTTGCCGCCGACGAGTTCGCCTTCATTGTGGTTCCCGCTGTGGGGTTCGATGCGCACGGCAACCGCCTAGGATACGGGGCAGGCAACTACGACCGCTACCTTTGCCAACTTACTGATGCATGCCATGTTGTCGGCGTCGCCTTTACCGAACAGGAGGTTTCCCCCATCCCCGCAGAAGACCACGACATCCCCCTTCCCTTCGTTACCGCTTAGGGGAAAGCTTCGCTTCAGGGTGGCTCAGGGCGGGTGGCAAAAAAATGCCGGGAGCATCAGCCGAGAGCAGCGATGGAGGCAAAACCCCCACTCGCGCTCGTGTTGTTTCATTTCCCCTACATACGCCATCACCTGCAGCAAAGCGCACTACAATGAAGAAAACGCCAACATAGAGGGGTTACCATGAACACGAAAACCGAACGGAACTGGCAGCTTATTGTTGCTGGCATATTGTTTATCATCTTTGGCTTGGTATGCGCATTTTTCCCAGGTCTCACTCTTGCATCTATCGCCTTTATTGTTGGTGCCGCCTTTGTGGTTTCCGGCGTAGTCAATATCGCAACGTTCATTCGCGACCGCGATCTTCTGGGCTTTTCGGGATGGATCTTGGCATACGGCATCCTTGACGTGCTCATTGGTGCCATGTTCGTGATTCACCCCTTCGCTTTTGCGGCAGTGCTGCCTTGGGTTATCGGCGCGTTCGTTCTGGTTTTCGGCATATATGAAGTTGCGGCAACCTTCATGGTCAAGCGCGCAGGCCTTCCCCTTTGGGGCTGGATGCTATTCTCGGGCGTCATTTCCATCGTTATCGGATTCATGTTCTTCTCCATGCCCGAAATGCTCGCACTGTTCATTGCGCTGTTCGCTCTTCTTCGAGGCGTGGACCTTATTGTTGTGGGGGCAAATGCAGGAAAGTATTTCCTGTAACCGCCCGTCTTAACGCGCCGCCCACCCGTTACGCCCTCCACCGCTCATAAATGCAACACCGTGGCAACGAAGCTAGCCTATAATCGGCACAGTTAAAAAAGCGCATGCAAGGCTGCGCTGGAAATGCATCATGCGCGGCTTCGCTAGCCGCCGCCTTCCCAGCGCAGCATCGCCTGCGCCCTATTTACGTAAGGAGACTGTACATGGAAGGCTTCGAGCTTCTTTCCACCGGTGCTTGGTCTATCCTGCCGCCGCTTCTGGCGCTAGGCCTTGCCCTAATTACCAAGGAGGTGTATTCCTCCCTGCTGGTTGGCGTGTTCTCAGGCCTGATCATTTACGAGTTCTGCCTTGAAGGTGTCGGCTTCAACCAGCTCATCACCGCATTTACGCTCATCCCTCAGGTTATGGCGGAGCAAATCTCGTCGAATGCGGCGCTTATCTTGTTCTTGGCATTATTGGGCGCGTTAGTCGTCATCATTGCCATTGCTGGCGGTTCGCGCGCATACGCTGAATGGGCCGCGAAACACATCAAGAGCGCACGCATGGCAACCGTTATGACGGCTCTTTTGGGCATCGTGGTATTCGTTGACGACTACTTCAACTGCCTCACTGTTGGTGCCGTCATGCGCCCCGTAACCGACAAGTTCCGCATCAGCCACGAAAAGCTGGCGTGGATCATCGACTCCACCGCAGCTCCGGTGTGCATTATTGCCCCTGTTTCCTCGTGGGCGGTTGCCATGGGTGGCTACATGGGTGAAAACGGCTTCAACACGTTCGTTGCCTCCATTCCGTACAACCTCTACGCACTGGTCACCATTGTGTTTGTGTTCGCTATGTGCGGTTTCGGCAAAGACTTCTTCAGCATGGGCAAGGCCCAGCGCGACTGCGACGCTCATACCTACAGCCCCATTCCTCCCCATGCCTCCGCTCTGGAAACGGTATCTAAGGCAGGCGTTCCCAGCAATCCCGAAGCCGTCGAAACCGTTATCACCGAGCAGTCCGACCTGGAGGGCGCCACGAAAGCGGTCGAGCAGTTCAAGGGTCTGGATGTTTCCCCCAATGGTAAGGTATTCGACCTGGTTATCCCTATCGTGGTGCTTATCGTATTCTCCATCACGGGCATGCTGTATGTTGGCGGCTTCTTTGAGGGCGTAGATTTCGCAACAGCTGTTGGCGAAAACCCCATCGGCGGATTGTGCATCGGCGCCGCCGTGGCATTGGTGGTTGCCGCGTGCATGTTCCTGCCCCGCAAGCTCACCACTCTGGTTGGCTTTACCGAAGGCGCTTCCGAAGGCGTTCGCTCTATGGTTGGCGCTATCATGATCCTTGTTTTGGCATGGAGCCTGGGCGGCGCATGCCGCTACATGCTGGGCACGGGCGAATTCGTTTCCAACTTCCTTACCACCATGGGCTTTGAACTTTCGTTCCTGCCTGCCGTTATCTTCGTGGTTTCTGGCTTCATCGGATTCGCCATGGGCACTTCCTGGGGCACCGCTGCCTTGATCCTGCCCATCGTTTTGGGCGTATTCCCCGAAAGCGACCCGCTATTCCTGGTTACCATCGGAGCAACGCTTGCTGGCGCGGTATACGGCGACCACATCTCGCCTATTTCCGACACCACCATCCTTTCTTCTGCTGGTGCGGAATGTAACCACCTGCGCCACGTGGCAACCCAGCTTCCCTACGCTTCCCTGGTTGCCGTCATCTGCCTGTTTGGATATCTGCTTGCCGGCTTCACCGGTTCGCCTTGGCCTTCGCTTATCGGCGGTATCGCTGTTGCCCTCGTGGTTGTTATTGCAACACGCGTGTTCGGCAACAAGGAAGCCGCATAGGCATATCGCATCAAAACGCACCATAAGGGAGTCCTTCGGGACTCCCTTTCTTTTGCTTGAATACTCCCAGGATCGAAGTATGCGGACTCACCATCTAAGACCTCGAGCATTGCGCCCGAACAAAACATGCAGGCATATCACCTCGCTATTTTGAGGAAACTCCAAACAAGACATGGCAACAAGCAAACAAAAAGGCCCCGAGGGGGCCTTTTTGTTTGTGCCTGCAGATACGACCAGCAAGAAACGCTTAGCGCTCTTCGATAGGCTTGTATTCGCGAGCCTTCACGCCCGTCTTGTATGCGGGGCGGATAATGCGCTTGCCGCTTACCAATTCCTCGAAACGGTGGGCAGCCCAACCTGCCATACGAGAGCAGGCAAACAGCGGAGTGATCATATCCTGCGGAATGCCCATCATGGAGTACACGAATCCAGAATACATATCAACGTTTGCGCACATATCCTTCTTGGTGCCCTTTTCCTGCAGGATGACTTCAGGGCTTAGGCGCTCGATGAGCTTGAGCAAATTCAGCTCCGCTTCAAACTCAGTACCCTTGGCAAGCCTTGTTGCAAAATCCTTGCAGATAACTGCGCGCGGATCGGAAAGCGTGTACACCGCATGACCCATACCGTAGATCAATCCGGTATGATCGTATGCCTGCTTGTTCACGATCTTGGCAATATAGGAAGCTACTTCGTCTTCATCTTCCCAATTCTTAACATTTTCCTTGATTTCCTTCTGCATGGCCAGAACCTTATGGTTTGCACCGCCATGCTTACTGCCCTTCAAAGAACCGATAGCGGCCGTGTAAGCAGCATACGGATCGGTATCGGCAGAGGAAAGAACACGGCAAGTGAAGGTGGAGTTGTTACCGCCACCGTGCTCAGCGTGCAGAGACATCATGATGTCGAGCATGCGTGCTTCTTCAGGAGTGAACTCTCGGTTGGGACGCAACATGGAAAGGATGGTTTCGGAAGTGGACTGCCCCGGAATGAAGCGATGCATGATCATCGACTCATTGTAGAACGCGGCACGCTTGGCATAGTGAGCCAGCACCATGATGCGCGGCAGACGGGAAATAAGAGAGATTGCCGTACTGATCTCGTGCTCGAAGGAACGCTCTTCCGCCTTTGGATCGTCAGCATACAACATGAGCACCGAACGTTGCAGAAGGTTCATGATGTTATGAGAAGGCGTGCTCATGATCTTCGAAGCGGTGAAGCCATCGGGCAAATTGCGCTGAGTATCAAGTGCCTCAACAAGCACATCGAGCTGGCTTGACGTGGGAAGCTCCCCCATAAGCAGCAGATACACGATCTCCTCAAAGCCGCGACGCTTGGTGGCATCGCCGCCAACAAGATCGTAGATGCTGTAGCCACGGAAGGTGAGCTTGCCTTCGTCGGGAATCTTATCGCCCTCATTCATCAGGTAACCGTGCACGTCAGAGATATTCGTAACGCCCGCGATTACGCCAGAACCATCGCCGTTGCGCAAACCGCGCTTTACGGGGTAACGCTCGTACAGTTCCGGATCGACGGCATTGACCTTTGCGATGTTATCGTATAGGGAAAGCTTATGGTCTTCCATGAATATTCCTTTCAACTACGAGACTAGATAGTACACCCCGCTTGCGCATCAAAAAGCGTACTTTGGCGAACGATAACAAACTGGAAACAAACGGATTCTGTTATGCAACAAAAATTCTTTGTGTGATTAGTTCTAAAACAACGGGAGTCGAAAAGCAATAGACACGCCCCTGTGGCCTGCTTCTTCATTTTATTCCAGCAAAGGCACGCTCTGATATTCAAAGCAGATACGGATTCGATAGCCGACGGCACACTGCATCGAGCATCTGTTGATGCGGAGCGTGGCCCGCATTTCGTCTTCTTTCAGAAGAGCGCCAGGCAGCGCATGCCTATACGGCTCCGAGGGGGGCACCAGGCAACGCGCTTCTTTGAGGCTCTGGGAAAAGTCAGGCAGAGCACACCTTTGCAGTGCTGAAAAAAATACCGAAAGCAACGCCAGCATCCCATGCTACAATCAGGCTGTTTGCCAGCAAGCGCTCAGGACTATAGTTATCCGCAATAGCTTGAATGCATCAATATAGAAGCGCAATGATAGAATCCAAGCAAGGATTGATACGTTTTCTGACAGGAATACGAATCCAGCCATCGGCTCGCCTTC
>OGRU01002840.1_pt1 | contig 10872 bp, 6 predicted proteins | sample 1553541 | NCBI WGS metagenome assembly OGRU01 (sample SAMEA2580068, study PRJEB22360) | human gut metagenome | biome: human gut; feature: human-associated habitat; material: faeces | place: Denmark | collected 2008/2010 | reverse complement strand
GGGAGAGGCCCAGCCGATCTCCTGGATGGGGACGATCTTCCCCTGGCTATTGGCGGCATATTGTGTCGATTCACCTTTTACCAGGTCCATATAAGGCTGGTAAAAATCCTTTCCGGTAATATCTCCGTAATGGATTTCTATCCGATGGCCGTTTTGCCATTCTTTTACTTCCTGGTCATAACGTTCGTAGGCTGTGCCGACGCGTTTGGCAAACAGATTCCCTTTTTCGTCTTCCCAGCGGTATTGCAGCAATAGGCTGGCTTCGGCATTATTCTGTTCCGGGATATCGACGATACGGCTGAAACCTGTCGCTTTGATCTGTTTCCCGCCCGGCTCTACTTTATAATCGAATTCCAGGGCTTTCGGTCGTTTCGTGAAAGGAATATTGTTATTGAGTTTGCTTTGCGGATTTTTAGTGTCCCGCACGGGTTCCATCACTTCACCGACAAATATCGTTCCGGTGGCTAATACCGATATATTGATCAATCCAAGCACTTTGACGCGTTCCATACGGGTTTCGAGCCGGGCACAATAACCGGAATCCCTTTTCTCCGGGAATACGGTTACACTGGCTTTCACCACTCCGCTGACTTTAGCCATGACGGTCGACGTAGCCCACGGAGATATACTATTCTTATAAGGGGTGTTGTTTTTCAGCGTATCGCCCGGTGTGATCTCATACAGATATTTTGTATTTCCTCCGATAACAAGGGATTCGTCGACTACCCGTACCATCCACTGATTCATATCTCCGTAAGGAAATAATTCGGTGGTATCGTTTTGTGCACGCAACTGTCCGGCAAAGGATAGCATAATAAACAGGCTGTATATCGGTTTCATAGTAACAGATTTTAATTGAAATAGATGTATTGCCCCTTTGCTAACAAAAAAGATGCCAATATTAATGTGAAAATATGTAAATGCTAAAATAATTATCGGGTGAATCGGGGGATTCGTCGTGAAAAAGGGGGAATGCATATATTTAAATTGTAGGGGGGGAGAACAGAAAATACATTTGTAACGTGAAAATGAACTTAAAAGATACATTATGAATGCATATTGGAAAGGGATAGTCTTGGGACTGGTCGTGTTGTCCGCCCCGGTGATGGCTCAGGAAAAACCGGCTGTGTGGGATTTGAAATCCTGCATTAATTATGCCCGGGCACATAATATTCAGATTCGGCAAAGTCGGATCGCATGGGAAGAAAGTTTAGAAAATACGAAGCAGGCTAAAGCGGACCGGCTGCCTTCTCTTTCTTTTACAACGGCTCACAATTATGTGAACCGTCCCCGTCCCGAAGCCGGTGATAAAAATTCGTATTCCGGAAGTTATAACCTGAATTCTTCCGTATCTCTGTTCGAAGGAGGAAAAATCCGGAAGAACGTACAACAGATGGACCTGCAAAATGAGGTGCAGGGGTTGACGATCAAGGAATCTGAAAATAACATCGAACTGGCGATTACCCAAGCATTTGTCCAGGTATTGTATGCTGACGAAGCGGTGAAAATTAACGAAGGGACGGTAGAAGTTTCCAAAGCCCAGCGGGATCGTGGCAAAGCTTTATTGGAGGCTGGAGCATTATCGAAAGCCGATCTCGCTCAGCTGGAAGCTCAGTATGCCACCGATAAATATCAGTTGGTTGTAGCCCGGACAACGCTCGCAAACGCTCAGCTGGAATTGAAACAATTGCTCGAATTAGGGGTGAACGACCAGATGGAACTGGCTATTCCGCAATTGACAGATGAAAGCGTGTTGGTCGTTTTACCGTCTAAAGAGAGTGTTTACCTGACTTCGCTGGGAATCATGCCGGAAGTGAAATACAACCAATTGAATATCCGGGTAGCGAATCTGGAGAAGGAGAAAGCGTGGGCGGGATATTTACCTAACGTTACCTTGTCTGCCGGTTTAGGAACCAGTCATGCTTCGGGTATCGGCACGGGGTTCGGGACACAGACGAAACACAATTGGAGTGAAAATATCGGTTTGACGCTGAATATACCGATTTTTAATAAACGTTCGACCAAGACGGCGGTCAATCTGGCTAAACTGAATATCGAGAATGCCCAACTCAATTATGAGAACGTACAGAAAGAATTACTGAAATCGGTAGAGACGGTTTATCAGGATGCGGTATCGGCGCAGAACCGTTTCCGTTCGGCCCGGGAGAATCTGACCGCTACAGAATTGTCTTTCGAGCTTACTCAGGAGCAGTTTTTCCTGAAAGCAAAAAATACGGTAGAATTGATGACGGAGAAAAACAACTTGTTGGCTGCCCAGCTCGAGTTGATACAAGCCAAATATATGGCGATCCTGAATCAGCAATTGTTGAATTTCTATCAGGGTATAGAGATCAGTATCCAATGATAGAGGTATGTGAGAACCAAGTGATTGTATGACAATATAAAAAAGAATATATGAAAAAAGGGAAATTAATAACGATCGGGGGAGCTATCGTAGTTCTGGCCTTGTGCGGATATTTCTTTATGGGTACTTCTTCAAAAGGGAAAATCAGTTTTCAGACTGAAAAAGTGACCCGTAATTCGATGACGGATGTCGTAGTGGCGACAGGGACGGTAGAGCCGGTGACCAAGGTGGATGTCGGTACGCAGGTTTCGGGTATCATCGACCGTATCTATGTCGACTACAATAGTGTTGTGAAAAAAGGGCAGCTGATTGCTGAGATGGATAAGGTGACCTTACAGGCAGAACTGGAATCGCAGGAGGCTCAGTTGGCGAATGCCAAAGCAGAATACGAGTATCAGCAAAAAAATTATGCCCGCAGTAAAGTGCTGTTCGAAAAGCAACTGATCAGCGACAGCGATTATGAAGAGGCGACGTATAATTATGAAAAGGCTAAAAGTACCTACGAAAAGTCGAAAGCCGATATTGTAAAGGTGAGAAGAAATTTGGGATATGCCGTGATTACCAGTCCGATAGATGGTGTCGTTATCAGTAGGGAAGTGGAAGAAGGACAGACGGTGGCTGCCGGATTCGAAACTCCGACTTTGTTTACCATTGCTAAAGATTTGACGGAGATGCAGGTGATTGCAGACGTGGATGAGGCTGATATCGGCGAAATACGCGAAGGACAGCGGGTTACCTTTACCGTAGATGCCTACCGGAACGATGCGTTCGAAGGGGTTGTGACTCAGGTACGGCTGGAGGCTAGCGTGGAATCGAATGTGGTGACCTACGAAGTGGTGATCAGTGCACCTAATCCGGATCTGAAACTGAAACCGGGATTGACGGCTACCGTGTCGATTTATACACTGGAGAAGAATAACGTATTGACTATTCCTCCCAAAGCATTGAAATTTATGCCCGATCAGGCTTTGGCCGAAGCTAATGGAATCGTACTGAAACCGATCCATGTGGATAATTCTGCCTTACAGAAAACAGTGTGGGTGAAGAATGGACAAACGTTGGAAGAAAAAGAAGTACAGACGGCTACTGCGACGACTTCACTCCTGGAGATCACCGGTGGTCTCGCTGAGGGAGACGAGATTGTCGTGGCGATGGAACAATCCGGTAAAAAAGCGATGGGAACTCCGCAACCCGGAGAAACAGAATCCAGTCCCTTTATGCCGAAACCACCGGGACAAGATAAGAAGAGTAAGAAGTAAAATGTAAAAGGCTATAGGCTGGAAGCTATAGGCTAAAAGATGGGGAGGAGGAGATAAGGGGGAGTTGCGGGAAATTGGTGGAGAAGGTAAATCGATGATTTAGAAAGTAGAGGAACTTAGTAACTCATTAACTCAGCAACTTAGTAACTTAGTAACTCAATAACTCAGCAACTCAGTAACTCAATAACTCAGCAACTCAGTAACTCAATAACTCACACACAATGAATGCTATAATTGAATTAAAAGATATCAAGCGTGATTTTCTGGTAGGAAATGAGACGGTACATGCTTTGCGGGGGGTATCCTTTGCTATTCAGCCGGGAGAATTCGTGACGATCATGGGGACCAGCGGATCCGGGAAATCTACTTTACTGAATGTGCTGGGGTGTCTGGATACGCCGACAGCCGGGGAGTATTGGCTGGACGGGTATTCGGTCCGGCAGATGGGAAAGAATGAGCGGGCGGAGCTGAGGAATCATAAGATCGGTTTTGTATTCCAGTCTTATAACCTGCTTCCGAAGACTACTTCGATCGAGAATGTCGAGCTTCCGTTGATGTATAATCCGGCGGTTTCGGCTAAGGAACGGGAAAGACGGGCGATAGAAGCGCTCGATTCGGTAGGGTTACATGACCGGTTGTATCATAAGTCGAATCAGATGTCCGGAGGACAGCAGCAACGGGTGGCTATAGCCCGGGCGTTGGTGAACGATCCGGTATTGATTTTGGCCGATGAGGCTACGGGAAACCTGGATACCCGTACTTCTTTCGAGATTCTGACGTTGTTTCAGGAATTGTATGCCCGGGGAAGGACTATTGTTTTTGTCACCCATAATCCCGAATTATCGGCGTATAGCAGCCGGACTATCGTGTTGAAGGATGGGCGGGTGATTCAGGATACCCGGAATGAAAAGATTGCTTCGGCCAAAGAGACGCTGGCCGCTTTACCGAAGAATGAGGATTAATTAAATCGAAATACAATGAATTTTGCGAATTTATTCAGGATTGCTTTGCGGGCCCTGGGAAATAATAAGATGCGGGGATTTCTGACGATGTTGGGGATCATTATCGGTGTCGCTTCGGTGATTACCATGCTGGCTATCGGTCAGGGATCTAAGCGGAGTATCCGTGCTCAGATCGCGGAGATGGGTTCTAATATGATCATGATTCATCCGGGTGCGGATATGCGGGGAGGGGTACGGCAAGATCCGGCTGCCATGCAAAGTCTGAAACTGGACGATTATCAGGCGATTGTCGATGAAACCCGTTATGTTTCGTCTTGTTCGCCATCGGTGAGTAGCAGTGGACAAGCGATCTACGGATCCAATAATTATCCGACCAGTATCTATGGGATAAATCCGGATTATCTTGAAATTCGTAAATATACCCTGGCGGAAGGGGATATGTTTACGGAGGAGGATATTCTCGGATCGGCGAAAGTCTGTGTCGTCGGGAAAACGATCGTGGATAATCTGTTTACCAATGGGGAAAATCCGGTGGGGCAAATTATCCGCTTCGGAAAAATACCTTTCCGTATTATCGGAGTCCTGACATCGAAAGGTTATAATACAATGGGGATGGACCAGGATGATCTTATCTTAGCACCTTATACAACCGTCCAGAAACGTATCCTGGCCATCACCCATTTACAAAGTATATTCTGTTCGGCGCTTTCTGAAGATCAGACCGAACTGGCAGAAGAGGAGATTGCGAGTATCCTGCGCAGGAATCACAGGCTGAAAGAATCGGATGACGATGATTTTAACATCCGTTCCCAACAAGAACTGAGCTCGATGATGAATTCCACAACGGACATGATGACGATGTTGTTGGCGTGTATTGCGGGGATCTCTTTACTGGTCGGCGGTATCGGGATTATGAACATCATGTATGTGTCGGTAACCGAACGTACCCGGGAAATCGGACTGAGAATGTCTATCGGAGCGAAGGGGCGGGATATTCTGGCCCAGTTCCTGATCGAGGCGATTCTGATCAGTGTGACCGGTGGATTGATCGGTGTGGTGTTCGGTATCGGAGCCTCGTGGGTGGTCAAGTTGGTTGCGGGATGGCCGGTATATGTGCAGCTGTATTCTGTTGTACTGTCGTTTGTGGTCTGTACGGTGACGGGAATCTTCTTCGGTTGGTATCCGGCACAGAAAGCTTCTAATCTCGATCCGATCGAAGCGATCCGGTATGAGTAGTTTATTTACCGGTTGATCCGGTAAATAAACAAATAAATCTTTATCTTTGTAATATGAGTGACAAGAATAAAATTTTAAAGTTTCTGATCCAGGTGATCGGCTGGGGATTGGTATTCGGCTTCCCTCTTTTTTTCACCTGGAAAGAGGGAAATCCGATGACCTGGGTTAAATTTCTGGGGTATGTCGGTGTTCCCATCGCTTTTATTACTGTATTTTATGCCAATTATTTTATTTTTATCGATCGCTTGTTGTTCCGGAAAAGGTTATTGGTATTTATTATTGTCAATTTATTCCTTTTTGTGTTGCTGAGCTTATGTTTACATGGATGGCAGGAGTATTATTTTATTCATTTTGTCAATGAGGGACCGAGGCATTCGAGACCTTTTCCTCCACGGAGTGTTTTTATTATCCGGGATGGAGTGATGATGGCTTTGGTGTCGGCTCTGAGTGTCGCTATCCGGATGACCGAAAACTGGTATATCCTCGAGCAAGAAAAAAAAGAATTGGAAAATGCCCGTTCCGAAGCGGAATTGCAGAATCTGAAAAGCCAGCTGAACCCTCATTTCCTGTTCAATACCCTCAATAATATTTATTCCCTGATCGCTATCGATCCTGACCGGGCCCAGTTTGCCGTCCATGATCTGAGCCGGCTGTTGCGGCATGTGCTGTATGAAGACAATCAGAAATTCGTATCGCTCGATCATGAATTGAATTTCATGAAGAGTTATATCGAGTTGATGAGTCTGAGGTTGTCGGGAAATGTAGAGTTGAAGGTCGATTTGCCGGACGATGGGAAAGGTGTGCTGGTCGCTCCGTTGTTGTTTATCACTTTGATCGAAAACGCTTTTAAACACGGAGTGAGCCCCACGGAGCCTTCTTTTATTCATATCCGTTTCAATTGGTTGGAAAATTCAGGAATCTGCTGTTACATTGAAAACAGTTATTTTCCCAAGAAAGAAACCGACCGGAGCGGATCGGGGATCGGACTGGAAAATTTAAAAAAACGACTGGATTTATTGTATCCCGGAAAATATGATTTGCGGACAGAACGGGAGGGAAACAAATTTGTCGCTCAATTAAAGATCGGAAGTTGAAACGGATGGAACTGAATTGTTTGATAGTCGATGATGAGCCTTTGGCTTTGGATTTGATGGAGAGTTACGTCAAGCGGACACCTTTTTTGAAATTGGTTGCCCGTTGCTCGAATGCTTTGGAGGTGTTGCAGGTGTTACGCGAAGAGGCGGTGGATCTGATCTTCCTCGATATCCAGATGCCTGAACTGAATGGGTTGGAATTGTCCCGGGTGTTGGATAAACAGATCAAAGTGATCTTTACAACCGCCTTCGAACAGTATGCTTTGGAAGGTTTCCGGGTGGATGCGCTGGACTATTTATTGAAGCCGGTCAGCTATCCTGAATTTTTAAAGGCCGCTAACAAGGCGTTGAATTGGTTTGAGAAAACCCGTGAAACGCAGGGGGACAGTCTGGAAGAGGATTGTATTTTTGTAAAATCGGATTATAAACTGGTCAAGGTCGAACTGGCTAAAATTTGTTATATCGAGGGTTTGAAGGATTATGTAAAAATATACCTCGAAGGGGTGACTTCGCCTATCGTTTCGCTTATCAGTATGAAATCGCTTGAAGAGATGTTGCCGGCTTCTTTTTGCCGGGTACACCGTTCTTTTATCGTCAATCTGAATCGGATCACTGTCATCGAGCGAAACCGGATCGTTTTCGGAAAGACTTATATTCCGATAGCAGATTCCTCGAAAGATAAATTTATGGAATTCCTCAATAAGCGGACGATCAAGTGAACGGAATTAGGGTTTAAATGCTAATTTTGTGGCCAAATTACGTGGTTTATGTCACACTTACCTACATTAATTACGGATCTGGCTCTTATACTGGCTTCAGCCGGATTGATGACCCTGATATTCAAGCGTCTGAAACAACCGTCGGTATTGGGGTATATCGTGGCCGGTATTCTTGCCGGACCGCATATCACGTTAACCCCGACGGTTATCGACAGCGGAAATATTCAGACCTGGGCAGATATCGGGGTGGTATTCCTGTTGTTTGCTTTGGGATTGGAATTCAGTTTTAAAAAGTTAATGAAGGTAGGAGGTCCTGCTATCATCGCTGCCCTGACTATCATTGTGGGTATGGTGGTTTTGGGTTTTATCGTCGGGGGAGCGATGGGGTGGAAACAGATGGACAGTATCTTTCTGGGAGGTATGCTGGCCATGTCGTCGACTTCGATTATCTATAAGGCTTTCGAGGATTTGGGATTACGGACACAACGTTTTACAGGGCTGGTGTTCGGAATTTTAGTCATCGAGGACCTGGTCGCTATCGTCTTGATGGTGATGCTTTCTACGATGGCTGTCAGTAAGAATTTCGAAGGGATGGAAATGGTGTATAGTATCGGGAAACTCTTGTTCTTTTTGCTGTTGTGGTTCCTGACCGGGATTTATATTATTCCTACTTTTTTCCGGCGTACCCGTTTGCTGATGGGTGACGAGACCTTGCTGATCGTCTCTCTCGGTTTGTGTTTCCTGATGGTAGTGTTCGCTACAGCCGTCGGTTTCTCTTCTGCTTTGGGGGCTTTCGTGATGGGGTCTATTCTGGCCGAGACGATCGAAGCGGAAAAAATAGAACGTCTGGTGAAACCGGTGAAAGATTTGTTTGCCGCGATATTTTTTGTTTCAGTGGGGATGATGGTCGATCCGGGGATGATCGCCCAATATATCTGGCCGATTGTGATTATTACGCTTACCGTTTTGATCGGACAGTCGGTATTCGGTACCCTGGGAGTGGTATTGGCCGGTCAACCGCTGAAGACGGCTTTGCAGTCGGGATTTTGTCTGACGCAGATCGGGGAGTTCGCTTTTATTATCGCCGGCTTGGGCATGACGATGCACGTGACCAGTAATTTTTTGTACCCGATCGTGATTGCTGTAGCCGTCATAACGACTTTTCTGACTCCTTATATGATCCGGGCTGCCGAGCCGGCTTATCCCTATGTCGAAAAGCATTTGCCACGGAAATGGAAGCGTTTTATCGAGCATTATACTTCCGGTACCCGGGTGGTCAATCATGAAAGTAACTGGAAGCGTTTACTGACCTCGCTGATCCGGATAATGGTAATTTATTCGGTGATCATCATCGCTATTCTGATTCTCTCGTTTCAATTTCTGGTGCCCTTGATCCGGGGATCGCTGCCCGGCTTTTGGGGAGGGTTGTTGTGTGCCGTTCTGATTTTGTTATTGATCGCACCTTTTTTGCGGGCTATCGTAGCCAAGAAAAACCATTCGGCCGAGTTTCAAACCCTGTGGAACGATGGATATTTTAGCCGGGCTTATTTGGTGTCGCTGGTCATATTCCGTTTCGTGATAGCGATATTGTATGTCATGGTGGTGATCGTGTCGCTTTTTAAAGCTTCTATCGCTTTGTTGCTGGGAGTGGCTTGCGTGTTGGTGGCCGGGATGTTTTATTCCCGTTACCTGAAAAAGCAGTCTATCCAGATCGAACGGCATTTTTTGCGGAATTTCCGGGTAAGAGAGGTGTATGCCCGGCATGCCGGAACACGGCTGCCTCCGAAATTTGCCGGACATCTGCTGTCACGGGATTTACATATGGCCGATTTTATAATTCCGTCCGAATCGTTGTGGGCCGGATATACGTTGGCCGATCTGGCTTTGGGAAGTCGCTTCGGGGTGATGGTCGTCGCTGTTTTCAGGGGACAGAGTTGTATCAATATTCCGGGTGGTAAAGAACGCTTGTTTCCACAAGACCGGGTACAGGTGATCGGTAGTGACGAGCAGCTGGAACGTTTTGGGAGTAAACTGCAGTCCATGACCTTGCCACCGATGGATTCAGACCTGACACAGAGCGAAGTATGCCTGAAACAGTTTGTGGTCACCGAAGATTCTCCTTTTAACGGAAAGAGTATCCGGGATTCCGGTATCCGGGACAAATACAAATGTGTTGTAGTCGGTGTGGAACGGGGAGCGGCCTCGTTAAGAAATCCGGATGCCGATACGGTGTTCGAAGCCGGCGATCTGGTTTGGGTAGTGGGGGAGGAAATGAATGTATACGAACTGATCCATTAATCCGCTTTCCGGTCGGTCCGCCATAAGAAAAAGAGGGCGATCAGTGTGGCCATCAGGTCGGCGAAGGGGATGGCCAGCCAGATGCCTGTCAGTCCCCACCAGTGTGAAAACAGTCCCAGGGCCGGGATCAGAAATAAAAATTGACGGGAAATATTCATGGTGATGGCTTTAGGTGCCTGCCGGATCGACTGGAAATAGCTGGTGACGATCAGTTGAAACCCTAACAGGGGCATGGCGAGAAAAGTATACCGCAGCCCCTCTTCGCTGAGTTGTTGCAGCGTCGGATCGGAAGTAAAGGCTTTGACCAACCAGGGAGCGAATGCTTCGCCGATTATAAAGCCGCAACAGGCGATCAGACTTCCCGTACGGATGGCTTTCCGCAGGATATGGAGCGTCATCTGCCGATGGCCCGCCGCATAAAAATAACCGATGACAGACTGCATGCCCTGGCATATTCCCATGAGCAACATAGAGACCTGGATGGAATAACTACTGATGATCCCATAGGCTCCGATAGCGTAATCTCCTCCGTTGTTTTCCAGATAGCGGTTCATAATAATATTCACCATACCTGTGGTGATGTTCATGATAAAAGCGGCCATACCGATTCCGATGATGGAAACTAAGATCGGAAACCGGGGAGAGAAACATTTACTTTGGAGTTTCAGGATATTGGACGGACTTCTGAAATGACGGATCACCAATATTGAGCTGATACACATAGATAGGGCTGTTGCAATGGCTGCTCCTTCAATGCCCAGGCCGAAACCGAAAATGAAGATCGGGTCCAGGATAATATTGGCAATCACTCCCGCGAAGACGATGGTCATCGATTTGCGGGAAAAACCGGAGGCACGGATGGCATGGCAATAGGTGAAATTCAGATTCGTCAGCACAATGCCCTTGGTGGTGCCGGTGGTGCCGCCGGAGTACAGAATG
>OGRU01002838.1_pt1 | contig 10875 bp, 10 predicted proteins | sample 1553541 | NCBI WGS metagenome assembly OGRU01 (sample SAMEA2580068, study PRJEB22360) | human gut metagenome | biome: human gut; feature: human-associated habitat; material: faeces | place: Denmark | collected 2008/2010 | reverse complement strand
CCGCCGTCCCTTCCGACACAACTGTCCGTGCCGGTCGTATGCCTGGTCAGAAGCAAGGCAATATCCGTAAGAACCCTGTCGCCTTCAACGTGACCGTAGCTGTCGTTTATCCGCTTGAATTTATCCACATCTATAAAAAGAAAATAGAGCTTTTCGTCCGGCTTTATATTTTGCAGCCTGTATAAAAGCTGCTGCAGAAGCTTTTTGCGATTTGAGATCCCGGTCAGCGGATTGAGAAAAATAAGACTCTCAATAATATTTATATAGGCAAGCAGGAATGATATCACTATTCCCACCGAAAGCACCGGAACATCCTGAAAAATGATTTGTATAACACCGCCTATGAGCGGTGCGACCATAAATGACGCAAGGGTCAGAAAGTCAAGACGGTGATGATAGTTTTCTTTTTTTTAATATCGCCGTCAGACACCTTAAAGACGAAATAAAGAAGTAACAGTAGGACAGTATCTGCTGAAGGTAAAAAAGGCTGCCGCGGTGATAATTGCCGGCTGCGTCAAAATAAAGCAGACATCCGTTGAAATAGGACGCTATCAACAGTGTCACAAGCACTGCCAGCGGCACAAGAAGCAGTGTCAGGATTGATTTGCTTTTCAGAATGCTTTTATTTATTCTCGATTCGGTGAAGATAAGCCAGCAGTACGATGACAGTCCGAAAGAGACAAAATAGAGAAAATCAATACACCACATCATAGTGGCTTTACAGGCCACTGACACCTGAGATTCAAGTTCCACAAAAAATCGAAACCGTTTACGGCGGCTGCAAACCAGACCGAGGCTCTGAACAGCCTCACTCTCGCCGAATGTCCGAAGCCGGAGACCGCCGATTTGATCGCAATTACGATCATGATCACCATACACAGAATATTTATTTCGGAATACAGCACGGTAACAGTATCCACACGATTCCTCCTTTTTTGTAGACAAAGTGGCAAAAAGCAGAGACCCGCCCTTTAAAAACAAAACTATATCGATTATCATTTTACACTTTTTTACATCGTTCTGTCAACAGTTTAACGGCAAAAACACAGTGCAATATTATTTTATTCGCGGTATTTAAAAGAAATCGGTCTGTCAGCCCTTGAAATCGGACACAATATTTTGTAAAATTAAAGGTATGAAAGACCACTTTGGTCGGACGGGAGGCAAAGGAATGTATACATTGCTTATAGCGGAGGACGAGAGGGACTTAAGAGAAGCCATTTTGCGTTCGGTCGACTGGAAGTCCGCCGGATTTGAGGTGGTCGGAGCAGCCGAAAACGGTGCCGAGGCGCTCGAAATGGTCGAACAGTTTGAACCCGACCTCGTCATGACCGATATAAAAATGCCCATACTTTCCGGGCTGGAGCTTGCCTCGCGCATACGCGAGATACGCCCCGCCACACAGATAGTCATTTTAAGCGGATACGACAGCTTTACCTATGCCCAGACCGCCATAAAATACAATGTCATAAGCTACATTTTAAAGCCGGTATCGTCGTCCGAGCTGACGCAGGAACTTATAAGAATACGCGGTATAATGGACAGCCGCATAAGCGAGATGAAGGGCGAGACGCAGAGCGAGGCTCAGCTGCAGCTCCGCCTTGAAAAGACAGAGCTTTTGCTGCCGCTGCTGCTCGGAGACAAGGGGCAGTACCGCGACGAGGTGCTTCTGCCAAAGGCGAGGGAGCTCGGCATAATAAAGGATGAGTCGCCGGTAGGCTTCGGCGTTGCGGTCAGCAAGTTTGCAAAGCCGCACGGCGAGGCGCAGACCGACCGCAGCCACATACCGTTTGTAGATACAATATTCAGAAAATACGCGTCGTCCGAAAGCTTTTTTGTGGGCGGCAGAATAATTTCGCTCATAACAGTGCCGAAGGGCACATTGTCCAAGGTGATGGATCTGCCGTCGAGGGAGCTTGTGCAGAGCGCCAAAAGGCTGCTGGGGCTCAAATGCACGGTCGGTATCAGTCGCGAGACCGACTCGCTTGCAGCCTGCGGAACAGCCTGCTTTGAGGCGCTGACGGCACGGCGCTATACGTCCGACGGAGCCGGTGAGATACGCTTTATAGACGACCAGGAGCACGGCACCGACAGCGAATATGAGGATATCGAAAAATCGGTTTTCAAGCTGGAGCAGATTTTGAAAACCGGTACTGATGAAAAGATAACCGAATTTCTGGACAAGCTGTACAGCCAGAAAAAGGACCGCAACGACGATTATCTTATGATGCAGATACTTGCCACGGTGCACCGCACGGTCAGCGCCGTTGCCGACCGCGAGGCGCTGTCGGAGCTTGTACGCAAAAGCCCGGTCTACGCAAAAACGCTGTTTTACGAGACCGACGATACCATGCAGCATGACCTTACCGAGCTTTGTCTCGGCGCAAGAAGCATAATCGCCGGCAAAAGAAAACGTGAGACCGAGGTCATATGCGACCGTGTGGTCGAGATAATCGAGAGGGAATACTCCGACGAGCAGCTGTCGCTTGCAGGGGTCAGCGCGAGGCTCGGCATAAGTCCGAACTACCTCAGCACCCTTATAAAAAAGACAAGGAAGGACAACTTTATATCGCTGCTGACCGAACGCAGAATGAAGGCGGCATATGATATGCTGGTGATGACATCCTTGAGGGTTCTCGAAATCGCCGAAAAATGCGGCTACAGCGATCAGCACTATTTCAGCTACTGCTTTAAAAAGTATTACGGAATGTCGCCAAACAAGCTGCGTGAAAATCACCGCTGAAAATTTTAAAGAGGTGGATACAAATGACCGACGGCAAAGCCTGTACCGGTAATAAAAAGCGCCGCAGTATTTCGCTGTCGGCGGTGACGCTGACCGTTGCGGCGGTCATAGCGGCGGCAAGCGTTGCCGCCTGTGCCGTGATATTCGCGGTCGTCTACGGGTCGGCAATGAAAAGCAACGCGATAAACGACTCCACCCGTACAGTAAAGCAGACAGCCGAGACCATGGCTGAGCTGCTGTCCAGGCGTGAGGAGAAGCTCCGCCGCATTGCGGCAGACATAAATGATCAGCAGGACATGGCAGGGATAATTACGGTGGTAGACTCCGCGGCACGGCTCGACGGCGATATTTCGGCTGTAATGGTATACGACCGCAGCGGAAAGCTGCTTGCCTGCGGCGCCGACGGCAAGACCTTCAAAACCGGAGCCGTCAGTGATAAATCGTATGAAAGCGCCGTGTCCCTTAAAGACGGCGCGGTTTTCGGCAGACCGCATACCGAGACCCTTTTTGAGACCGAGCCGTCGGTAATAACCGCAGCCGTAAGGCAGATGTGCGGCGTGACCGGCGGAGAAATACTCATAGCCGCAGATTTTCTGTTTTCGGATATATCAGGATTTATCGACCGTTCCGGTGTAGGCATTGAAGGCTATTGCTTTATAACCGACAAGAACGGTGACATTATATACCACCCTCAGCGCGATCTGCTCATAAAGGGCAAAAAATATGAGGACACGTCGTTTGTGCGCGACAGCGCCGACGGATATACCGTGACCGGCAGCACCGTGAAGATTATTGACACGGTGGGTGCACACGGCTGGCGCGTTGTGGGAATTTCCTATACCGATGAAATAAACGCCGCCGTAAAAAGCTCGCTTGCGATAGTAATACCGGTTTCGGTGCTGATATGCGTCATATCCGCAGCGGTTTATCTTTGTGTCTACGACAGGCTGGTCACACGTCCGGTGCGCCGGCTGATAAAGGCGATGGGTGAGTTTGAAAGCAACGCCGAAAGCTATGAATATGATGCTTCAGCGCCGAACATACGGGAGCTTGAGGCAGTGTCCCGGTCGTTCGGTCACACCGTGTCGATGATAAAGGAGCTTATCACCGAGATAAGAGAAAGCGAAAAGGAGCGCCGCAAAAGCGAGTTTCGGGCTCTGCAGGCGCAGATCGATCCGCATTTTCTTTACAACACGCTTGATTCGATACAGTGGATGTGCGAAGCCGGCAACACAAAAGACGCCGCAAAAATGGTGGCGGCACTGGCAAAGCTGTTCAGAATATCGCTCAGCCGCGGCAGAGAGCTGATAACGGTCGGCGAGGAGATAACCCACGCGAAAAGCTACATGGTCATCCAAAGCTTCCGCTACGGCGACCGCTTCGAGTGTGAATTTAACGTTGACGAGTCGCTGTCAGGATATTCCTGCTGCAAGGTAATAATCCAGCCTATGCTTGAAAACGCCATCTATCACGGTATAGGTCAGATAGCGGACGACGGCAGGATAACGGTCACGGTAAGGAAGGACGGTGACTTTATAGCCATAGACGTGGCGGACAACGGCGTCGGGATGACAAAGGAACAGTGCGAAGCGGCGCTGTCCGGTACATTGGGCGGCGGCACAGGCTTCGGGGTCAGAAATGTTGACCAGCGCCTGAAGCTGGCATTTGGCAATGAGTCATGTGTCACGATAAAGAGTGTTCCCGATGAGGGAACGACCGTGACCTTAAAATTTTCTGCCGTATTGCCGGAAGAAAAGACTTGATTTGCTTTACATTGCAGATAATAAATGATAGAATACTTTTTCGGAGGCAAAGTTTTATGTATACAGCAGCAAACGAAAGATACGAACGCATGACCTTTAAAAAGTGCGGCAGATCGGGACTGCTTCTGCCGAGAGTGTCACTGGGATGCTGGCACAATTTCGGCTCGCACGATGTCTTTGAAAACATGCGGCAGATGTGCTTTACCGCGTTTGACAACGGCATAACACACTTTGATCTTGCCAACAATTACGGACCCGACCCCGGTACCGCAGAGATCAATTTCGGCAGGATACTGCACGACGACTTAAGTCATTACAGGGACGAACTTATAATATCGACCAAAGCCGGCTACACCATGTGGGACGGTCCTTACGGAGACGGCGGAAGCCGGAAATATCTGCTTTCCAGCCTCGATCAGAGCCTTAGGCGCATGAAGCTCGACTATGTTGATATTTTCTATCACCACAGAATGACGCCCGACACACCGCTTTTTGAGACCATGCAGGCGCTGGCTGACGCGGTGCGCTCCGGCAAGGCGCTCTACGCCGGTATTTCAAACTACGACGGTGAGACCATGAAAAAGGCGGCGGCTATATTGGACGAGCTGCATGTGCCGTTCATCATAAATCAGAACAGGTACTCGATATTTGACCGCACGCCCGAGAAAAACGGACTGCTGGACGCGGCAAAGAACGACGGCAGGGGGATTATATGCTTCAGTCCCTTAGCGCAGGGAATGCTGACCGACCGGTATCTCGGCGGTATTCCGGAGGACAGCCGCGCCGCGCGCAATGCGTTCCTAAAAAAAGCGTCGCTTACAGATGAAAAGATAGAAAAGATAAGAAAGCTTAACGATATGGCGCTGTCGCGCGGACAGTCGCTGGCACAGATGGCGCTCGGCTGGGTGCTTTCAAACGACGCGGTGACCTCAGTCCTTATAGGCGCGTCAAGACCGGAGCAGATAGAGGACAGTTTGAAATGTCTGCAAAGCCCGGCTTTCTCAGAGGAAGAACTCATAAAAATAGACGAAATTTCAAATTCATGATAAGCAGCCCTATAAGCGGCGGAAACGGAGAAAAGCAATGACTGTTTACGAAATGCAGAAAGAAATACTGCGTATAAAAAAGGAAAAGGATATATGTATTTTAGCGCACAGCTATCAGGCACATGAGATAACCGAGATAGCCGATTTTACCGGCGATTCGTTCGCACTGAGCGTCAGCGCAACAAAGGTGCCGCAAAGAAATGTGATAATGTGCGGCGTGCGCTTTATGGCTGAAACGGTCAAGCTGCTGTCCCCGGAAAAAACGGTGATCTTGGCAGAGCCGTCGGCAGGCTGCCCCATGGCGGAGCAGATGGACAAGGAGCTCATTGAAGCCGCAAAGCAGCGCTTCCCCGGCTGCACCGTTGTGGCGTACATAAACACCACATCAGACCTGAAAACCGTCTGCGATGTCTGCGTGACATCGTCGTCCGCGGTAAAAATAGTAAGCTCGCTGCCCGAAAAGGATATACTTTTCATACCCGACTGCAACCTCGGTGCGTATGTGGCAGAGATGGTGCCGGATAAAAACATCCATCTGCTCCAGGGCGGATGCCCGATACATGCTGCGGTTACAGCCGACGAGGTCGAAGCCGCCCGTGCGGCGCACAAAGGGGCAGAGGTGCTGGTGCACCCCGAGTGCCGCCCTGCCGTCGTCCGGCTTGCGGATTATGTGGGCTCTACCTCAGGCATAATGCAGTATGCCAAAAACAGCGACAAAAAAGAGTTTATAATCGGCACCGAAATGAGCATTGCCGAGCATTTGTCGTATGAATGTCCAAACAAGCGGTTTTACGCGCTTTCCAAAAAACTCATATGCCCGAATATGAAGTCCACCTCGCTGGTCGACGTCTACAACGCCGTCTGCGGCACTGGCGGAGAGCGCATAACGCTTCCGGACGATACCATGAAGAAGGCGCGCGTCTGCATCGACCGCATGATAGAGCTTGGGTGACAGCGTAAAATACCACGCTGACCACAATATAAATACGGCGTTCACAGCTGCCTTCTGTTAAAAGCAGCCGCGAAACATGCCGGACCGATCTCCATTTGCTGCTGATGGAGACCGGCAGCTTGCTTTTGCTGACGATTTAGCGGACGAACGGAGATTAAAATGCAAAGGAAAGCACTGATAGCCATGAGCGGCGGCGTTGACTCGAGCGTTGCCGCGCTGCTTATGAAAAACGCCGGGTACGACTGCATAGGCGTCACCATGAAGCTGTATGAGAACGAGGATGTGGGTCTGTCAAAAGGACACACCTGCTGTTCGCTCGACGACGTTGAGGACGCGCGCAACGTTGCGGTGTCGCTCAAAATGCCGTATTACGTTTTCAATTTTTCCGATAATTTCAAGGAAAAGGTTATCGACGGATTTGTAAGGAGCTATGAGACCGGAGCAACGCCCAACCCTTGTATCGACTGCAACCGTTTTCTGAAGTTCAGAAGGCTGTTTGACCGCGCTGTAGAGCTTGGCTGCGACACGGTCGCGACCGGTCATTACGCAAGGATAGAACCGGACGAAAACGGCAGACCGCTGCTCAAAAAGGCGCTTGACGCATCTAAAGATCAGAGCTATGTGCTGTGGTCGATCACCAAAGAGCAGCTGTCCCACATAGCGTTCCCGTTAGGGGGTCTTATAAAGAGCGAGACAAGAAGGATCGCTGAGGAAAACGGCTTTATAAATGCCGGAAAGCATGACAGTCAGGACATTTGCTTTGTGAAAAACGGCTGCTACGCCGATTTTATAACCGATTACACAAAAAAGACCTACCCGGAGGGTGACTTTGTCGATAGAAACGGCAAAATTCTGGGCAGGCATAAAGGTATAATAAGATACACGGTCGGTCAGCGTAAAGGGCTTGGCATTTCGTTTGGCGGGCCGATGTATGTCGTAAAGGTTGACCCTGAAAGCAACACCGTTGTGTTGGGACACGAGGATGAGCTCTTCTCGCGCACGCTGACCGCAGGTGAGCTGAACCTTTTATCGGTCGACAGCCTTACCGCCGGAGCGCGGTACAAGGCAAAGGTGCGCTACAGCCAGACCGAAGCGCCCTGCTCCGTTGATTTTGCCGACGACAGAAGTGTTAAAATAACCTTTGACCAGCCGCAGCGAGCGATAACCTGCGGACAGTCGGTCGTTCTTTACGACGGCGACATCGTGGTCGGCGGCGGCATAATAACCGGAACGGAGTAAATGTGGAGACCGGCGTAAATAAAATCCGGATCGTTCGGTCCTATACATAAGGACGTAAGGCAGGAGAAAACTCCTGCCTTTTTTGCGGACTCGCCGTTACTGCTCTGACGGCGGCGTGCCGCCTGTTTCTTTCGCGGCTTTTTCTTTTTCATCGTACTTTTCACTGTTTCTGCGGAACTCATATATGCGGTCGCGTATAGCCATCATGCGGTTGTCGGTATCGTTTATGACCTCGGCGCAGCTGAGCAGTTCGGAGCTTATGTCCTCGCTCCATATGTCGTTTTTCTTGTATTTCAGGTCGTGCTCAAGGCTTGCCCAGAAATCCATCGCTATGGTCCGTATCTGCACCTCGACACGCATGTTCATTGTCTTGTCCGAGAAAAACACCGGGATCTCGACTATCATATGATAGCTGCGATATCCGTTTTCCTTTGGATTCTTTATATAATCCTTGACGGTCAGAACCTTTATGTCATCCTGTCTCGCCAGCATGCGTGCGACCTCGTATATATCGTCAATGAACGAACATATGACCCTGATGCCTGCAACATCGTTGAGATTTCTGACCATGTTGCCGACCGTTATATTAAGACCGCGCCGCTTCATTTTTTCAACAATGCTGATCGGGTCCTTGATTCTCGTCTTTATAGCCTCTATCGGGTTGCGCTGGTACCTCACCGCCATGTCGTTGTTGAGCACCTGCAGCTTGGTCTGCACCTCAAGCATGGCGCACTGATACCGCATCATCATGTCCCTGAACAACTGTATCTGATCAAAATATTTTTCGGCGTCTTTAGGGAGTGTGTTTGACCCCAACACCGACGCTCTGAGCATACTGTAATCCATTTATTACACCCCGAATTTTATACCTGCTTTGTTTCTGATTTCCTTCATGACACGGCAGACATCCAGCGCCAACTCACTGTCAGCCCTGTATCTTTCCAGGTGACTGCCGTTTATATACCGGCAAAAATCCCTCGCCTCATAGCTCATGAGTGTGGGCTTATCCATGTCGCCGGTCAGCATTTTTACAGTACCGTCCGTATTTTTAAAGTATATGTCTGTCAGCTTTGAGATAAAGGGAATGACAAGTGTGCCGTTATCGCCGATGATCTCGGAGCCGATACTGCTCTGACCGGTTTTTGAATAGGTCAGCACGGCACAAAAGTCAGAGTACCCGAACAGTGCGCCGCCCTCACCGTCGGCTCCCGAAGACAGCTTTGTGCACCATGCGGTTATATTTTTTGGCACACCAAACCAGTCGCACATCGGATAAACACAGTATACGCCGAGATCCATGAGCGCACCGGTCGCCATTTTCGGATCAAATATATTTTCGTGATTTCCCATCATAAAACTGTTGTATTTTGACGAACGCTGCGAAAAATCAAGCCTCACATGACTTATCCTGCCGAGCCGTTTTAAAGCGTCCTTCACAGCCGCCTGCGCGGTGTCAATGTGCCTGCCGATCAGCGCCTCCATAAATATAAGCCCCGTGGCTTCTGCCAGCTTTAACAGCTTTTCGAGCTGCCACGGCTCGACAACCGCCGGCTTTTCGCATAAAACATGCTTGCCTGACAACAGCGCACTAAAAGCCTGCTCATAGTGCAGTGCATTGGGACTTGCGATATAGACCGCATCTATAAGCTCGCTTTTTAAAAGCTCATCCATATTGCAGAACACCGGAACATCGCCGTGCTTTGACGACAGCGCCTCGCCCTTTTCTCTGCTGCGCGAATAAACGGCTGCAAGGGTCATTTCGCTGTCATTCTGCTCGGTCGCTTTTATGAAATTTTCGGTTATGCTGCTTGTACCTATGGTGGCGTATCTTATCACCCGGCATTCTCCTTAAAACAAAAAGTATCTTGGTCTGACAAGCACAATTATAACATTTTCGGCGTCTGTTTTCAAGACGCATATACAAAGATCCGATATTACCGTTTAATTGTACATAGCACAGGTATTTTATGTATAAAATACTTGAAAATAATTTGTGAATAAGGTATTATTTATATAAGGCGGACAGATGTCTGCCGCAATAGATAATCGGGGGGTTATATTTAATGAAACTCGGAGTTTTTACAACACTTATGAGCGACATGTCGCTTAAAGACGCACTTGCCTATTTCAAATCGATCGGAATTGAGATGATCGAGATCGGCTGCGGCGGATATCCCGGAAACGCACACGCAAACCCGGAAGTACTGCTTGCCGACGAGGGCAAATTCAAGGAGTTTATGGATACCATAGCAGACTCCGGTCTTACCGTCAGCGCTCTGAGCTGCCACGGAAATCCCGTACATCCGCAAAAGGATATTGCCGAGAAGTATGACAGGACGATCAGAAACACCATTCTTCTCGCCGAAAAAATGGGTCTGCATCAGATCAACACATTCTCGGGCTGCCCGGGCGACTGCGAAAATTCAAAGTACCCGAACTGGGTCACCTGTCCCTGGCCGGAGGATTACGGAAAGATACTTAACTGGCAGTGGAACGAGGTGCTTATTCCTTACTGGAAAAAGACGGTCGAGTTCGCAAAGGCACACGGCGTTAACAAGATTGCGTTTGAGCTGCACCCGGGATTCTGCGTTTACAATACCGATTCAATGAAGAAGATCCGCGAGGCTGTAGGTCCGGAACTCGGCGCAAACCTCGATCCGAGCCATCTTATCTGGCAGGGAATGGATCCCGTTAAGGTCATATCAGAACTTGGCGACGCGATCTTCCACTTCCATGCAAAGGACACCCGTGTTGACAAGTACAATACCGCTATAAACGGCGTGCTTGATACCAAGTCTTACGGAGACCTCAAGCATCGCTCATGGCTGTTCAGAACGGTCGGCTTCGGCAACGGCGAGGCTTACTGGCGTGACATTATAAGTGCTTTGAAACTTGCCGGCTACGATTATGCCGTCAGCATTGAGCATGAGGACGCCCTCATGAGCAAGACCGAGGGACTTGAAAAGGCTGCTTCCTTCTTAAAGCCGCTGCTTATTGCCGAAACCGCAGGCAAAATGTGGTGGGCATAAAGTTCAAAACGGTAAACAGATGTCAGTAAAAAGGGAACTTATAAAAATACTGTCCCTCTCTCCCGGCAGGTTTTTCTCGGGGGCTGCTCTGGCGGACACGCTC
>OGRU01002835.1_pt1 | contig 10886 bp, 13 predicted proteins | sample 1553541 | NCBI WGS metagenome assembly OGRU01 (sample SAMEA2580068, study PRJEB22360) | human gut metagenome | biome: human gut; feature: human-associated habitat; material: faeces | place: Denmark | collected 2008/2010 | reverse complement strand
GAAATTTTCGCGAGTTCCGTGCGTTGCCGAAAGCAACTCAAAGGAACAAGTCCCTTTTCGGTGGTTGCTTTCGTCCGCCGCATTTTATCGCGAAAACCGCCGTTTGCTCTTTTGCCTCTGCAATCTAAAAGAACAAGCCCCGACTTCTTTTTCGGGCGTTCTTTGAATGTGTACTTTCAATTTTTCTTGTCATTGTTTTTAAGACCGTTCAATAAGTCGTTGATAAAGTAAGAGTTCTGCTCGGAAAGTTCGTCGAACGTTGCCTTTTCGGTAGAGTATTCGGGCAAATCGTCGATACCGACGGGAGAACGCAACGCTTTTTCCGTAAAGAAATCCGAAAAACAATCGGTTGAAAAACGCTTGCTGTATATCTTTTTACTCATAAGGTAATATTTATTGCTTTCGGCTTGTCCGTCCTGCGTTCCGCTTTCCACGTCAACGGAAAGCCGACAATAACCGAAGCGATTATATATTCCGCCGTAATACTTCCGTATAAACGCCGTCAAACCTTTAAGAAGATACATACTCAACGTATTATCCGCGCGGTTATACCGATATTCGTAATAAAGCCCCGTGAATTTACCGAAAAACCAATCGTATAACAGTTCCGCAAGCGAGAAAAAGGGCATTGCAAGCCGTGTTTCGCCGCTCTCTCTGATATGCACGATTTCGCATAAATCCCGCGCGTCGGCTCCCCAACTTTCGGGGCGTTGTTCGTCCGTTATAACCCTTACGAACGGAAAATTATCTACCGTGGCGGAATGACGAACCATTTTAAGCCAACTGTTAAAAAGGTCGTTCTTCTGATTCGTCGTTTCGTCTTTTTTCTTCTTTTCGGATAGTTCTATGCTGTTTCCGCGTTCCTTGCCGACTTCCGTTATTACCACAACGCCGAACTCGAAACTGTCCGCGTTTATATTTTCTTCTATTACCTTTCTTCCGAGCCGCAGACTGTCGAAGTCGACGATATGCGCGTGCCGTGAATAACTTTCCGCAAACCGGCTGTCACGTCTGAAAAAATCCTCGTTCCAGAGCGGAAAGTTGCCTATATCGGATAATACGCCGTCCGTTCTTACGCTGTAATTGCTTATGATAAGCGAAGATTGTATCACATAGATAAAATATAACTGCGCATACGTTTCCGCCGTTTCCCAAATATCCGTTATTTTAAGTTTATCGTCGTATGTAAAGCCGTATCTTTCGTAATCGTAACCGAAACAAAGGTTATCGTAACGAAGATTATACCGCTTTTTCAAATGCCGTTTAACGCTTTTATAAATGCTTTTACTTTTTCTTGCCGTATAAAAACACGCCGATAAGTGCCGTATATACTTTCGTACCGTGGCAAGATTATATACCGTGTGCCTGCCCATTTCGCGCTTAATCGCGTTTTCAAGGTTTACCCAAGGAAAATTTGGGAATTTCAAATCGTTTTCGAGTATCTTTTCAAACGCTTTATCCCGCAGCATTGCTTCCTGCGACAGTGCCATATCCGTTATAGCCGTAGTTTTCTTCTTGCCCATAGTTCCGCATACCATATACACGATAGGGCGAGCATTGATAAAACCGCGATTTTTCATTTCGTAATGATTAAGCGTTGCATACGCTATTTTTTTACGGAATTTATCGAATACGACCACAGCAACGATTATCCAACCCCATAACGGAATAAACGTTATCGCTGCCGATAAATCGATTGCAAGTTTGTATACCTGTTTATACAGGCTTAAAAAATCGAACGAAGCCACGAAATACAGATAATACGCCACAAATTCCGCTATTATCGTAAATACGTTGAAATACAATCCGAACAGGCAAAGCCACGCGATATAATAATATTTCGTTTCTCCGACAAAGCCGATAAATGCCGTTATAGCTTTTTTAAGCGGAACAAAAAGCCGCTTCGATACGGCTTTGAACGTTTGTAACGGCTTACTGTCTTTATCGTAATTGTTATTCTGTGTTTTCAGCAACCGGCGCAGAAGCAGCCATACGGCAAGAACGAACGGAAGAACGATTACTACAACCTTGCTCAGAACATAAAGAACGTTTCCGAGCGATGAAAGATAACTTAAAAAATTATCTTTCGTTGCCCAAAGTTTCCAATATTCCGACCATTTTATTTTGAACTTTTCCCAATCGGAGGGAAGAGGAACGGACGGAGTTATAGGCACGGTTTCGGGCGGCTTCGTCGGGAACTCGAAAAACGGCACTTTCGGCAAATTGTTCACCGTCGGCGTTATATTATGCGGAATCTCGAATATCTCGCAAAAATAATATCCGACCGAAAGTCCAAAATCTCTTAAGCTTTCTATTACTCTTCCGACAGAACCGAAGAATCGGAATATTCCCAAAAGAATAATTCCTGCCGTAATCGCACCGCATAAAATATGTAAAACGATTTTTTTCTTTGCCGTCATATCCGTTTACCCGTATATATAAAGTAGCCTATAACCGCGATTGCGATTATAAATAAAAACACTTTCAATAGCCGTTTCAATGTTTTCATTTCCGTTCCCGTCCTTTTCGCTCAAAAATTAAAAACTTATTTTTCTTCGCCGTAAATATTCCTTTTCTTCACAATTCTCAATCTTTCCGATATATCTGAAACACTTTGTATATTTTTTCGCCCACGCTTTATCCGTGTAAGCGGTGGATACGTTCATAATACCGTAAACCTTTTCGGTAAGGGTTACGGCGGATTCTTTATCCGTAGCACAAATATCTACGTATTGCCCGAAATATTCTCCGCAAAGCGTTATATAATAATGCCGTAACATTGCCTTTTACCGTCCTTTTATGTTATTTTTCCGTCATTATGCAAAATTGCTTGACTTCTTTTACTGTTTAGCTTATAATATCAATCAGGTAAGCGGCTTTGTTCCGTCTTACACCTGCCGATACTGGATTGCGGCATTGCCCCGAACGGATAGTTTCGGGGATTTTTTTTGCTATTTTTTACCGCGAAAATTTTTCATATTCTTTTTGTTTGCCTGCATAGGTTTCGAGTGATTAAAAACCGTATCACGAATAATTTCTACGTCCTCGCCCGAAACGTCCATATTCGGGTGATTTTCTTTGAACTTCTTATTTACCCGAATCGGCTTGCCCTCGTCGTCGGCAATTTCAACGTAATGCTTGAAATACGATTGTCCTTGCTGATAATTTTTAAGCCGCGTTCTGTTTTTACCTTGACGGGAAGAGAGGGGAACGACGGCAAGATCGTTATTCTCGTTCGCTTCTATTACCACAACGGGGCGTTCTTTTTCAGAACCCGTCTTTTTCCCGTTTCCTAAATAATTATCCTTTGTGGAAAGCGTTCTGCCTTGCGGAACTCTGCCGCCGCTCGTTCTCTTCTGTGCTTTAACCTTTTTCTTTAACGGCTTTTCAGTCGCGTTCTTCTTCTTAAACACTTTTGTTTCTCCGTGCGCCGCAGGGCGCGTTTTCGTAATAATTGCTTATTCATTTTTAATTCCTTTTATCTTACTTTCGCTTATGAAATATCGCCTTAAAAAGAGAGGAAATCGCTCTGAACGGCAGAATAACGATTTTTATTGCAAGGCTTATAATCGGCGGCAAAATCGGCATTAAAACCACAAGCAACACAATCAGAAGTAACGCGCCGAGAATAATTGAAATTATCTTTTTCCAATCCCAATCTTTCGTAGTATCAATCGGCGGAGTCAAATCCGAAACAATATCCATAGGACTTGAAACAACGGGAATCACGGTATCTACGCCGCCGTTAGAAAACGTTACGTCTATAATATCGAAATCGAGTTGAACCCATTCCTGAGCAAGATACGCGTTGGTATCGAGTTTCTTTGCAAAACTGTATGCGTTAGCCGCCGTATCGTCGGGAACGGTAAATTCCGTGCATTCCGTCGCCGTATACGTACTTTGATAATATCTGAAAAGATATATGGTTTCGTTATTAGCCGTTGCCGAATCGTAAAAATCCTTGAAATCCGAATAGTCGTTTTCGGAAATATACAAACGCTCGCTTACTTCCGTTGCAGTTCCCGTCATATCCGAATCGGTAACCGCTTTTATTGCCTGTATGTTCTCGTAAGTCTTGCTGTCCGTAACCGTACCCGACTTATTAAACAGTTTATCCCACCAACTTTTATTTATCGTTTCGGAAGTCAAAGAATAAGTTTTATCCGCACGTATGTTCACGTCTGTAAAATCTTCGTCAACGCTTTCAAACAACGCTTTACTGTATTTCCCGTTGACGAGTTCACCGCCGAATTTTTCCGTATAGGTCTTGAACCAAGCGGATATTTTACTTGCAGACAAAACAAAATTATCCGCATTACCGTTATCAGCATAGAAAAGATAGTCTAATTGTTGCAAACGATTATTGAACGCGGTAGCCGCACCCCAAGTTCCCCAATTATACGCATACGTTCCTTTATATCCTGCCATACTCGAATTTGTCGGAGTATCGCTGAAAAAATCAGAAACGAACGCATAATCGAAATTATCCGAACGATTGCCTATGTTTACACCAACATAAGGGGAAAGAGCGGTATATATATCTTTGTTCCCCGTAACGTAAATCATATTCGTCAGAGCGTTCAGCCACGTTGCGTGAACCGCCGTCATTTTCCCGTATTCGTCGATTAAAGCGTTCGGAACGGCAAAATAAACGGAATGTAACGTATCTTGTTTATTGTTATCTCCGCCGCTTGCTCCCGACGGACGATAAAACGTTGAACGCACGTTCAAGGTTAAAACTTCGCCTTGTTCTGCATTGCTTTTCAACGTGCTTTCTTCCGTATCTCCCGAGCCGTAGCCTGCGGCATAACCCGAAAACGTATATTCAAGATTTACCGTAGTTTCCGTCGCGTTTGTCTGTCCTTTTTCTAACAGTTCAATTCCGCTTAAATGATAAAACCTTTCGCTACTGTTCAGTTTGTTCAGAACTGTCGTTCGTGCTTTATCCGATAAATCTACCTTGAATTTATAGAACAAACCCTCATAATTTTCTTCTTTACACTTGCTTAAAAAGATTAGGGAATACTTTGTATAACTTTTTCTATCACCGACGGATATTTGCACCTTGTTCAGAGAAGAAGAGGTATCGAACGATAAGCCTTTCGGATTCCATACATAAAGATATAAGCCAAAATTATCCTGTTTGTTGGAATAAAAACTATAACAATACTCCGTGAACATTACAACGCCCGTATTCCGCTTTTCATTGAACGAATAATCGGAAATATTAAATGTTTTTCCGTTTATCGTCGCGCCGCTTAAATCGTCCATAACGTAAGTTTCGTCAAACTTCACTGTTTCTTCGGCGTATACGGGAAGAGCGAACAGGTTAGCCTGTCCGCCGATCACCGATATAACGCTTAAAACCGCCACAGCGATAAAACGTAAAATTTTATGTATGACCGCTTTCATCAGAAAATCACCTCGTTCGGGAAAATTTGCACGTCGTCTACAAGAACGCCGACTCTCAACGGAACCGTCAACGTCTGACTTCCGTCGGGCGATACGATTTTCAGCGCAACATACGGATATTGCGACAAAAACTCATCTGTTTCCGCCATAACGTTTTTATCCGGATAAACGATTTTCAACAAATCGGACACCGAACTCACCGAAATTTTTAACTTGACTGTCCCGTCGGAAGAAACCTTTATGCTTTTTCCGTCGTAATCATTCGTAAACGCCGCAGACAAATCTTTTACCGCAGAATATGCAAGCGGTTTTTCATTCCCGTCTACGGTGAAATCAAAGTCGTGCGCTTTATCCACGTTCGGAACAATCGTTACTACACAATCCGTTACCGAATACGTTCCGAATCCATCGTCGTTTTTTATCGTAAGCGTTATTTCTTCGGCTCGCGGTATTACTATTCCGCCCGTTTTCTCCGTTACGATTTTATCGCCGTAACGGAGATACATTCCTTGCGGGCGGACGAGAAAATACGCGCATACCCCGACGATTCCGAGAACGAGCATTATCACTAAAAGACACGAAATTATCCGCGATATCTTATTGATTACACCGCCGTTTCTGTATGGTTTCATTTCCTTTCACCGCCTTAATATATTACACCGCTTTTATCCGTGTTCACGTCCGATACCGCAGCTAATGTAATTACGTCTTCAACCATTACCGAATATTGATAATTATAAGAAACGAGATTCCCGTCGGATGTGTTACGGTTGCTCGAAATCGTAACGTCAAAAATAAAAAATCCTTTTCCTAAATCAACAAACGGCAACATATTCATATACCGACCAGTCGGAGAATTAGAAAAAAATTGATTGATATAAACAGGAACTTGATCTTTTGTTGATAAATCACCGAAGAAATGAGTAAAAAGAGATTTACCGAATACTACGCCGTTCATTACGTCAATCGGATTACCACTCGTTAAATCGGTTGTTCCCGAAGAAGCATAATACTTAACTCTGAAATCAGATAGCTTTAAAGGGGTTTTACCCAAGCCTGCTAACATTAAAGGGTTTATGTCCATAGTTGCGGAAGTAATAGAATATCCGCCGTCAATAGTTCCTACGCCCTGCGTAAAAGTCGGTTCAAGAGTTAATTCTTCGTCATTACCAAAATCAAACGAAACTTTCGGAGCATAAGTGGAATCGTCGCTGTAGTCGTATTCCGCTACAAGAGTTTTATAATCAATCAATTCCGTTCCGTCCGACAATGCCATGTCTACCGACAAAAGTCGTTTTACATAGTCTATCGTAACAGTGGCAGATTTTGTATTGTCCGCAACGGAAGTTGCTTTCAGAAGTATCTGTTCGCCGAATGCTTCGTCACAGGATAATACCACAACATTGTTTGTATCTCCGCTCGAAGTTACCGTTACATAATCTGTCACGTTCTTTCCGTTCGCCCACGAAGAAGAGTCGTTTTTAAACGAAAGTTCCCAAGTAAGATTTTTATTCGACGCGTCTTCGGGTAAAACGGTTGCCGTAATCGTATATGCGCTTTCCGCTGTTTCGCTTACTCCGTTTGCCGCATACAAAACAGGAGAGAGTTTCTCACTCATTAAACGTATGCCGTTTTCCGCCGCATTGTTTACCACAGCACCGCCGTTATCCGTTACTTCTATCTGATTTTTCGGTTCTGTTTGCTTGTCGTGGATTTTATCCGCTATCCCGTAACCCCCGACGCCGAATCCGACGCCGAGGATAAAGGATAACAAACAAGCAAGAATATTTACTTTTTTACTTGTCATAAAAACTACCTCTCACTTTATCAGAATACGAGTTCGCTCTGATCAACGATAATATTTTCAACGCCTTTTTGTCCAAGCAACGTTGCCGCGTCCAAAGTAATACCGAAAGTTGCAACCTGACTTCCGCCGTTTACGGTATATACAACGATTTCATATGCATTACCGCTGAATCCTTTTATCGCGTTGATAAGTTTATTCTTTTGCGTATTACCCGAATACAACGCGGAAACCCACGTTTTATCAAACCAATTCGACAACGTTTCGCCTGTACTTCCCGAGTATTCTTTCAGTCCGCTTGCACTAAGTCCTGCGTTCGTAAGTGCGGTTTTGAAAGTAGCAGTCGGTTTTACAGTGTAATACGTTGCATTATCGGTATTCGCACGGGTGAAAATGGAAGATTTGTTAACCGAAACGATTCCCGTTGCGCTTTTCGATTCGTTCGCGGTCGGTTTTATAGAATACGTTTTCGTTCCCGTAGTGGAGAATGTTTTTCCGTCAAGCGTAAGGGCATATCCCGTTGTGCGCTGTAAGTATTCCACGGTTACCGTTGCATACGCCGAAGAATTATCCCTTGAAGTCGCTTTGACGATAATCTGTTCTGCAAATGCCGTTTTATTTTCAACCACTGCGGTCAATGCGCCGTCCGACGACGGTGTTACCGTTACGTAGTCCGTTACAGTTTTTCCGCTTGCCCAAGTGGAAGAAGCGTTCTTGAACGATACCGTCCAATCGAGCAGTTTATTTGCCGCGTCTTCTGGATATACCGTCGCCGTAAGAGTATAAGCGGATTCTGCATTTGCCGCTACGCCGTATGCCGCATATTGCACGGGCGCAAGCTTCATACTCATTAAACGGATTCCGTTGCTTGCTTCTGCCGTAATATCCGATCCGCCGCTATCTTCGGACGGAGTCATATGCTGTTCCTGTTTTGTATCGTCTTTTTTGAACTTGTTCCAATCCTTGAACCCGTTCGAAAATACTCCGACTGCCGCGACTCCGCCTGCGATTACCAAAGCGAGAATTCCGCCGAGAATCCCGTTCAACACCTTGCTTTTCTTGTACTTTTGCTGATTGTTCATTGTTTTCCTTTTCCCTTTACGCCTTTGGGAGCGACGTTATTTTTGTTTCTTAAAATTGCTTGACTGCGTATATTTATTTGCCGTGATAACGTCGTTTGCAATCATCATCATAATAAAGTCGTCTGCTATCGTCATCATAATAAACGGCTCTTACATGCGGTTTTGGATTTTCTTTTTTATCAAAACCCGAAGCAATTTCTTTCGATACGCGTTCGGCTTCTTTTTTTGTGGAAAACAATTTAGCGTCCGTCCACCTGCCCGAACTCGATAAACTATGTCCGTCGCGACCGAAAGAAAAATCTTCGCGCCAATGATTTCTTGTAGTTTCGACGGAAGCAATATATTTAATTCGTTTTCTATTCGGCTTTTCAGCCGTTTTCTTTTTCTTAAACATTCCGTTTACCCCCAAATATCGCGAAATTCTTTATATGCCTTAGGAGATTTACGGATATATCGCTTAGATATACGCGTTATTCCGTCCTTACCGGTAGACACGTCTTCGCGAACAAGATATTTCTTCGTCTGATATACCGCGTCGCTTCCTGCAAAACGATTGCTTATAAGTTTGTCCTTACCTTTTTTACGGCTTCCAAAATTTGCCACTTTTACACCTCACAATTAAATAGTTTTTCTTTGATTTCGGAATAACTTTCCGCCGTGCAAATTCCCGTGCTTTCGCCCTTTCTGTCAAATCCCGTTTCTATAAATGCGCCGTCCGTTCCCATATCTACCACCGCCGTTATTTTGCCGATAGGGCAAAGCACTTTGTTCCGTTCGTTTATTTCCGTTACTTCTATAAAATTTTTCAACTTTCTTTACCTCGCTTTTATTTGATAACACGATAGGGGCGAATGAATTTTTCGTTCGTCCCTATCATGCAATCTATCTTCTACGCAATCGTAGGTTTCGCCGAAGATTTCTTATGAAGTTCTATAAGCATAAAACGTAACAGCGCTTTGTCGCTATCGCGCTGAGGCTTTACGTTGCAATCCCACACTTCGCCGTCTTCGTCTACAACTTGCGCTTTATATGCCGTATAACGCGTTTTCGTTCCGTCGGCATTCGGCATTTCTTCTTCGTTTATCGTAAGTTCCGCCTTAGGAGCTACGTCGAACAAAATATCCAACGGCTCGTATCCGCCGATGTCTTTCGGAACAAAATCCACTTTCTTTTTCTGTCCGCGAATCATTCCGCGAACAACGTATGCGAAATAAAGTCTTCCGTCTTTCGTTACCATTTGTTTTCCGTCTTTGCCGTTGATAGGTTCACGCACCAATACAAGATTGCCGTTTACCGTTTCCGTCGTCATTGCCGTTCCGTTCTGTTCTTTTGCCATTTGAGTTTTCCTTTACCGCTTTTCGCATACGGCACGCGTATTTTTCTTTTCCCGTTTTCGGGGTATGGTCGGGAATTACGGACTTGCACCGTTTACAAACTTTTCAGTTTGTATCTGCCTTTCGCTTTCCCGATAATAGCGGGGTGGAGGTCATAGCCCCGCTAAACCTTTTTCACCGCAAGGAGTAATCGGCGCAGAGAATTAGTAAAAGAAATCTGTCGTGACTTTCTGCGTGCCTCTGACGGAACGCCCGTTGCCCCAAACGTCGCTATGTTTAGCGCAATTGAATTTCTTTGAACCGAAATCGTAATAATCTTTCGTATAGGTTTCTTTGCTTACTTTCCCGTTTTTGTCCACGATACGAAAATATGAACCTTTTGGAAGTTGCCGTAATTCGCACGTTCCGCAAAAATCTTTTCCGACCTTTTTCACGGGCATTGTCTTTTTTGTTCTGTTTTTCATAAAAAACCTCATTCTTCTGTCATAGGCTCGTTACAGTCTAAACACATAATATTTACCGCTTTCGTTGCTCGAACGGAATTGCCGCAAACGGGGCAAATATACTTTCTCGTACTCGTCGATTTTACCGTTTGCCCCTTAAAGACCTGTAACCGATAAATTATCGTCGGCGGATTTTCCGCAACGAAATTGTTTATAAGTCTTTCGCTCTCTTTCGTAAGTTCCGTATGCGACCAACCGATTTGCGGTAATTGCTTTACGGATAACCCGTGCGTTTCCGCAATTTTGCGAAACAGTTTGTTGTGATACGTTCCGCCACGAGAACAATCTTGCAAATCGTTTTCCGCTGCGTATTGATGGCACATTTCGTGCATAAGCGTTGCAGCTATCAGACCGATAGGACGGTTTAATTGTTGTGCCGTTATGTTTAACTCGTGTTCTCCGGCGTCTTCCGAAACTTCTTTCCAAACCTTTTCTACCGACCACCAACCGAAAGTCTTATTGCGTTCGTCGCGCTGAATCGTTATTACGGGTTTCTTTAACTTGCCGTTAAAAAACTTCTCGTTACAGAAATCGTATAACTTGCCGAGATACGCAACCGTTTCTATGTATTTTTCCGTTCCGTTATTCATAACTTGCCGCCTCGTTCTTTATTGCCGTCCCTTTTTACACCTAAAAACCAAAAAAACGGCTTAGAACAGTCTTTCTTTCTGTTCTAAACCATTATAAAACTATACGGCCTACGCTAATTTTCTTGATTTCAGCGTTGTTCTATTGACTTAAAATGGAATAT
>OGRU01002830.1_pt1 | contig 10902 bp, 5 predicted proteins | sample 1553541 | NCBI WGS metagenome assembly OGRU01 (sample SAMEA2580068, study PRJEB22360) | human gut metagenome | biome: human gut; feature: human-associated habitat; material: faeces | place: Denmark | collected 2008/2010 | reverse complement strand
ATGTGCAAAAGCTTTGTTTGCCTCTGCCATTTTGTGCATATCTTCTTTTTTCTTTACAGATGCGCCTGTATTGTTTGCTGCATCCATAATCTCATTTGCCAGTCTCTCCTGCATTGTTTTCTCGCCTCTGTTGCGGGAATACAGGGTCAGCCAACGAAGTGCTAATGCCTGACGTCTGTCCGGTCTTACTTCGATTGGTACCTGGTATGTTGCACCACCGATACGTCTTGCCTTTACCTCTAATACAGGCATAACGTTGTTCATTGCTTCCTCGAATACTTCAAGGGCAGGTCTCTCGGTCTTTTCTGCAACTCTTTCAAATGCTCCGTATACAATCTTCTGTGCGATACCTTTTTTACCATCTAACATGATGTTGTTGATAAGCTTAGTAACCACTTTGTTGTTGTACAGCGGATCTGCTAAAACGTCTCTTTTTTGAGTATGTCCTTTACGTGGCACGGTACTTCCCTCCTTAATCATCTTTTTTTGATTTCGATTAATTCAACGGTACTCACATGTGTCGTTCTCTGTGTTCGTGCGGGAAAAGTTCTCATACGAATTTATCCGTAATAGGTGAACTTACATTCCAACACTTTTACCAAGTTCTGTTTGTGATACATTGTTGATGGCTAAGTCTTATTTCTTAGCGTCTTTTGGCTTCTTAGCGCCATATTTGGAACGAGCCTGTTTTCTGTTTGCTACACCTGCTGTATCCAGTGTACCACGGATGATATGGTATCTTGTACCCGGTAAGTCTTTTACTCTTCCTCCGCGGATTAAAACAACGCTATGCTCCTGTAAGTTGTGACCTTCACCCGGAATGTAGCTTGTTACTTCGATTCCGTTAGAAAGACGAACTCTGGCAATTTTTCTAAGAGCTGAGTTAGGTTTTTTAGGAGTTGCAGTCTTAACTGCTGTGCAGACACCTCTCTTCTGCGGTGAAGCAGAATCTGTAGGTTTTTTCTTTAAAGAGTTAAAACCTTTCTGGAGAGCTGGTGCTGTAGACTTCTTTACAGATGTCTGACGTCCTTTTCTTACTAACTGGTTAAATGTTGGCATGTTTTTCACCTCCTGTAGTTTAATTTCAATTTATGCATTTGTATGCACGCTAAATAATTATATAAGCAGAATGGCGGATTGTCAAGATTTTTTTCTTTCCAAATGCGTTTCAGGGGCATGAAAGCTCGCATAAATCCGAAAAGAGGCAGCTCTCATCTAATGAGATTCTGCCTCTTCTTTCTATATAATATACCCAATAAAATTCTTTTGCATTGTTCTATGAAGAACTTCTGTGAAAAATGAACAAGTTTATGCAGTCTGCTCTTCTTCTTTTCTGCTGCTGATGATCAGATATACGCCGACAAAGAATACTGCCATACAGAGAATTACTTTTGCGTTTGTCTCCGGACCTGTCTTTGGTGTGGAGTCTAATACATGCTCCTTTGCCGTAAACTTACTTGCTGATCTTACACCGCCTGCTGCAAGGTTTCTTCCCGTTACACTGCCGGATGTGCTGGTCACACTTGTTCCACTGCCCTGTGTATTATTAGAGGATGCATTCGTTGTACCATTGTCAGCCGGAGTTGCCGGATCATCTGTAGTTCCCGGATCGCTCGGTGTCGGACCATCACTCGGTTCCGGATCTTCCTTTACACCAGGATCATCTGTTCCATTCGGGTCTGCCGGGCTTTCCGGTGAATCCAGTAACTCATATGTATAGTTATTGTTTACTGCAAATTCCTCTCCTGCACTGTTAGAATAGGTATAAATCATCTGTGGTGTCCAGGATGACTGTGAACCGATATCCGTAACACTGGATGGAATGGTAATGGTCTGTACGCCGCTGTTTGAAAAAGCATTCTGCTCGATCACGGTTACACTTGCCGGAAGTGTTACCTCTGTAATTCCGTAGCAGCCATTTAATGCTGCATAAGACAATGTGGATGTCTTATCCGATATTTTTACACTGTACTTTCCTTCCGGGCAGTACAATAATTTTGTCTGTGTCTTATTATAGATACATCCGTCATAAGAAGAATAGGTAGCGTTTCCGCCATCTACTTCTACGCTGCTTAAATTGCTGCAGCCTGCAAATGCGGTATCGGAAATCGTATCTACCGCTGCCGGAATGGTCACACTCCCCAATAAAGTACAATTTTCAAACGCACTTGATCCAATACTTGTGAATCGGATAAGATTGGTCGCGAATGATAAACTCGCCCAGCCATAAAATGCCATGTCCGGGATCACTCCCACGTTTGCGGAAAATGTCAGATCGGACAGACTGCTGCAGCCTGCAAATACACTGTTTCCAATGTTCACTACACTGGCCGGTACCACTGCACGGTACAGATTGGTACAACCGGAAAATGCTCCCGAACCAATGCTGATCACGGAACCCGGTATCGTTACACTTGTAAGGGATGTATTGCCGCTGAATACATTATCACTGATCCCTGTAACGGTATCCGGTATCGTAATGTCACCGCCGCTTCCGGTATATGCTGTCAGCTCGCCGTTTTCAATGATAAATCCTGCACTCTCTTCTTCTGCTGTTGTAGAAAATGCCGGATAGATCATGACCGCAAGCATAGCTACTACCAGAAAAATTCCCACTCTTCTCTTTGTCTTTCTTTTCATGTTCATCGCCCTGCCTTCATCCTTGAAATTTTATTGTTCTATTTTTTTTGCTACTATATATAATCTTCCGTTCTCCACATACTGATTGCAAGTGGATAATGTCAGAAGTTTATCTCCATATTTGATCGGCTCTTTGTCCGCTAATACCGCACTCTTTTCCACATTTTTCTTGAATACATTAAATTCCTTTTTACTTTCTGCATTTAAAAAATCGTAGTATCGGAACACATCATCGTCCTGATATTCTACTTTTCCAAGACATACGGCTGTTACAATATAAGTTCCTTTTTCATAGATCGTGTCAAACTGTATCGTCTTATGCGACTGCCAGTATTCTTCGTCCAGATATTTTTTTAAAGAACCAAACATAGCACTGCTCTTCATATTATGTCCGTATATGATTATATTTGTACTGCGGTGGACAATGTCATTTCTGCTGTCTATAAACAGCGTACCGTTTTTGTCCTCTTCGCCGCTAAACGTATGGTCCAGATAGTAATCGGTATCGTTCTTCGGCTTCATCACCGGATAATCTACAATGCTGTCCGGTATTGTCAGCCAGCCTGCAAACTCCGGATTTTCCTGATATATTGCCTGATATTCCGGCAGAATGTCCGGCAGTTCTTCCTGTTCACCCTCTGCATTTTCCTGCTTTTTAGAAATGTCACCCTTTTTTTCAAGTGTGGTTGTCGGTGCATTCACGGAAGTCTGCTTTAAATCCTGCAAATGTTGTATTTCTTTTTTCCCTTTATAATTACTATATTCTATTCCGAAGTAAATTGCAAAACAAATTACTGCGGCTATGACACAGATGATCCCTCCATATTTCCGAAGTCTGTCTGTCGTCTCTTTTTTGTCCTCGATCTTTTTCTCTGCATCTAACTGCTGCTGGGACTGCGTCGCAACCCGCTCCACAATATCTGCAAAAAATGCTTCTCCTATCGGACTTTTAAAAACCAGTTTTTCCTGCTTCATCCAATCGTACAGATGTAATAGTACATCCATATCATCCATGTCGACATTGTCGACGATGTAACGTATCGTATTTACATCGTCGAGTCCGTCGCTATATTCCTCATATGTCTGAAAAACGTATGCACCAATCTTGTACTCTCTGTTCATAAATCTTTACTTCACTTTTATTTTCTTTGCAGAGGAGTAACTTCCATAGGTCTTTACACCCTTGCTGCTCTTAAATGCACGCACTTTGTAGTAGTAGGTCTTGTTACTCTTTAATTTTTTGTTCACATATGTGACTGTCGAGCGTTTATTGATGGTCTTTACTAAGGTATATTTGCCGTTTTTAGATGTACTGCGATATACCTCATATCCTGATGCAGAAGCAAGTCCTTTCCACTTTACTTTTACCTGTTTTGCCTTTGGCGAAGTAACTGTTACCTTCGGCGTTGCCGGTGTCGTCTTAGCGATCACCACACTGGTAAATTTACCATATACTGTTCCCGTACTATTCTTTACATATGCTCTTACTTTATATTTGTAAGAAGTTGACGGCGCCAGTTTTTTATTGGTATATGTGGTCTTTTTCGTTGTTGCTATCTTCTTGTATTTTCCATCGCTCTGCTTGCGGTAGATCTCATATCCGGTTGCTTTTCCGCTAAAACTCCATACCAGTTTCACGCTGTTTGCTTTACTGGATTCCATACGCAGACCGGTCGGCTGCAATACGTTGATGTTAAAGTAACGGATGACTGTTCCCGAGTAGTTGCCTGCTCCGGAAATGATCACCTGACCAACACCTGCATTTTTATTGTTCTTGTACTGAAGCGTATAGTCTGTTCCGCGTGACAATGTCCGTGTTCCGTTCTTGATGGTTACAGTCGGTGTCTTTTCCGTACCATCATAATCAAATCCGGATACAGAAGAATATGTACAGTTTGCCAGATTTTTCTTTACGATCTTGAAACTTCTGCTCACACTTCCCGTATATTTTCCAATTCCGGTAATTGTGATCTTTACAGTTCCCACATTCGTATTCTGGCTGTAAGTCAGGATATAATCTGTGCCTGCTGTCATTGCCTGACCACTGTAAGAAACCTGTGTGATCGGTGCGATCGCACTTCCCTGATAAGTATACTCATCAGCGATCGAATTGGTTTCTACCTTATTTCCACCGTTTGCTGCAAGGTCATATGCAATGTTGAAGGTTCCGGTGATCGTTCCTTTGTAAACTCCTGTTCCTGTAATTGTTACGGTTGCAGTTCCTACTTCAATGTTATTGTTCCAATCAATGTTGTAATCCGTTCCCCGTATCAGCTTGGAACCTCCAAAAGTTACGGTTGCCGCAGGTTTTACCGTTGTTCCGGTATATGCCTGTGGTGCAATGGTTTCAATACGTCCGTTGGACTCCAGATTTCCGATGATCTTGAAGTCTTTTGTGACCTGTCCGCCATAGTTTCCGATACCTTTGATGACCACGGTTGCAGTTCCCGGTTTTACGGTATTTGTTCCCGCTTCACACTGATAATCTACACCTTTTTTCAGTACTGTGGTTCCATAAGTTACTGTTACATCCGGTACTACGTTACTTCCGGTATAATCCTGATTATCGATGGCAGCTACCTGGATATCTGCTGAATCTAAGGACTTCGGCGTGATCTGATAGGTTGTTGTTCTTGTGTTCTTAAAGTTGTTAATTCCGGTTACTGTGATCGTTACCGTTCCACTGTCCGTATGGTTTTCACTGTACTCCAGTGTGTAGTCCACGCCTTTTACTAATGTTGTTGCGCCAAACATAATGACCGGTTCCGGTTCCTTTGGATTTTTATCATACTCCTGATCGTCTATTGACTCAATGATGATGTTCTCATCTGCAATGTCTCGTGGTACGATCTGGAAGGTCTTCTGATAGCTGTTATAATAGGTATCTTTGATCGCATCATAGTAACCTGTATAGTTGCCACAGAATGTAATAACTGCTGTAGCTGTACCTGCATTTGTATTAGACTGGTAAGCTATTGTATAATCTCTTCCTTCCTCTAACTGTACCTCAGCATCATTGATGGTATCAAATATTCCAATACCCGGTGTGATCTCTGCTCCGGTATAGGTCTGCTCCGCAATCTCTTCCATACGGCTTCCCTCTACCATGGCAGCATCTGCTCCCGAACCGGTAAACAGGCTCTTCGGAATGATCTTATAGGTCAGTTCTATCTCCTCACCGTAGTTTCCGATTCCGGTGATCCGGACTGTATTTGTTCCGGCATTCACTGTTTCTTCATATACTACGGTATAATCAATTCCTTCTACTAACGGTTCTGTACCTTTCAATGTATCTCTGATAACAACTTCCGGTTTATGCTCTTTTCCATCATATACATAGGATGGGAATGCTTCTACCGTAAGTTCTCCGCTCTCATAAGTTCTCTTTATGGATCTTGGAACGATCTTAAAGATCGGATCATCTACCGTGAATGTTCTGGTGCCGATATAGTTTCCGGTTCCCTCGATGGTTCCGTAAACCGGTCCTACATCCCGGTTCGTATCTACCTGGATCGGATTGCCTTCTTCATCTGTATCTGCCACCTGATAGCTTACCTGATAATCCGTTCCTTCTACTAAATCATGACCATTATATTTCAGCGGCAGTACCGGTGTTAACAATTCTCCCGTGTACTCTACTTCTAAAATCTCTGTCAGACCAACATCGTATACACTGTCTGTCTTATCATTGATGTTCTTCGGCAGAATCACAAACTCTGTTGTAAGGGTTCCGGTATAGTTGCCTTTTCCTTCAATGGTCAGCTCTGCTTTCTGTATATCTGATGTTACATCAATGTTGTTTGTACCCGTTACATTGTAATCATCTTCTCCGAGCACTGCATTTTCGTTAGATTTATCATCCGGAGCAGATGCATCATAAGCATATTCAAATACTTTCAGTTCTTCCGGTATGATGGCATCCCCTGTGTATGTCTGATCTGAGATCGGTTCAATGGCAAATCGGTAATCCTCGGCATCTTCATTGAGGTTTCTCTGCTGAATCGTATAGCTCAGATCAAAACTTCCACTGTAGTTTCCTTTTCCGGTAACTCTGATCTTATAGTTACCTGCATCTTTACATTCATCTACTTCTGTATAAGTACCTGCTGAACTTCCGGTTGTCACTTCTTTCAGATAGGTAATGGTCATGTCTTTATCTGACAATGTTTCGATTCCATCCGCTGTGACTGTTACCTCAGGATCCTGCACTTCCCGATTATAAACGGTTGTGTTACCTCCTGTGATACTTGCATGGATATCATCTGCGATACTTCCATCACTCTTTATTAATGACTTCGGAATGATCCGATATACAATGGTTCTTGTTCCGGTATAATTGCCTTTTGCTTCTAACGTGATCGTAACTGTTCCGGCATTGATACATTCGCTGTCTTCTTCATCCGGATCGTCTCCGGTGTTCTTCCATGATGTAACCGTATAATCTGCACTGGTTAAGTTCAATGGTGTTGAATTGTATCTGTTATAAACTGCTGTGATCTGGTCTGCTGTCAGTTTGTGTGGCTGTCCATCGTACACGATGTCTGCCATCTGTGTTACTTCGATATCACTGTCTTCAATGCTCTTTTGTGCGATATATCTGGTCACTTCTCTGGTTCCCTGATAGTTACCGACACCTTCTACCGTAATGGTAATGGTTCCTGCATTGATACAGTCACTGTTTGTATTGCTCGGGTCATTGTCTCCTGAATCCACATATTTTGTCAGGTTGTAATCGGTTCCTAACTCCAATGCCTGTCGGAAATAGATGGTCAGATTGTTGATCTTATGGCTTTCTCCATCATAAACCGGTGTGTTAATCGCATCTGCTACTAAGATATCTTCCGAATCAATATATTTTGGAATAACAGTAAAGTTCAGAGTCAATGTACCTTTGTACAATCCTCTTCCCTCTAATGTAACAGAAGCTCCATTCTCTGCGCCCGCATTGATATTGCCACTATAGCCTGTGACTACATAATCACTGCTTGAAAGTTCATTGGAGATCTGGTTTGCCAGATCATCATAAGTCAGCTTCATGGTCGGGCGGATCTGCTGTCCACCGTCATACTCAAATTCAGTCTCTTCCTGACCATCTAACATGGTCTTTCCTGTTACCTTGCTGAAATCATATTTGATGTCAAAACTCTCCTGAATCATTCCGGTGTAGTTACCTTTTCCGGTAATGTACACATTTGCGGTTCCTGCATTTGTGTTGTTTCCATATGTAATGACATAATCTGTGATCTCTGTCAGTTCTGCTGCATTTCTAAGAACTTTGATTCCGCTGACGGTGATCGGAGAACCTGTATAAAGTTCTTCTAAACCATCCAAGCCTTGTACTTCTATATCTGATGCTGCCTTTCCTGCCGCATCGGCTATCGGACGCGGTGCAATTGTATAGGTGATCTCTTTCGTTCCTGTATAGTTACTTCCTGATTTTGCTACGATCTTTAAGCGTTTGCCTTCACCTGCTTTGATATATTCATCGGCTGCAGCATCTGTAACTTCTTCAATCTCGTAATCAATTCCTTCGCTCAGTGTTACATCACCGTTCTTAACGGTTACTTCCGGTTTCACAGTACTTCCCGTATATACCGGTGAAGTTGCTGTATAGGTAATGTCACTTGCTGTCAAAGGTTTCGGTGTAACCTTATAGGCACAGGTAGTTTCTCCTGCATACTCGCCCATTCCATAAATAGTTATGGTCTTGTCACCGGCATTAACCGTATCCTGATTATAGCTTACGGTATAATCAACGCCTGCCTTCAAGGTCTTGCCTGAAGTGGTCTTGATCGTAGGTGCCGGCTCAATGTCTTTTCCGGTATAGAGATACTCTGCTTTTACATCACTTGCCAAGGTGTCGGCAATATCATAACAGATCCAGAAATCTTTGGATGTGATTCCTTCATATACACTGTCTGCCGTGGCTGTAATTCTGACTACTCCGGTCATTCCTTTTGCCGCATTGGTCAGTGCTTTTCCGCTCTCATCCACATACTCTATGGTATAATCTGTTCCACGGCGGAGGGTTACATTATTATAAGTAACGGTTACTGCCGGATTTGGTGCTGTTCCTAATTTTGTCCAGTTGTCAATGTCACTGATCGTCACATTGTCCATCGGGACTTTTACGATATTGTATTCTGCGGATATTTCATCCTTGTAATTTCCTTTTCCGTAAACGGTAACTTTTGCTTTGCTGCTATCCGTACTTACCGTTGTATTATTGTAGTATTGAACCGTATAATCGGTTCCAAGTTTCAGTTCTTCGCCTTCCCGCTGTACTGTGATGGTCGGCTTTACCTGTTCATTTTTACCAAGGTAATACTGATCCGGTATCGCCTGGATCATAAACTCACTCGCATACTGTGAGTCACTCATGCTTCTTGCCGAAATGGTAAATGTTTTCTCACAGGTTCCGGTGTAGTTGCCTTTTCCTTTTACAACGACGCTTGCTTCTCCTGCATTGGTGTTGTCTTTGTATTCAATACTGTAATCGGTTCCAAGACGCAGGGTCTTTTCTTTTCCCTTATCATCTGTCAGCTTTACGGTTGCGCCCGGTTTTTTCGGATTTCCGTCATATACATAACTGTCGGTATCAAGCGTAATGGATGCCGAAGCGATATCACTGCTGGAAATCGTAAATACCTTATTTACTTTTCCTTTGAAATTTCCTGTTCCGGTGATGGTGATCGCCGCACTTGAAGATGCTGCAATGTTGTTAGAATATGTAATCTTATAGTCCCTATCTTTTACCATCAGCTCGCCATTATACATCAGTGTTACTTCCGGGGTAACGGCTGAACCCGTATAACTCTGTACGGAATCATAGCTGATGCTGACATCCGTATCTGCTACATTCTTTTTGTCGATCGTAAAGTCAAAAATTCTCGTGCCTGTGTAGTTATTTTTTCCGGTCAGGGTCATTCTTGCACTGACTCCTGCCTCTACACGCTGAGCCGCATCTTTATCAAATGTGATCGTATAATCCACATCACTGTAAAGTACGGTAGATTTGTCTTTTAATGTAACAACCGGTGTAACCGGCTTTCCTGTATATACAACGTTTGTCAGAACGGTTGGACTTGCTGTAATGGAGGAATCATTCAGATTCTTTGTCTTAATTGTAAAATTCTTTGTCAGGCTTCCTGTATAATTGGTAAGACCTACGATTGTCAGGCTTGCGGTTCCTGCATTGACATGATCTGCATAGGTCAGAAGGAAATCTGTATTCTGTGTCAGTCTGACACCGTTACATACTACGGTAACGGTTGGTTTTTTCTCTGTTCCATCATATGTATAAGTAGACGCACTCAGAACGATCGCTGTATTTGCGTCTGTCAGCTCTGTGACTCCATCCGGTGCACCCAGTACCGGGACTTCCTGTTCCTCTACTAATGGCGCTATATATGTTGAAACAGACTGCTCCTCTTCCTGGTTTACAGCCTCTGTCTGCACTTCACTTTTCTGTGCATCCTCTGTTGTTTCATCCGTTATTTCCGGTTGTTCAGTCTTCTCTGCCTCAACCTTTTCTTCTGTTGCTGTCTGTTCCTGTGCATGAACCGTAAATGCGGTTAAATCTACCGATGTACCTGCCATGCACGCACATAAGAATAATGCAGCTGCTTTTTTCCAAACGTCCTTGTACATATATTGACCATCCTTCCCTAGTATCCGTTCTAAAAACGCACTTATCCTGTAAATACATTTTCTCAAGGTAATTATATGCTATTTTTCGCTTTTTTTCAAGCGATTTTCTACGCTAAAGCGGATGCTGCTTTTCGCATATATTATATCGGCATTATGGGTATTTTTACTTTATAGGTTTTACAAAGTATTTTTTAAAAACAGAGTCAAAAAAAGCGGCGGGATTTCTCCCACCGCCTTGAATATCGGTTCTTATTCCTCTTCTTCTGTTTCCGGAGCACTCATGGATGCTATCTTCTCTTCCGGAGATTCTAACATTTCTGCAGTTTCCTCTTCGCCAAACTCGCCATATTCATCTGTAAAATCAATATCTGCGAACCGGTTTAAATCGGAATCCAGTTTAATGTCGCGATAACGCTTCATTCCTGTTCCTACCGGTAAGAGTTTACCGATCAGGACATTTTCTTTTAATCCGATCAGCGGATCTTTCTTGCCCTTGATCGCAGCCTCGGTCAATACCTTGGTTGTCTCCTGGAAGGATGCTGCGGATAAGAAGGAGTTCGTTGCAAGTGCCGCCTTGGTAATACCAAGAAGTACCTGTTTTCCTTCTGCCGG
>OGRU01002823.1_pt1 | contig 10913 bp, 10 predicted proteins | sample 1553541 | NCBI WGS metagenome assembly OGRU01 (sample SAMEA2580068, study PRJEB22360) | human gut metagenome | biome: human gut; feature: human-associated habitat; material: faeces | place: Denmark | collected 2008/2010 | reverse complement strand
TCAGTTAAATGCAGAAAGAGTGTTAGCCAAAAGCTTTCAGGGGTTATGTACCCGTTTGGTTAATAAAGTACTGGCATACAATCTCTGTATTGCATTGAACAGCATTTTCGGTGAAACCTGTGAAATTGGAAAAATCAAGAAATTGATATTTTAAAAATTTTATTCTTTCAATAACTACAGGGATTCTTTGCGGTTTCACAGGTTTTCACATAATTTATTTGAAGTAGCACAATAGGTTAAATTATCTTATTGCATCCTTCATCTCTTTCACATACGCCTTCACCTTCGGCACGCAGTCTTTGCCGTAGGCTCCGCAGAGCTTCACAATAGCTGATCCAACAATAGCACCATCGGACTGATCGGCCATTTTTTTTGCCTGCTCCGGAGTGGAAATTCCGAATCCTACTGCACATGGAATGTCTTTCTGGGATTTTACCTGTTTTACCATGGCCCCGATGTCGGTTGTGATGTTGGTTCGCATTCCTGTAACTCCAAGCGAAGATACGCAGTACACAAAACCTTCTGCCTCTTTGGCGATCATGGCAATTCGTTCATGGGAGGTCGGCGCGATCAGGGAGATCAGATCCAGGCCGTACTGTTTGCAGACAGCGTCGAACTCTTCTTTTTCTTCGAACGGAACATCAGGAAGGATCAGCCCGTCCATTCTAATCTCTGCTGCTTTTTTGATAAAGCGTTCCGTTCCATAAGAAAATACTACGTTGGCATAGGTCATAAACACCATGGGAATTTTTGTATTTTTACGGATTTTTTCTACCATTGCAAAAATTTTATCTGTAGTGACTCCGCCGGACAGTGCCCGGACATTGGCTTCCTGGATCACCGGTCCCTCTGCGGTAGGGTCTGAAAACGGAATTCCAAGCTCGATCAGGTCTGCGCCTGCTTCTTCCATTGCATATACCAGCTGCTCGGTAACCTCCAGTGACGGATCTCCGCAGGTTACAAAAGGAATAAATGCCTTTCCGTTTGCAAAAGCTTCTGTAATTCTCTTATTCATGAATATCCTCCCCTCTGTAGCGGGCGATTGCCGCACAGTCTTTATCTCCACGTCCTGAAATGGTAACTACCATGATCTTGTCTTTTCCAAGTGTTGGTGCGATCTTTTTCGCATAGGCTACTGCATGAGCACTTTCAATTGCCGGAATAATTCCTTCTGTTCTGGAAAGATACTCAAATGCATCTACTGCCTCATCATCGGTTACCGGCACATATTCTGCTCTTCCGATGTCATAAAGGTGTGCATGCTCCGGTCCTACGCCCGGGTAATCCAGACCTGCGGAGATGGAGTATACCGGTGCGATCTGTCCGTACTCATCCTGGCAGAAATAGGATTTCATACCATGGAAGATTCCCAGACGGCCGGTTGCGATGGTTGCTGCAGTCTCTGCAGTATTCACACCGCGGCCTGCTGCCTCACATCCGATCAGACGGACATCTTTGTCATCAATAAAATTATAAAAAGTTCCGATGGCATTGGAGCCGCCGCCTACGCAGGCCAGGACAACATCCGGAAGTCTGCCCTCTTTTTCCAGCATCTGCTCTTTGATCTCCTTGGAAATAACTGCCTGGAAATCACGGACAATAGTCGGGAACGGGTGGGGTCCCATAACAGATCCCAGTACATAGTGGGTGTCTGCGATACGGTTTGTCCACTCACGCATAGTCTCGGAAACGGCATCTTTTAAAGTTGCGGTTCCGCTTGTGACTGCATGGACTTTCGCTCCGAGGAGACGCATTTTGTATACATTCAGGACCTGACGCTCGGTATCCTCTTTTCCCATGAAGACTTCACATTCCATGCCCATCAGCGCTGCTGCGGTTGCAGTTGCCACGCCGTGCTGACCTGCACCGGTCTCTGCAATGACACGGGTCTTTCCCATTTTTTTTGCCAGAAGCACCTGACCTAATACATTATTGATCTTGTGTGCACCTGTGTGGTTCAGATCCTCACGTTTCAGATAGATTTTGGCTCCGCCCAGATCTTCGGTCATGTGTGCCGCATAGTAAAGACGGGAAGGTCTTCCTGCGTATTCATTGAGAAGCTCTGTGAGCTCGCGGTTGAATTCCGGGTCGTTTTTGTAATGGTTGTATGCTTCCTCAAGCTCCAGAACGGCGTTCATCAGTGTTTCCGGGATGTACTGTCCGCCATGGATGCCGAATCTTCCTTTTGACATGTTAAAAATCCTCCTTTATGTTCCTCACGGTCTGTACCGCTTTCACTATTTTATCCGGGTCTTTGTGCCCATCGGTTTCTACACTGCTGCTTAAGTCCACAGCCCAGGGATGAAGCATTTTTATGGCTGTTTCCAAATTATCACACCCAAGGCCTCCGGCCAGAAACCAGGGACGTTTTATGGACGGTACCAGGCTCCAGTCAAAGGTCTCACCGGTGCCCCCGGCTCCCTGATCCAGAAGAATGTAATCTACTTCCGAACGGATCGCCCGCTTTACATCTTCTTCTGTTTTTATGGAAAAAGCTTTTATCAGAAGCTGGTCTGTCATAATCTTAAGCTGTCTGATATAATCTTCGTTTTCCTGTCCATGAAGCTGTGCCAGGGAAATGGTTCCTTCGTTTAAAAGCTGTGCGGGAAGTTCCACCGGTGCATTGACAAATACGCCTACCGGCAAAATACTCTCATCCAGCTTTTCCCGGAGAGTTCGTAACTGAGCTCCTGTGACGTTTCTTCTGCTTTTTGGAAATTCTACAATGAATCCACAGAAGTCTGGTTTTGCTTCATTAACTGCCTGAATGTCCTCCAGGCGGGTAAGGCCGCAGATCTTGATCCTGGTTCTGACCGGCTTCTCCTGCTGTTTCCGATCCGCACAGCCTCTTTCCTGTCGTATGATGTTGTTCTGTTCTGTTTTCATCTCAGTGCTCCGCCATTTAACTCTTCCAACGCCGCTTTTTTGTCCGGGCTTCTCATCAGGGTTTCACCGATCAGAACGGCGCCTACCCGGTTTCTTTCCAGGATGGCAATGTCTCCGGCATTTTTGATGCCACTCTCGGAAACAAATACCACATTGTACGGTGCCAGGTTTCGAAGACGGATGCTGTTATTCATATCAACCTTAAAGGTTTTCAGGTCACGGTTATTTACACCGACGATCTTCGCTCCTGCTTTCAGTGCTCTTGCCACTTCTTCCTCATCGTGGGCTTCCACCAGTGCATCCATTCCCAGAGATTCTGCCAGCTCTCTGTATTCCAGGAGTTCCTGATCATCCAGAATGGTGCAGATCAGAAGCACTGCCGATGCGCCAAATGCTTTTGCCTGATAGATCATGTACTTATCCACCGTAAAGTCTTTCCGGAGGACCGGGATAGCCACCGTTTCCGTGATCTCACGAAGATAAGTATCACTTCCCATGAAATAAAAAGGCTCTGTAAGGCAGGAGATTGCGGATGCACCTGCTGCCTCGTATTCTTTCGCAATTTCCACATATGGAAAATCCGGTGCGATCAGCCCCTTGGAGGGAGATGCTTTTTTTACTTCACAGATGTAGGACATGCCCGGTTTTTTCAGGGCTTCCAGAAAGGAAGGCTGCTGTGGTGCTTTTTCTGCCAGAGCTTTCAGCTGTTCCAGAGGAAGCTGAAGTTTTTCCTTCTGGATACGTTCTCTTGTCTTTTCTGCGATTTCTTCCAGAATGTTTTTTTCACTCATTCTTTGTTTGTCTCCTCGATATTTCAACTCTCATTCGGCAATTTCAAGGAGTCTGACAACTTAATATTTCAATTAATGGGGTTGCCGATTCCTCTCCTCCCGCCATTATCCTCAAATTTCATTGCTTAATCTGATAAATTCCTCAAGCTTCGCTGCGGCGGCTCCGCTGTCGATCAGATTTTCTGCCATCTTCACGCCGGCTTCCAGGCTCTCTGCTTTTCCTGCGATATAAAGTGCGGCACCTGCGTTCATGCATACAGCCTGACGCTTCGGGCCTTTTTCGGTTCCGTTTACAATGGCTTTTGTGATCTCTGCATTTTCTGCCGGTGTGCCACCTGCAAGTTCCTCTTTGCTGCAGCGAGTGTAACCGAACTGCTCCGGTGTGATCTCGTAGGACTGGAACCATCCATCCTTGATCTCGCATACAGAAGTCGGTGCACTCATGGAGATCTCATCCAGCTTGTCCTGTCCGAAAACAACCATTCCACGGTTCACGCCAAGTTTCATCATAACCTGCGCCAGAGGCTCTACCAGTGACTGATCGAAGACTCCCATCAGCTCCATGTTTGCACCTGCCGGGTTGCTTAATGGTCCGAGGATATTAAATACTGTACGGATTCCCAGCTCTTTTCGGATCGGTGCCACATATTTCATGGCAATGTGATAATTCTGTGCGAACAGGAAACAAATGTTGATCTTTTTCAGGATTTCGGCACTTTTTTCTGGCGGAATGGTAATCTTTACGCCAAGAGCTTCCAGAACATCTGCGGCTCCGCTCTTGGAGGATGCTGCACGGTTTCCGTGTTTTGCAACCGGAACGCCTCCTGCCGCGATCACAAGAGAAGAAGTTGTGGAAATGTTGAAGGAGTTTGCTCCGTCACCGCCGGTTCCTACAATCTCCAGGACATCCATATCGTGAAGAAGTTTGATGCAGTGTGCACGCATACCTGCTGCAGATGCTGTGATCTCATCAATGGTTTCGCCTTTCATGGAAAGTGCGGTCAGGTAGGATGCCATCTGTACCGGTGTTGCCGCTCCATCCATGATCTCATTCATTACGGATTCTGCTTCGTCATATGTAAGATCTTCTTTTTTTGAAAGTTTGATGATTGCTTCTCTGATCATTCTTGTTCCCTCCTGTTCTGTAACGATCCTATCTTTTATGGATTACCATTCTCTGTCTTACAACTTCCGTACTGTCCGTTATCCGGGACAGTTTCTGTTCAATTTTACTTTTCCCTTACAACTTTCATAAAGTTTTCGATCATCGTTTTTCCATCTGGTGTCATAACCGATTCCGGATGGAACTGTAATCCGAAGATCGGATATTTTTTATGTTCCAGTGCCATCACCTCTCCGTCCTCAGATTCTGCGGTAACGACCAGTTCTTCGGGTAACGTATCCCGGAGCGCTGCCAGTGAATGATATCTGGCTGCCAGGAAAGTATCCGGCAATCCCTCAAATATCTGACTCTCACCAACTTTATGGATTTCCTTCTGCTTGCCGTGCATCAGCTCTTTTGCATAGGAGACGATACCTCCAAATGCTTCACAGATGGACTGATGCCCAAGGCAGATACCCAGGATCGGCAGCCTGTCTTTGAAATATTTTATGGATTCAATGCAGATTCCCGCATCTTCCGGACGCCCCGGGCCCGGAGAAAGGATCAGGGCTTCCGGTTTCATATCCTCCAGCTCCTGTATGGTTACTTCGTCATTTCGTACGACCCTGATATCCGGCTCCACAGAACCGATCAGCTGGTAAACATTATAGGAAAAGCTATCATAATTATCGATCAGTACTATCATTCCAGTCCCTCCTGTGCTGTTTCGATTGCCTGTACAACGGCCCTTGCTTTGTTGCAGCATTCCTGGAATTCATTTTCCGGAACACTGTCTGCCACGATCCCGGCTCCGGACCGGATGCAGATCTCGCCGTTCTTTTTATAAACCAGGCGGATGGCAATGCAGGTGTCCAGGTTTCCGGCGAAATCCAGATATCCGATGGCACCGCCGTAAATACCACGTTTGCTCTGTTCCAGCTCCTGGATGATCTGGCAAGCACGGAACTTCGGTGCTCCGGAAAGAGTTCCTGCCGGAAGGATGGCATCTACTGCATCCACTGCATCCTTGTCATCCCGGATCTGTCCGGTAACTGTGGAACCGATATGCATCACATGGGAAAAACGCTCGATGCACATATATTTTTCTACTTTTACAGTACCGATCTTACTGATCTTTCCGATATCGTTTCGTCCAAGATCCACAAGCATGTTGTGCTCGGCACGTTCTTTTTCATCGGCGAGAAGTCCTCTTTCCAGCTCCAGATCTTCTTCTTTTGTCTTGCCTCTCGGTCTGGTTCCTGCCAACGGGAAGGTGCTTAATTCCGTTCCGGTAAGCTTGGCCAGAGTTTCCGGCGAAGCTCCAGCGATCTCAATATCATCGCTGGAAAAATAAAACATATACGGAGAAGGATTCGTAGCACGAAGGACCCGGTAGGTATCAAACAGGCTTCCTTCCGCTTTTGCCCTCATGGGATTGGAAAGAACCACCTGGAAGATATCTCCTTCGTGAATGTAATGTTTGGCGGTTTCTACCATCTCACAGTATTTTTCTTTGGGGAACTGTGGTTCAATGGAGGATTTCAGTTTCAGCGACGGGAATTCCTTTTGTTTTCCGTTTCGGATCAGATCTGCCATCTCTTTTAACTTCTCTTCGGCTTTCCTGTAGGAGTTTTCCAGGTCATCAGTCATCACACCGGTGATCAGCAGTACCTTCTGTCTGTAATGATCAAAGGCAATTACCTGGTCAAAAAGCATCAGATCCATATCGCGGAAATCCTGTACTGTCTTGTCGGTAAGCTCCAGTTTTGGCTCACTGTATTTGATATAATCGTAGGAAAAATATCCTACCAGGCCACCGGTAAATGTAGGCATATTTTCCAGCACCGGGCTTTTGTATTCTTTCAGGATCTGGCGGATAGCATCTCCCGGATGTTTCACCTGCTGTACGGTTTTTTCTTCGCTTCCGTCCTCGTGGATCTTCCGGATCTGAAGAGTTCCGTCTGTACAGGTGATCTCCATGGATGGCTCATATCCCAGGAAGGAATAGCGGCCCCATACCTCTGTCTGGCTGGCACTTTCCAGAAGATAGCAGTGTCTGCTGGCTGTGCGTAAGGTTCTCATGACTTCTACAGGTGTATAACGGTCGGAATACAACTCCCTGCATACGGGGATGCGCCGGTATTCGCCTGACTGTGCAATATTCTTGATTTTTTCTAATGTTGGATACATATACAGGCCCTCCTGAGTTCTTTTCATTCTTTTGCCGGAGGAGACGGTACGGTACTGGACATTCGCAATCCGCATTCGCTACTTGTTCATGGATTCCAATTTCTTCGAAATTAAAAAGCAAGGACATTCACAATCCGCATCCGCTACTTGCTCATGAATTCCAATTTCTTCGAAATTGGAATTCAAAAAACGCCCGTCTCCGGCAGAATCTGGTTCTGCCAGGGACGAGCGTCAAATTCAAAATCACCCGCGGTGCCACCCTGATTCACGGTTCGACCCGTGCACTTAGCGGAATACCTGCATATTCCCGGCAACTGACGTATGCCTTCACGTCACAGAATACTCGGTATCCATAATACCTTTCCCTGTGCCCTCCGCGGTCCATTTAGTAAACTGCTTCTCGGCCCGGCTCTCACCCTCCCGGACTCTCTGTGCGCGCATGAATACCTTTATCTCCGCTTCAACGGTTTAGTGGTTTACTCGATTAAATTTTTTATATAAAATAGCACAGGATTTTTAATATGTCAATACAAAAGTTGAAAAAATCGTCATTTTATTCTATAATTGTGACAGTGTGATTATCACAAAACCTACTTACGAAGGGAGTTTTACCACAAAATACCATGGCTGAAAAAAATGCAAACACCTGGCTGGATACCCCAGATCCACAGGTTTTTATCAAAAATTCCGCAAGATTTAATGATCTGATGATGATGTACCGCTGTACTGTCCGTGAGGTACGTACCAAACTGGAAGTTCTCAATGATGAATTTTCCGTAGAATATAAACGTAACCCGATCTCTTTTATCAAGACCAGAATCAAAAAACCGGAAAGTATCTACAAGAAACTGAAAAAACTGGGTTACGACTTCACTGCCGAGAATATCCAGAACCAGCTCAATGACGTAGCCGGTATCCGTGTTGTCTGTGCTTTTATTGATGATATCTACACCATTGCGGATCTCATTGCCAAACAGGACGACATCACCATCATCAAAGTAAAAGACTATATCAAAAATCCCAAACCAAACGGTTACCGCAGCTACCACATAATCGTGGAAATTCCTGTGTTCTTCTCCAAGGGAAAAACACCCATGCGTGCGGAGATCCAGATTCGTACCAATGGTATGGATTTCTGGGCTACCCTGGAACATCAGCTCAGATATAAGCAGAATATCGAAGAAATGGATGGTTACGAGGAAGTCAGCACTGAGCTTCTAAACTGCGCCCGTGCTGTCATTGATATGGATAATGAAATGCAGCGGATCAAAGATAAGATCGGACAGTTTCACGATATCTGATCCTGCCTGCGCATCGCCCGCGAACACAAAATGCCACACCATATTCCAGCTCTGTTCAACCCACTGGTTATGGTATGGCATTTTTTATAATATGGAATTCTACAACCTCACCTGTTCTTTTTCACTGTTCTTCACACGGAATACCCTGGGTGTCATATGGTAATGTTCCTTAAATACTCTGTGAAAATAACTGTTATTCTCATATCCCACAGCAGCAATAATATCACTGATCGGAAGATCCGTCTCACACATCAGCTCCACGGCCTTGTTCAGGCGTTTTCTCTGAAGAAGTTCCTTGAAGTTAAATCCTGTGCTTTTCTTGATCATCTTGCTTAGTACATGCATGGGCAGATGAAGCCTGGTGCACAGCTCTGTCAGAGTAGCTGTCCGGTACTTCTGCTCAATATAATCCAGGGTTGTCATGGAGATCATATTTTCGTACTGATTGGGAAGGCGCATCTCCACATACTGTACGGATTCCACCAGATACATAAAGATCAGGCCCATTGTGGTCTGGTTGATCCGTTCCCGGTTTTCTTCGCCGTTTACCAGAGAATAGATGATATTTTCCAGAAGATTCTGGATCTGCAGGACCTCTGCAACCTTAAAGTGAAGATATTCGCCACGTTCCTCATCCTGACGCAGAACATTTACCAGAAAATCCGCCAGCATATTGTCATTGCCAGTCATGGAATAAGCTACATCAAAAAACTCCGGCAGCACCATGAAATTGATGGCAATATCATTCTGTCCCGCTTTCAGGATCTCATGCTTTGTAAACTGGTTGAGAAAAAGCAGCTCGCCTTTATTCACCACGACTTTTTTTCCATCGATGATATTGGTGAGTGATCCCTCACACACATACAACACCTCTACAAAATTATGCCGGTGTGCCGGAAAATACACAAAACGTGTGTGTGTACGCACAGCGATCAGCCTGCCTTCTTTCAGCATCTTACGGCTGTCCACAGTGAAATCCCGGCCGGAAGTGTAGAGATCTTTGTCTACCTCTGCTTCTCCGTCCAGGATCTTACGTTCTTCTTCGGTTATTTTTCTCAGCTGATCCAGTAAAGCCTGCTGCATGTATCCTGCTCCTTTGTCTGTCATTGTCCTGTTGCTCTCATTTTAGCACTACCTTCACGGGAGTACAACTGAAATCACCCAATGATCCTTTTCCGGCTGCACAAAAGAAAAAGGCAGAGTCCAAAGACTCCGCCATTTCCAAAGGATTTATCATATGATTAGTACAGTTTAGCCATCTCTTCGATGTTGCTTGTATCGAATTTCAGAGGTGCGCCAAGTACAACTTCTGTACCGCCGTCATCAGCGTCTGTGATTGTGTAGTCACCAAGGTCGCCAGCTGTGAACTTGTCATCTTTGGCACCTGTGATGTCACCGTTGATCAGAGCGATTGTTGTGTAAGCGCTGAGTTTTCCAAGGCCCTGCATATCCCACAGATAGAAGTATGGGCAGGAATGATCTGCATCATCACCTGTGTACTCCTGCATCTCAGACGGAAGTCCAAGACCTGTCAGTTTGCACTCAGATCCGTTATCCTGAAGATATTTAGCAGCTGCTGCGATACCAACAGTTGTCGGTGCGCAGATAACTTTCAGATCTTTGTAGTTCTGAAGAAGAGCTGCTGTCTGGTCTGTAGATTTCTGTGGCTCATCATCGCCGTATACAACGTCTACAAGCTCAAGTTTGCTGTATTTGTCATCGCCTTCCATGATGGTCTTCATTGCGTCGATCCATGCATTCTGGTTAGCGGACTGAGATGTAGCGGAAAGGATTGCGAACTGTCCCTCACCACCGGAAATATCAAGAACTGCATCCATAAGTGCCTGAGCAACTTCTTTTGTACCAGCCTGGTTTACGAAAATCTCACGGCTGTCTTTATTCGGTGCGGAGTCGAAGGAAGATACCTTGATTCCTGCATCCATAGCTTCCTCAAGTTTAGCCTGAAGAGCGTTAACATCGTTCGCGGAGATACAGATTGCATCGAAGTCCTGAGAAATCAGGTTGTCAAGAACTTTGATCTGTGCATCAGCGGTAGCTGTCTCAGGATAAACGACCTGAACTTCGCCGCCTTCAGCCTCTACAGTCTCCTGGAAAGATTTCGCTGCGATCTCGAAGAATGCGTTACCAGCTGCTTTACCAACCAGAGCGATCTTTTTGTCTTTTGCGGAATCGCCAGCTGCTGCTTCTGTCTTAGTATCGTCTTTTTTGTCATCTGCTGCGAGAACCGGGCAAACTGTACCAAGAACCATTGCTCCACAAAGGATTGCGCTAATTACCTTTTTTTTCATTTTTGTTCCTCCCTATAAGAATATAATTTTTTATATGCTGCTGCCCCGCTACACCAATGGAGGCAGCTAACAATCATATGGGTTTCAAAATTGATATTTAGTTTTTCTTCATTGCGACTGCTTTTTTTACATCGCCGATGATGTTTGGAAGAGCTACTGCTGCTACCAGAAGTACACCGATGATCAGAAGGATTACCTGTGCGTTTACGTTCTTCTGTCCAAGACCAACTCGTAAGCATACGATGATGAATGCGGAAATGATACCACCGGCCAGGTTACCTTTACCACCTGTGGAGGAGATACCTCCGAATACTGCCATTGCGATGGCATCCAT
>OGRU01002822.1_pt1 | contig 10914 bp, 9 predicted proteins | sample 1553541 | NCBI WGS metagenome assembly OGRU01 (sample SAMEA2580068, study PRJEB22360) | human gut metagenome | biome: human gut; feature: human-associated habitat; material: faeces | place: Denmark | collected 2008/2010 | reverse complement strand
GTCAGAGAACATTTAACCGAGTATTTAAAGAAAGATATAAAATATCACCGAGTGACTACCGGAGTACATGTCTGAAAGATATGTTGTCATAACATATAGATTAATAAATTCAATAAAAATCTGATTATCAGTCTGAAATAAGTATCTCTGGGTATTATTTATAATATGGGGTAGTGGTTAATTATTATGTCATGTATGAATGGGGAAGAAACAAACGGAGAACTGCTTCAGAAAAAGAAGTAGACAAACCGTAAATAAAGAAGTTAAGAGAGGCTGTTACTTTAGAAACTATTTAAAGAAGTAACAGAAGTCGGGGAAGCGTTAGAAAAGATACAAGAAACATAAATCAATATTGTTCGTTCTATTTTCAGTAACACATTTCGCAATGCGAAAAATAGGTTGCTGAACAGTCGTTGCCTATATTATAATGAAGCTATAGCACCCTGTTAAATAATACATTTGAGAAAGTTCAACTTTCACGCTCTGTTAAGCCGGATCAATATACATTATTTACGAGGAGTGCTACAGGTACAATAAAAAACGGACAAGAGGCAGACTGATATGGAAAATAAACTAGAACATTTAAAAGAATATCTGAAGGGACTTGGCAGTGTAGCAGTTGCTTTCTCAAGTGGAGTGGATTCTACATTCTTATTAAAAGTAGCTCATGATGTGCTGGGTGATAAGGCGATTGCGATTACGGCTCAATCCTGTTCTTTCCCGAAAAGAGAGCTGAATGAAGCGAAGGCATTCTGCGAGAAAGAGGGGATTCAGCATGTGATCTGCCAGTCTGAGGAATTGGAGATTGAAGGATTTTCAAAGAATCCTCCGAACAGATGTTATTTATGTAAAAAAGAACTGTTTGAGAAGATTGGCGATATTGCAAAAAAGAATGGGATTGAATATATTGCAGAGGGATCAAATATGGATGATAACGGCGATTACAGACCAGGTCTGATCGCCGTAAAAGAACTTGGAGTTAAGAGCCCGCTATGTGAGGCGAAGCTGACGAAAGCGGAGATCAGAGAATACTCAAAGGAACTGGGGCTTCCGACTTGGGACAAACAGTCATTTGCCTGTCTGTCCTCCAGGTTTGTCTATGGAGAGACCATCAGTGAGGAAAAGCTTGGAATGGTTGAGAAAGCAGAGCAGCTTTTACTTGACTATGGATTCCATCAGGTACGTGTCCGTATTCACGGTTCACTTGCAAGAATTGAGATCATGCCGGAGGAATTTCCGAAACTTCTGGAAAAAAATGTCCGAGAGGATATTGCAAAGAAATTTAAGGAGTATGGATTCACTTATGTGACCATGGATATTCTGGGATATCGTATGGGAAGTATGAACGAAACACTTGGCGAAAATGATAAAATGACTGCAGATAGCAGCCTTAAGGGTAAAAACGAATGACAGTAAAAGATAGAATAGCAGCACTTCGTGCACGCATGAAAGAGACAGGAATTGATGCATATCTGATTCCTACAGATGATTTTCATGGTTCAGAATATGTAGGTGAATATTTCAAATGCAGAAAATATATCACAGGATTTACCGGTTCTGCAGGCACTGCGGTGATCATGCAGGATATGGCAGGATTATGGACGGATGGACGTTATTTTATCCAGGCTGCAGATCAGCTGGAGGGAACAGGAATTACTTTATTTAAAATGGGTGAACCGGAAGTTCCCACAGTTCATGAATTTCTGAAAAAAAATCTGACACAGGGAAGGTGTCTGGGATTTGACGGACGTACTGTCAGTGCAAAAGAGGCAGCAGAATTGGAGAAAATGCTGGATGAAAACGGTGTGTCTCTCAGTGTTGATCACGATCTGGCAGGCGATATATGGGAAAACCGTCCGGTACTTTCTTGTGAACCGGTTACAGAGCTGGATATAAAATGGGCAGGAGAATCCAGAGCTGATAAATGCGCAAGAATCCGCAAAGCAATGGAGAAGAAGGGTGCAGATTTATTTGTACTGACTTCTCTGGATGATATTGCCTGGCTGTTAAATATACGTGGGGGAGATATCCACTGTTGTCCGGTGGTTCTTTCTTATCTTGTAATGACAAAAACAGAGATCAGACTTTTTGCAAATGAGAAAGCCTTTCAGACAGACGTACTGGAAGCACTGGAAAAAGATGGTGTGACCCTTTTTCCCTATGACAGTATCTATGAGTATGTGAAAACATTTAAAAAGGACAAAAAAGTTCTTCTCTGCAAAAAGAAAGTCAACAGTCGTCTGGTTAGCAATATTCCGGCAGACACCCGGATTCTGGATGAAGAAAATCTTACACTTCTTCCCAAGGCAACGAAGAATCCTGTTGAGGTGGAAAATGAACGCATTGCGCATATCAGAGACGGAGTTGCAGTTACAAAGTTCATATACTGGTTAAAGAAGAATGTTGGAAGGATTCCAATCACAGAATTAAGTGCAGCAGAAAAGCTGTATGAATTCCGTTCGGAACAGGAGGATTTCATAGATAACAGTTTTGATCCGATTATTGCCTATGGAAAGCATGCTGCTATTGTACATTATTTTGCAACACCCGAAACGGATATTCCTCTGGAACCATCCGGCTTTCTTCTGGCAGATACAGGAGGACATTATAAAGAGGGAACCACTGATATTACCCGTACTGTTGTCATGGGACCGACTACTGAGGAAGAGAAAAAGTACTTCACAGCAGTTTTGCGGGGAACTCTGAATCTGGGAGCTGCCAGATTTCTTCATGGCTGTACCGGTGTAAATCTGGATATTCTGGCGAGACAGCCGCTGTGGGAAATGGGAGAGGATTTTAAACATGGAACCGGTCATGGAGTAGGATATCTTCTGAATGTCCATGAAGGACCCAATAGCTTCCGATGGAAAATTGTTCCGGGTGGAAATGCAGTGCTGGAGGAGGGAATGATCACCTCTGATGAGCCGGGATATTACAGAGAGGATGGATTTGGAATCCGTCATGAAAATCTGATGGTCTGCAAAAAAGCTGAAAAAACAGAGTATGGTCAGTTTATGTGCTTTGAATTTCTGACTATGGTACCTTTTGATCTGGATGGAGTGGTGCCGGAACTGATGAGTGTCCGGGAACGTAACCTTCTCAATGATTACCATGCACAGGTATATGAGAAGATTTCTCCGTATTTGAACGAAGAAGAAAAAGAATGGCTGAAAGATGCTACCCGGGCAATCTGATAAAAATAAAAAAACATTTTACAAAATCAAAAAGAGGAACAGCCGTGATGGACAGCTGTTCCTTTTTGATTTATTATCTGGTTTGTTTTATTCAGAAACTTTTGCAAACTGGCTGTTATATAAAGTATGGTAAAATCCACCTTTTGCAATCAGCTCATCATGAGTACCCTGCTCAATGATACTTCCGTCTTTCATAACAAGAATCAGATCTGCATTTCGGATGGTTGAAAGCCTGTGAGCTACGATAAAGCTTGTTCTTCCCTCCATCATTCGTTCAAACGCTTCCTGAATTTGTAATTCTGTTCGTGTATCAATACTGGAAGTAGCTTCATCCAGGATCAGCATCGGAGGCAGACAGAGCATAACTCGTGTGATACACAGCAGCTGTTTCTGTCCCTGGCTTAAGCTGTCTTCGTTGAGCATGGTGTCCAGTCCTTTAGGAAGCCTCCGGATAAATTCCCAGCTGTGGGTAAGCTTGGCTGCTTCGATGATTTCAGTATCTGTAGCTTCCGGTTTTCCAATCGAGATATTGTCGCGGACAGTTCCGTTTTTGATCCATGTTTCCTGAAGCACCATACCATAGCTGCTTCTGAGAGAATGGCGGGTAATGTCTCTGATCGGTTTGCCGTCAACGGAAATAGATCCGGAATTTACATCATAGAATCTCATCAGAAGGTTGATAAAGGTTGACTTACCGCATCCGGTAGGTCCTACAATGGCAACGCGCATACCTGGTTTTACATGGAGATTAAAGTCCTCAATCAGTTTCTTTGATTCATCATAATGGAAGCACACATTCTTAATATCTACTTCACCCTTTACATCTTTCAGTGTCTCAGAAGCCTCTGCAACTTCCGGTTCCTCCTCCAGCAGATCGAAGATTCTGCCTGCACAGGCAAGAGCATTCTGAAGTTCTGTAACAACGGAACTGATATCATTGAATGGTTTCATATACTGGTTGGCATAGGAGAGAAGTACGGAAAGTCCTCCGACTGTCAGTCTGCCTCCAGGGATAATGAATGCACCCACCAGTGCAACACAGGCATAAATAATATTATTGACAAAACGGGTGGAAGGGTTTGTCAGGCTGCTGTAAAAAACAGCCTTCAGACTGCATTCCTGTAATTCTTCGTTAACCTTTGCAAAGCGTTCAGAAGATTTTTCCTCATATCCAAAAGCCTGAACAACCTTCTGGTTTCCAATCATCTCTTCGATGAGAGCAGTCTGACGTCCTCTGGCATCGCTTTGCTTCCGGAACATCTGGAAGGTATGGGAAGAAATAAATTTGGCCACCAAAAAGCTTACGGGGGTCAGGACAATGACCATCAATGTAATCCAGAAGTTTTTGGAGAACATGAAGATCAGTGTTCCGATGATTGTTACGATTCCGGAAAAAAGCTGGGTAAATCCAAGCAGCATACCATCGGACAGAATATCTGTATCTGCGATAATACGGCTGATGATATCTCCGGTACTGTGTCCGTCAAGGTAAGAGAGGGGAAGTACCTGAATGTGTCGGATGGCCTTGGCACGGATATCCTTTACTGTCTGGTAGGTCATGCGGTTATTGATCACATTCATAAGCCACGTGGCAGCAGAAGAGAGGATGACCATTACAAGGATACGTGACAGGTAATACCACATCATTTCGAAGTTTACCTGATGTTGGGCAATGACCTGATCAATGGCATTTCCGAACAGGATCGGGACATACAGCTGAAGGATAACGGAAACTGCTGCCAGTATGATACTGAGGATCAGCAGAAAACGGTATCTTCCGATGAAACGCAGTACTTTAAAAAAAGTTTCGCTGCTTTTGCTTTTAGCAGGATCTTTTATTGTTGATCTGCTCATACAGTCACCTCCTTCATTATATTACCTGCAGATACAGAGGAGTATCTGGCTCTTTCTTCCGGAAACTGAGAGAAGTAGATTTCCCGGTAAGTATCACAGGTACGTAGCAGTTCAGCATGAGTACCCTTACCTGCCAGAGTACCGTTATCAAGGACAAGGATCAGGTCTGCCTGCTGAATGCTGGAGGAACGCTGGGATACCAGAAATGTAGTTACTTTCCAGTCAAGTCTGTTGAGAGACTTACGCAGTGCTGCATCAGTGGCAAAGTCCAGGGCACTGGCACTGTCATCCAGAATCAGGATTTCAGGTTTTTTTACCAGGGCACGGGCAATGGTAAGTCTTTGTTTCTGGCCGCCGGAAAGGTTTTTACCGTTCTGTTCCAGCATAAAATCAAGCTGTCCCGGTTTACCCTCTACTACCTCTTTTCCCTGTGCTGTGGTAAGTGCCTGCCACAGATCCTCGTCAGAGGCATCTTCCCGGCCCCATTTCAGATTGTCCCGGATAGAGCCTTTGAAAAGAGCTGCCTTCTGTGGAACAACACCGATTCTGGAGCGGAGATCACTTCTGGTGTAATTTTCAATATTCTGACCATCCAGCAGAACAGTTCCTTTGCTGGCATCATAGAATCTGGAGATCAGATTTACCAGAGTGGTTTTTCCGCTTCCTGTACCACCGATAATACCTACGGTCTGTCCCTTTTTTACAGAAAAACTGATATGGGAAAGACTGGGGGCACCGGCTTTGCTGTACTCAAAGGTTACGTCATTGAATACGATGGCATTTTCAGAAAGTGATGCATCAGCAGTTGCTGTTGCAAGGTCCTTCGATATCTGAGCAGAATATGTGGAGGAAGAGGGGTAATCCATAGTAGATTTCACTTTCAGGATATCTGCCACACGTCCTGCGCAGGCTGCAGATTTGTTCAGGGTGATGATCAGGGAGGCAAGCTTGATCAGTTCCACGATCATCTGAGCCATATAGTTATAAAGGGCAACAACCTGTCCCTGCTGCATACCGCCAAGATTTACTTCTACTCCTGCTTTCTGGATCAGAATAACAGTAGCAATATTGATCAGTACGTAAGTGACCGGATTTAACAAAGCGGAAAGCTTTCCTACAAAGAGATTTAACTTTGTCAGCTCCTGATTGCGGGTATCAAATTCTGCAACTGCCTCTTTTTCGCGGCAGAATGCACGGATAACGCGGACGCCTGTAAGGTTTTCTCTGGTCAGTCCGGTTACTGTGTCCAGTTTTCCCTGTACCTTTTTAAACAGAGGAATACTGAGAAACATAATGACAAAGACAACCAGAAACAGAAAGGGGATCGCAACAGCAAAAACCAGAGCACATTTAAAATCAATGGTAAATGCCATGACCATGGATCCAAGTACGATAAACGGACTTCGAAGAAGAAGACGAAGCCCCATGTTCAGTCCGTTCTGGACCTGATTGATATCGTCGGTAAGTCTTGTGATCAGGGTGTCTGTTCCCAGGGTATCCAGCTCTGTAAAAGACAGATGCTGTACATGGTCATAAACTGCCTGTCTTAATTTAGTGGCAAAGCCCACGCTGGCTTTGGCTGCAAAGAACTGAGCTGTAATGCTGCTGGCAAGACCAAGAGCTGCCATTAAAATAAGAATAAAAAATCTCTGGACAATGTATTTGTTGTCATGGTTTGCAATACCTACATCAATGATCTGTGCAATGACGATAGGCACGATCAGGTCAAATACAACCTCCAGAAATTTAAAAAATGGCGCAAGGATGCTTTCTTTTTTGTAGTTTTTTAAATAAACCGTCAATGAACGCATTTTAAAAATTCCTTCCTTTCGTAAAAAATCTTTCCTATATTATTTCTTCCTTTTTTTGAAAAATAATACATTCAAAAGTGTATCATTTGAGACTTTTTTGTCAAGAAGAATGTGCAAAAACAGATGAACTTTGGAGAAAATTCAGCTTGACTTCAAAAAAAGATATTACTAAAATTCGTGCAATGCACAAAAACAAGGAGCAACACTATGGAAATTAAAAGAGATGTATACCTTGAACAGTTTAAAATACGAAAAGATAATGGAATGATTAAGATTATTACAGGGAAATGCGTTAATATAGGACGGCACCGAACAAAAGGAGAAGATGAAGCAGCAGAGTACAATTAATGTTTACGGAAGGATAATAACCCACAGAGGGCTGAGATGGTCCTTATCCTCGCAACACCAATATCCATGAGAAGATTGCTGAAGCCAAGAAGCATAATATAGATGATAGGGTTTCTTCGGTGTCACCTCAGATTGGGAAGCAACATCGAATATATGTAGGCACAGTAGTTGTTTGCAATAATCATAAGTATCTGATTCCATTATCACATCCGGTTGAAAAACACAAGAGAATGAGCCAAGAGCTGATTTTGATAAGATAATAGACAAAAAAGGAAAACTTTTGGGAGTGCTGAATTATAATCTTATGATTCCAGTAGAGGACAATCAACTTATAAAAGTTGACTTGAAGGAGAATAAAAAAGATACTCCAGCTGAAAGACATTATAAACAACTATGTATAGATGAGCTTACATGGTGTAGAAAAAATGCTGAGATAATAATTAATAAGGCTAACTGCTTATATAATCTATGTATGGGAGATTCAAATTATAAGGGGAAGACAAGATGCCTCAATTTTGGTAAAGTGTCAGGTGTGTCTCAGTTGCGGAAATGTGCTGGAATTTGTAAAAGAGGCGGTTACAGATGTAGTTTTTTCCTATCTTGACATAATAAAAGAAAGATGATAAGATAACACTGTTATTAAATAACAGTGTTATTTTTTCTATGAGAAGAAAGATGATGAGTCGAAGAGCCTATACAAAATTCTTCTTACAGAGCAAAACGAGGTGCACCATGAAACCAACAAACGAAAAGCTGGCAGCAGATATTCTGTCGGCAGGGAAAAAAGAATTTTTAGAAAAGGGATTCCAGAAAGCGTCTATGCGTAGTATTGCATCATCGCTTGCGGTGACGACCGGAGCAATTTATCGCTACTACACGGACAAAGAAGCCATTTTTGAGGCGTTGGTGGAAGAACCGGCAAAAGAATTAGCTGACCGCTACAGAGCGAGTCAGCAGAAATTTGCAGAAATGTCTTTAAAAGAACAGTTAGAAGGGCTGCCGGATGTGGCTGATCATGAGTATGTATGGATGGTAGATTATGTTTATGACCATTTTGATGCATTTAAACTGATTGCCTGCTGTTCGACAGGTACCAGATATGAACATTATCTGGATGCATTGATAGAGATAGAGGTCAATGCCAGTCATCTGTTGATGGAAAAAATGCAGCGGGAGGGTTTGAATGTCCTTCCACTGGATGATGACATGGTACATATTTTAGCAAGTGCACTCTTTAACGGGCTGTTCGAGACGGTACGCCATGACACGCCAAAGGAGAAGGCGGTAGCATATGTGGATACACTGCGAACCTTTTATTCGGCAGGATGGTTTAAGATTTTAGGAATCCAATGAGAAATGTAAAAGGCATTTCTCTTATTTTTCGATGATGAGTTAGTTGAATCTAACAAAAATTAGTGCAGGAGGAAATGCAACGATGGAACAGGAAAAGAAACGTTCGCCCTATCAGATGTTATGGGAATGGGCAAGAGCATATCACGGTTCGTTTTATGCCGCAGTTATCTTTGCGGTATTGGGAGTTGTGTGCAGTATGATACCGTACTTTTGTGCGGCGGGTATCATAAAACTTTTGTTAGAAGGATGTGAGGAAATAGAAAAATTGTTGCCGTATTTTGGAGGAATGCTAGGAGGCTATGCAGGCAAGGTGATTTTTTCCTGTATTTCTACGGGAATTTCACATAGGGCAACCTATGCTACGCTTCAGGATTTAAGGAAACAACTGATTGCAAAGCTATCGAGAGTTCCAATGGGAACAATTTTAGAGACACCTTCCGGGCAATACAAGACAACGATTGTAGACCGTGTAGAGGGTATGGAACCGACCCTGGCACATCTCTTGCCGGAGATGACAGCAAATGTATTGGTGCCGCTTGTCATTGCGGTTTATATCTTTGTACTGGACTGGCGTATGGGCCTGGCATCTTTAGTCACTCTGGTAATTGGCATGGTTGTCGCGGGACAGAGTGGAAAAACCTATGCAGTACGCTGGGAAGGAGCGGTAAAGACCGGGAAACGAATGGCAGACGCAATTGTAGAGTATGTCGGAGGTATTCAGGTAGTGAAGGCGTTCAGCCAGTCAGCCGGTTCTTATCGCAGATATGCGGATGCAGTGAATGATAATGCACAGTATTATGTAGACTGGATGCATGATAATCAGAAATATATGGCATCCATGCAGTCCATTGTGCCGGCAGTTCTGGTAACGATACTTCCGGTAGGTACGGGACTTTGGGGAACAGGAAGTTTAAGTGCTGCGGAATTTTTTACCATTATTATCCTGTCATTGGGACTGACCGGACCGTTGATGGCAGCAATGACATTTGTGGATGATTTAGCAGTAGTGGGAACCAATGTAGGAGAAATTGCAGCAATTTTAGAAGCAGACGAATTAGAGCGTCCAAAAGAAATCGCAGAATTAAAAGGAAACGGTATTGAACTGCATCAGGTGGAATTTTCCTATGGTGAAAAGACGGGCGAAGTGCTGCATGGCATCAATCTTTCCATTCAGCCGGGAACAGTCAATGCATTGGTAGGACCATCCGGTTCAGGAAAATCAACACTTGCAAAACTGATTGCAGGTTTTTGGAATGTAACCGGAGGAAGTATCACATTGGGAGGAACGGATATCCGCAAGATACCGTTTGAGCAGTTAAACGGACAGATTGCTTATGTATCACAGGAAAATTATCTGTTTGACCGTTCTATCCGGGATAATATCCGTATGGGGAATCCGAATGCAACGGATGAAGAAGTGGAAGAAGCTGCACGTCAGTCAGGATGCGACAGTTTCATTCGTGCATTAGACAATGGATATGATACCGTTGCAGGAGGTGGCGGAGGTCATCTTTCCGGAGGAGAAAAACAGAGAATTTCCATTGCAAGAGCCATGTTAAAAAATGCACCGATTGTTATTCTGGATGAAGCAACAGCCAGTGTGGACCCGGAAAATGAAGCACAAATACAAAAAGCACTGTCAGCATTAACAGCAGGGAAGACATTGATTGTTATCGCACACCGGCTTTCCACAATTGTGGATGCAGATCAGATTATAGTAATCGAAAACGGATGTGTTGCGGGATGCGGAAAGCAGGAAGAATTATTAGCAGACTGCCCGCTGTACGCAAACATGTGGAAAGCACATCAGGAATCCAAAGACCGGATGGGAGAGGAGGAACAAAAAGATGCTTCAAATAATTAAAAAAATATTTAATTTTGCAAGCATCTGTACCAAGCTTCACCACGAGCCCAACACAGACGACAAAACAACAAAGCAAGATGAAGAAAACTACTCGCTTATTAAAATGGCATTTTAAACTTTTGTGGCAAAATATAAAATGCCATTTTAATAATACAGGATAGACAACGGCAATATAGCTTGTCATGAAAAGGAGGCTTGGAGAACCATCACGACCTCAATTGCATGATATCACAAAAAACACTTTGTTGGCTTTGTTTACCACAAAGACCCATCCAAAGCCACGTATTATGACAACACACAGAAGACGGACGAAGCGGCCTTCTCATTGACAGAAATGCGGGAAAGGGCGAAGAAGATGGGCGCAACAAGGGCTTTTCCCCTGATTCTGATTTTGTTAAATGGATACGGGGAAATAGTTAATGGGGCGTTAATTCATGCTAATCGGCTTGCACTTGGCTGGACGGAAGGCTATTTTTGTATAGTGGCTGGG